>ERZ791635.734-NODE-734-length-16597-cov-4.06571_pt1 | contig 16597 bp, 10 predicted proteins | sample MGYA00510056_ERZ791635 | MGnify/ENA primary metagenome ERZ791635 (study PRJEB30046, sample SAMN00715187) | human gut metagenome | study: EMG produced TPA metagenomics assembly of the A metagenome-wide association study of gut microbiota in type 2...
TTATTAAATTCTCCTTATAATATAAGGTAGGGAGAATCTTTTTTTTTACTTTTGCCCCGAAATATCATGGTACAAGCCATTATAAAAGAAAGAATTATGCAGAAAAACCTTGTCATTGTCGAGTCTCCGGCAAAAGCAAAAACGATTGAAAAGTTTCTGGGGAAAGATTTCAAAGTCCTTTCTAGTTACGGACACATACGCGATCTGAAGAAAAAAGATTTCAGTATCGACGTAAATAATGATTTTAAACCCAGCTACGAAATCCCGGCAGACAAAAAGGCGCTGGTTAGCACACTAAAGACAGAAGCTAAAGAGGCAGAAACCGTATGGCTCGCCTCCGATGAGGACCGCGAGGGAGAGGCAATTGCCTGGCATCTGTATGAGGTCTTAAAACTAAAACCGGAAAACACAAAACGAATCGTATTTCATGAAATTACGAAAAGCGCTATTTTAAAAGCGATTGAGCAACCACGCGACATTGACCTCAACCTCGTAAATGCACAGCAAGCACGACGGATTCTGGACCGTATCGTAGGTTTCGAACTCTCTCCCGTGCTTTGGAGAAAAGTGAAACCGGCACTTTCTGCCGGACGTGTTCAGTCTGTCGCTGTCCGCCTGATCGTTGAACGTGAACGTGAAATACATGCTTTCCAAACGGAAGCCGCTTATCGCATCACTGCCGTATTCCTCGTTCCGGACACGGACGGAAAACTGGTGGAAATGAAAGCTGAACTGGCTCGCCGTATTAAAACAAAAGAAGAAGCGAAAGCTTTCCTCAACGCATGTCAGGGAGCAAGCTTTGCCATCGACGATATTACTACCCGCCCGGTCAAGAAAACGCCTCCTGCTCCATTCACAACATCTACGTTGCAACAGGAAGCCGCACGCAAACTAGGATATACCGTAGCGCAGACCATGATGCTCGCGCAACGCTTATACGAATCGGGATTCATCACTTATATGCGTACAGACTCTGTCAACCTCTCGGAATTTGCGACAGCAGGCAGTAAAGACGCTATCATCAAAATGATGGGTGACCGCTACGTACACCCCCGCCATTTCGAAACAAAGACTAAGGGTGCACAAGAAGCGCATGAGGCTATCCGCCCTACCTATATGGAAAACCAATCCATTGAAGGAACAGCACAGGAAAAGAAACTGTACGACTTGATATGGAAACGCACCATTGCCTCACAAATGGCAGATGCAGAACTGGAAAAGACAACTGCTACCATAACAATAAGTGGCAGCAGCGACGTGTTTACAGCCATCGGCGAAGTGATTAAGTTTGACGGGTTCCTGCGTGTATACCGTGAATCTTATGATGATGACAACGAACAGGAAGATGAAAGCCACCTGCTTCCTCCCCTGAAAAAAGGTCAGAAGTTGGAACACGGCCCTATCATCGCAACCGAACGTTTCACCCAACGTCCTCCACGCTATACTGAAGCAAGTCTTGTACGCAAGTTGGAAGAACTGGGTATCGGACGTCCGTCTACGTATGCACCTACTATCTCTACCATCCAACAACGCGAATATGTGGAGAAAGGTAATAAAGACGGGGAAGAACGGCAGTTTAATGTCATGACATTGAAAGATTGTCAGATTAAGGATGAAAACCATACTGAAATTACCGGTGCAGAAAAGGCGAAGTTATTCCCAACGGATACCGGCACTGTGGTAAATGATTTCCTTACCGAATATTTCCCAGACATTCTGGATTTCAACTTTACCGCCAGTGTAGAAAAGGAATTTGACGAGATTGCAGAAGGAGAAGTGAAATGGACTTCTATCATGAAGAATTTCTATGATAAGTTCCATCCGTCTGTAGAAAACACATTGGCTATCAAGACGGAACATAAAGTAGGCGAACGTATTCTGGGAGAAGAACCGGGAACAGGCAAGACTGTTTCTGTTAAGATTGGTCGCTTCGGTCCTGTTGTACAGATTGGTACTGTAGAAGATGAAGAAAAACCACGCTTCGCACAAATGAAGAAAGGTCAATCCATGGAAACCATCACTTTGGAAGAAGCACTGGAATTATTCAAATTACCTCGTACACTGGGCGAATATGAAGGAAAATCAGTCAGTGTAGGCGTAGGCCGTTTCGGTCCGTATGTCCTGCACAATAAGGTATATGTATCGCTCCCGAAAACACTTGATCCGATGGAAATTACTTTGGAAGAGGCAGAACAGCTGATTCTGGAGAAACGCCAGAAAGAAACGGAACGCCACATCAAGAAGTTTGAAGAGGAGCCGGAACTTGAGATTCTGAACGGACGTTACGGACCTTATATTACCTATAAGGGTTCCAATTATAAAATTCCTAAAGATATCGTCCCGCAGGATTTGAGTTTGGCTAGCTGTTTGGAACTCATCAAATTACAAGATGAAAAAGGACCAGCGACCACAAAAAAAGGACGATTCGCAAAAAAGAAATAAAAAAACTAGAAAAAGAGCAAATTATATAATTAAATGTATATATTTGCTCTTTATCTTTTAATACACAAACTTATGAAGCAAACAAATTTAAAGTATTTAATGATAGGAGTGCTTACCATAGCTTCCATCAGTTGTATGGACAAAGAGCGTGACTTATCTTGGGAGAGAAGGCATATGCCAAAAGAAGCATACTTCGACTTCAACATGACCCAAGCTGTCGCTTTGGATATCAATTATTGTTTCAAAAGCGAAAATTATCGTGTTCTTTTTAACATTTACGATCAAGATCCCATTGAATACTCAGCTGACGGCAGCGTGTCCCAAAAGGACATAGAGCCTATCTACCGTGCAGTTACAGACGAAAAAGGCAAATTCAGCGGAGAAATGAATATTCCGGCGGACCTCTCGGAAGTATGGTTATCATCGGATTATTTAGCCACCGTATCTCCTCTTAAACTAACGATTGACGACAGTCGTCGGCTTTCATTTAATCAAGATGCATATATCGCTACCTTACGTTCACAAACGGCATCAAAAACCAGAGGAGTGACCGTGAACCAACATACCTATCTAAAAGAATGGCATGTTCTTCCCAATGCAGACTGGGATGACAGCGGAAGACCAACCAACCTGGAACCTAAAATAAATATACCTCCGGCAGACGTACTATACAACATCAAGTATGTTTTCAGAAAGGTTACAGTCAAAGATGAGAGCGGTAAAAGCAAGGTTATGAACATCAGTCAGAATTATCCGGAGTTTTTTGATGGTTCCATCAAAATGACTTCAGATATTCCAATTGTTAACCCGACCGAAGTAAGCCTCGTATTTATAAACAGCTCTGCTGCATGGTACAATACAGTTGGATATTACACCTATCCGACCAACAATCCGCCCCAGAGCACGAGTGATATAAAACAAATAATTGCATTCCCAAACACCTCTCCTGTTTACAAGACTTTAGGGGTAGGAGCATTAGTGTGTGGCGAAGAAATAAAACTCAAATATTGGAATGAAGAGACACAGGAATACGAAGACAAATTTCCTGCAGGAGTCACAATTGGCTGGTGCCTTCAAGGTATGGGATTCAAGAGTAAACTCACCTCAGAAACAGATAAAGACAAAGTGGGCGATATCATAAAAGGTATGGGGGCACGCTACTCCACCAGGAATCTAAACACGAATAATACACAAAGAACTGTATCTCTCCGTGATTCCAAGTCCGGGCAGATTGTAGCAGTAGGATTCGAAGATAATATTGACTTCGATTATGCAGATGCCATCTTCTATATTCATACGTCAGAAAAGAATGCTATTGACCCGATATTGCCTCCATTGCCTGAAGACCCCGAAGCAATCCCCGAGCAATATAAAATTTCTTATTCCGGTACACTGGCTTTTGAAGACTTATGGGCTAAGTTAGGTGATTACGATATGAATGACGTAATGGTAAAGTACACCAGTACGATGACCCGAAATGCTCTTGACAATCGCATTTACGAAATTGAAGACAAGTTTATCTTACAGCACTGTGGCGGTTATCTGCAAAACGGATTTGGATATCAATTACACAAGCTCTCAAACAGCAATGTCAAGAGTGTAAAAATAACGGGGCCTGATGCCAGTGGTTTATCAAGTTCTATATACATGGAAGGAAAAGAAACAGAGCCTGGACAGTCTCACCCAACCATATTGTTGTATGACGACATGACAAAATTCAAAAATATCACTGATGAATCAAAGAAAGAATATACTGTAACCATCACGCTTGATGGAGCTAGTGAGAAAGAGGTGGTACCTCCTTACAACCCGTTTATCTTCATCAGTTCCAACGAGGGTAGAGGCAAAGAATTACATCTGATAAATTATCCCCCGACTGACAAAGCCGACTTATCGTTACTGGGAACCGGAAAAGACATCTACAGACCAGAAGAAGGGATGTATTATGTTTCTGCAGACTTGATGCCGTTTGCTATCAATATGCCAGTAAGTAATCTCCCGGTTCCAGAGGAAGGGAAACGAATCGATCAATCATATCCCAAGTTCTCTGGATGGGTATCATCGAATGGGAAACAAAATAAAGATTGGTACAAATAAAGATTGATACGATTTAAATAAGAGCAGCCCGGATATTGTACGGAATCGCTATCGGGACTTCGCATTGCGAACCATCGATGAAAAAGACATAATAGACATCCGTTTAGAAAGGCGCGAATTACGCAGTTCACACAACTTCTTGAATACTCACCAAGAATTCGTGTGAACTGTGTTTTTATTTTAAGCCACAATATTATAGGATATAAGTATTATCCGTTATGAATGGGCTTTCATCATTAAATCTTCGGCTCCCATTTTATCTTAAAACCTTTATTAGGGAATAGCATATCAAACACAATCACGAATATAAAAACAGATGTTACCAAGATATTCATCGTCAATAAAGAAATGTGATAAGGCCAGGGAAGCAGTAAAGCCAAAGCTATTACAGCAATAATATGTGATAAAGGAAGCATACGGCACGTGACATATTTATAGATACTATTTGCCAGAATATAAACGATTGGTCCGATAATCAGAACAAAAACAACTTCCGCTCTCATTTCTTGTTCGGGATGGGCAACAATCAGTTCGTCTCCTACCGCACAAATAATCAATGCTCCCACCAGTACGATATGAATTGCATTATAAATCAACCCCAGCTTTCCGGGATCTTTCACTTCCTGTATTTTCCGACTACCGGCTTCACTGCTCACATCAAAGTAAACCCACCACATAGCCAAACTACCAATGAAAGATATGACAGCAGAAATAATCACGAGAGGCGTCCATTCTTCTACTTCACTCAAAGAAGCTCCTGTCATCAATAGAGTTTCTCCAAAAGCAATAATCACAAACAACTGGCAACGTTCCACCAAATGATGCCCTTCAATAGTCCATTCCTTGCTACTGTCCGAACGTCCCAGACGAGGTAAAGCAAATCCGTGCATCGGGGCTGTATAATCACAGATAGCGGCTATAATCCACAGTAGAATTTGCCATTCTCCCTGCAATATGGCACCCGTAATCCAAAAGACGGCAGATATACAGAACCAGCCCATAATTCGCTTAAAATTAGCAGCCAGATGATGATCTCCTAACACCCCGATAATATAAAGTGTTCTCCCTGCCTGTATCAGAACATAGCAGACAGCAAATATCAATCCCCGGTAAGTAAAGGCATAAGGAATGGCAGCCGCCATCACCAGCCCCACCAGCATACTGATAAAAAGAAGAATACGTATCGGCCGGGTATCCGGGTTGAACCAGTTAGTCACCCAGATGGTATGTTGCCACAACATCCAGACTGCAAACCACAGGATTGTTTCTTTCAATAATCCTTCCCAAGTGAGATTATGAAGCAAATAATGTGAAAGTTGCGTGACCGAGAAAACATAAATCAGGTCAAACAGCAGTTCGGAATAAGAGACAGTAGCAGTTTCCGTTTCTCTCTTCCGAAGCAATGGATGGGGGGAGTAAAACATACGGGGTTCCTTTTATATATATATAAAAGAAACCCCGCAGAAGTCTATTTTGTTCAGAGAAAGTCTTACATTCTGGAAGGAACTTCGATACCCAGCAAATTCATTCCCAAGCGAACAACTTTAGCTACATTAGCAGACAGAGCGATACGGAATACTTTCACCGCCTCATTCTCTTCGCGCAGAATACTATAGTCATGATAGAACTGATTGTATTCTTTCACCAAGTCATAAGTATAATTAGCAATAATAGACGGGCTGTAATCTTCACCGGCTTGTTTTACAACAGCAGCAAAGTCGGCAACCATCTGAATCAGCCCTTCTTCCTTTTCACTCAATTCAATACCAGCCGGAATCTGTTCAGGAATCACGATACCTGATTCGGCAGCTTTCCGAAGTACAGACTGGATACGTGCATAAGTATATTGAATAAACGGACCTGTATTACCATTGAAGTCGATAGATTCTTTCGGATTGAATGTCATATTCTTACGGGCATCGACTTTCAGAATGAAATATTTCAATGCTCCCAGACCCACAATACGGGCAATATCATCAGCTTCTTCCTGTGTCAAACCATCCAGTTTGCCTAGTTCTTGTGAAGTTTCTTTAGCAGTGGCAATCATTTCCTCCATTAAGTCGTCAGCATCAACTACCGTACCCTCACGGGATTTCATCTTACCTTCCGGCAGTTCCACCATTCCGTAAGAGAAGTGTACCAGACTCTTACCCCATTCGAAACCAAGTTTATCGAGCAAGATAGAAAGCACCTGGAAGTGATAGTTCTGTTCGTTACCTACTACATAAATCATCTTATTAATCGGGTAATCGGCAAAACGAAGTTTAGCCGTACCGATATCCTGAGTCATGTAGACAGAAGTACCGTCACCACGGAGAAGGAGCTTATGATCCAGTCCTTCGGCAGTTAGGTCGGCCCATACGGAACCGTCTTCTTTCTTGTAGAAGAAACCTTTTTCCAGACCTTCCATTACCTTTTCTTTTCCTTCGAGGTAAGTATTGGATTCATAATAGATCTTGTCAAAGCTAACCCCCATCTTCTTGTAGGTTTCGTCGAATCCTGCATATACCCAGTTGTTCATCATTTCCCACAATCCGCGTACTTCCGGATCACCGGCTTCCCACTTCACCAACATTTCGCGGGCTTCCTGCATCAATGGAGATTCAGCTTCAGCCTTTGCTTTCGCTTCATCGCCACTCATTCCCTGCGCTGTAAATTTAGCCATCAGCTCTTTTACTTCCGCTTTATAATGCTTATCGAAAGATACATAATAATCACCTACCAGGTGGTCACCCTTCTTACCCGAAGTTTCAGGAGTTTCACCGTTTCCGTATTTCTTCCATGCCAGCATGGACTTACAGATGTGGATACCACGGTCGTTTACAATATTTGTTTTGACTACCTTATTGCCGTTTGCCGCTACAATGTTAGCCAATGCGTTGCCTAAAAGGTTATTACGCACGTGTCCCAAGTGAAGCGGTTTGTTTGTATTCGGAGAAGAATACTCAATCATCACCAATGGAGAAGCGTCAGTGACCTGCATTAAGCCGTACTGTTCATCCGCCTGAATCTCGTTCAGCAATTCAATCCATGTAGCCGATGCAATAGTCAGGTTCAAGAACCCTTTTATCACATTAAACGCTGCTACAGCCGGATCGTTTGCCTTCAGATATCCACCGATTTCCTGTGCTGTTTGCTCCGGTCCTTTTTTTGACATCTTCAGAAAAGGGAACACGACCAGTGTCAAATGTCCTTCAAATTCTTTCTTTGTTTTTTGCATTTGCACCATCTTTTCAGGGACTTCCTGACCGTAGAGTGCTTTCAGTCCACTAATAACGGACGCTACAAGTTTATCTTCTATCTTCATAATCAAGTTATTTCTTGCGCGCAAAGATACAAAAAAAGGAGACGCATCGCGTCTCCTCTCCTAATTTCTTTCAACTATCTATCTTATTCAACAGCTGCAGATAATTCAGCACCAGCTTTAAATTTAGCTACTTTCTTAGCAGGAATAGTAATAGTTGCCTTTGTAGAAGGGTTAATACCAGTTCTTTCAGCTCTTTCGCTTACTGAGAAAGTACCAAAACCTACGAGAGATACTTTGTCACCAGCTTTCATAGCATTAGTAACTGAAGTGATGAAAGCATCAAGTGCTTTTTTTGCATCGGCTTTGCTCATTTGAGCTTCAGCAGCCATTGCGCTAATAAGATCAGACTTATTCATAATACGTAAAATGATTAATTAATATATATGTTACACAAAAGATTATCCCACAATGGATTAATTCCACAAATATAGCCGAACAAAACAACATATCAAATAAAAACATAAAAAAAACGCAGCAAATTATTGAAAAAGAGCTAATAGGAAGCGTTTTTCATGCTTTAAAACAGAATTTATTCGTACTTTTGCGTCTATTATCTAAATATTCAGAAATAAAAATGATGCCAACTGTAACTAAAAACCTGATAATTATCAATGTACTAGTATTTTTCGGGACAATCGTAGCCCAACGTTACGGCCTGGATTTAACGAATTATCTGGGATTACATTTTTTCCTCGCAAGTGACTTTAATCCGGCACAGCTTATCACTTATATGTTCATGCACGGCGGATTCAGCCACATTTTCTTTAATATGTTTGCCGTTTTTATGTTCGGACCGATTCTCGAACAAACCTGGGGACCCAAACGTTTCCTCTTTTACTATATTCTCTGCGGTATCGGTGCGGGACTTATCCAGGAAGGGGTACAGTATATTCAATATGTAACGGAACTTAGCCACTACGCACAAGTGAATATAGGTACAGGTGTTATCCCAATGGAAGAGTATCTGAACATGATGACCACCGTAGGTGCTTCGGGAGCCGTTTACGCCATATTGCTGGCATTCGGTATGTTATTTCCCAATAACCGGTTGTTTATCTTCCCGCTGCCATTTCCTATCAAAGCGAAGTTCTTCGTTATAGGATACGCCGCGATTGAATTATGGTCAGGACTTGCCAATAGCGCCGGAGACAATGTCGCTCACTTTGCTCACCTGGGAGGAATGTTATTTGGATTGATCCTGATTTTGTATTGGAGAAAAAAAAGCAATAACAATGGGACATATTATAGCTGATTTAAAGGAGACATTCAGAAGAGGAAATATTTTCATCCAACTGATTTATATCAACGTAGGCATCTTTCTGATCGGCACGTTGATTAACGTTTTCTTGCGACTGTTTGAAGTAAGTACCCCCGATATATTCGGTATATTTGCCCTGCCGGCATCCTTTATCGGATTTATTCATCAGCCGTGGTCGTTATTTACTTATATGTTTATGCATGCCGGTATCCTGCATATTCTATTCAATATGCTTTGGCTGTATTGGTTCGGAAGTTTGTTTCTCTACTTTTTCTCGGCCAAGCATTTAAGAGGACTATATGTATTAGGAGGTATCTGTGGAGGTTTACTGTATATGGTTGCCTACAATGTATTTCCTTTATTCAGTTCGCAAGTGGCGGGTGCAACATTGGTAGGAGCATCAGCTTCCGTATTAGCCATCGTAGCTGCTACGGCTTATCGTGAACCAAATTACAGGGTGCAACTTTTTCTTTTCGGTGCTATCCGTCTCAAATATCTGGCACTGGTTGTTATCGGAATCGATGTATTATCCATCACCTCAAGTAATGCCGGAGGACATATCGCCCACCTGGGCGGTGCTCTTGCAGGACTTTGGTTTGCCGCCAGCCTAAGTAAAGGAACTGATTTGACTTCCTGGATCAACTGGATTCTGGATGGTTTCACCTCCTTGTTTCAAAAGAAAACATGGAAACGGAAACCGAAAATGAAGGTACACTATGGAAACAGTGCCACCGGTCGCGAGAAGGATTATGATTACAATGCTCACAAAAAAGCACAGTCTGATGAAGTGGACCGTATTTTGGAAAAACTAAAGAAATCCGGTTACGACAGTCTGACAACTGAAGAAAAGAAAAGCTTGTTCGACGCAAGCAAAAGATAAAGGAATGGAACATATTGGCAAATTTGTCGCATATCTGATACTTGCTGTCAACGCTCTCTTCGTGGGAACGTTGATATTAAGCGCTTATAGCCCTTACCTTAACCCGAAAATAAATCCACTTGCTTCCAGCTTGGGACTTGCATTTCCGATATTCCTGACGATTAATCTGATTTTTATCGGCTTCTGGGCATTTGTCAATTACCGCTATGCGCTCTTGCCTGCCATCGGTTTTCTAATTTGTATTCCGCAGATACGGACTTATATTCCTTTTAACTCCACCACTAAAACCATACCGGAAGGAAGCATCAAAATCCTATCCTACAACGTAATGAGTTTCAACAATTTGGAGAAGAAAGATGGAAAAAACCCGGTATTGTCTTATCTTGTAGATAGTAACGCCGATATTATCTGTCTGCAAGAATATAACACCGCTACCAACAAGAAATACCTGACGGAACAGGACATTAAAAAAGCATTGAAAGCCTATCCTTACCAATCCGTCCACCAACAAGGGAAAGGAGATGTGCAACTTGCCTGTTTCTCCAAGTTCCCCATACTCTCGATACATCCCATCGAATATGAAAGTAATTATAACGGCTCCATGAAATATGTACTGAATGTGAATAACGACACTCTTACATTAATCAACAACCACCTGGAATCCAACAAGCTCACCAAAGAAGACAGAGGGATGTATGAGGATATGATTAAAGACCCGAATGCCAAGAAAGTAAAAACCGGACTTAGGCAATTAATAAGAAAACTGGCGGAAGCATCGGCTATCCGGGCTACACAAGCAGATTCTGTGGCTAAAACCATTGCAGAAAGTAAATATCCGACAACCATAGTATGCGGCGATTTCAACGACGGTTCTATCTCATATACCCATCGCATCCTGACTCAAAAACTAGACGATGCATTCACACAGTCCGGTAAAGGATTGGGTATTTCCTACAATCAGAACAAGTTCTATTTCCGCATAGACAATATCTTGATCAGCCCCAACCTGAAAGCCTACAATTGCACGGTAGACCGGTCTATCAAGGCATCAGACCATTACCCGATCTGGTGCTATATCAGTAAACGATAAGAACTGAAAACTCTAATAAAAAACACTTATGATGATTAAAAAGACACTAACCATTTTAGCAGTAAGTTGTATGATGTACTCCTGTGCTACGAAAACAGAAAGCAATCCTTTCTTTACAGAGTTTCAAACCGAGTATGGTGTTCCTTCTTTCGACAAGATTAAATTAGAGCACTATGAACCTGCCTTTCTAAAAGGTATAGAAGAACAGAATCAAAATATCGAAGCCATCATCGAAAGCCCGGAAATTCCGACATTCGAAAATACGATTGTGGCTTTGGATAACAGCGCACCCATCTTAGACCGGGTAAGCATCATTTTCTTCAATATGACAGATGCGGAAACGACTGATTCGCTGACCGCACTTTCCATCAAACTGGCACCGGTTCTTTCGGAACATAATGACAATATCTCCCTGAATGGGAAACTATTCAAACGGGTGAACGATGTCTACCAAAAGAAAGATTCATTGAACCTGACGTCGGAACAAGAACGTCTGCTGGACAAGACTTATAAAAGATTTATCCGTTCCGGAGCGAACCTTGGCGAAAAGGACCAAGCTCGCCTCCGCGAAATCAACAAGGAGCTTTCTACACTTGGCATCACTTTCAGCAACAATGTGCTGAATGAGAATAATGCCTTCCAACTTTTCGTTGACAAGGAAGAAGATCTGGCAGGATTGCCTGAATGGTTCCGCCAAAGTGCGGCCGAAGAAGCGAAAGCAGCCGGACAACCGGGAAAATGGTTGTTCACCCTGCACAATGCCAGCCGTCTGCCTTTCCTGCAATATTCTGAAAATCGCCCGCTCCGGGAGCAAATATACAAAGCTTATATCAACCGCGGCAACAACAACGACGGGAACGATAACAAGGAAAACATCCGCAAGATCGTTTCTCTCCGCCTGGAAAAAGCGAACTTATTAGGTTTCGACTGTTATGCAAACTTCGTCCTGGATGAAACCATGGCAAAGAACGCCAACAACGTAATGAGCCTTTTAAATAACCTCTGGAGCTACGCACTGCCAAAAGCAAAAGCAGAAGCTACCAAACTTCAGAAATTAATGGATAAGGAAGGAAAAGGAGAAAAACTGGAAGCATGGGACTGGTGGTATTATACCGAAAAACTGCGGAAAGAAAAATACAACCTGTCTGAAGAGGATACAAAACCTTACTTCAAACTGGAGAATGTACGCGATGGTGCTTTCGCCGTAGCCAACAAATTATATGGCATCACCCTAAGCAAACTGGAAGGCATACCAACTTATCACCCTGATGTAGAAGTCTTTGAAGTGAAAGACGCAGACGGTTCCCAGCTCGGTATCTTCTATGTAGACTATTTCCCACGTCCCGGGAAAAGCGGTGGTGCATGGATGAGCAACTATCGTGAGCAACACGGAACAACCCGTCCATTGGTATGCAACGTTTGCAGCTTTACCAAGCCGGTAGGCGACACCCCCTCTTTATTGACCATGGATGAAGTGGAAACCCTGTTTCACGAATTTGGTCACGCCCTGCACGGACTGCTGACAAAATGCGAATACAAAGGAACATCGGGAACCAACGTGGTACGCGACTTTGTAGAGCTTCCTTCTCAAATCAACGAACACTGGGCGACTGAACCCGAAGTGCTGAAAATGTATGCCAAACATTATCAGACAGGAGAAGTGATACCCGACGAAATCATCGAGAAGATACTGCAACAGAAAACTTTCAACCAGGGCTTCATGACCACCGAATTACTGGCCGCCGCCATCCTCGACATGAACCTGCACACGATAACAGATGTAAAGAATCTGGATATGCTTGCATTCGAAAAAGAAGCGATGGACAAGCTTAACTTGATTCCCGAAATAGCACCGCGTTATCGCGTGACTTACTTTAATCATATCATTGGCGGATACGCAGCCGGATACTATAGTTACCTATGGGCCAACGTATTGGACAATGATGCTTTCGAAGCTTTCAAAGAACATGGTATTTTTGATAAAAACACCGCCGACCTGTTCCGCCATAACGTATTGGAGAAGGGAGACAGCGAAGACCCGATGGTGCTTTATAATTATTTCCGTGGAGCGGAACCAAGCCTGGAACCACTACTGAAAAACAGAGGAATGAAATAATTCAGCAAAAAAGCCCTTAAACATCAAATATTTGAGGGCTTATTACACATGAATGTGAAAAAAAAACTATATTTGCAGCCTTGTATGCGGCAAAAAGAACTTGTGTACGACAGAATTTAACTGAAAATTAAATTAAAAAAGTAATCATCATAAATTAAAAGTAAAATGCAAAACAAAGGATTTGTAAAGGTTTTTGCGGTATTACTCACACTGGTATGTGTGTTCTATCTCTCCTTCTCCTTCGTAACACGCCATTATACCAACAAGGCGAAAGAAATTGCGAACGGCGACCCGAAAGTGGAACAAGACTACCTCGACTCTCTCTCCAATGAGAAAGTGTGGTTGGGTAACTGGACGCTGAAACAATGTCGTGAGATGGAGATTAGTTTAGGTTTGGACCTAAAAGGTGGTATGAACGTTATCCTTGAAGTTTCTGTACCTGATGTTATCAAAGCACTGGCTGACAACAAGCCGGATGAAGCTTTCAACAATGCATTGGCAGAAGCTGCAAAACAGGCTGTAAACAGCCAGGATGATATCATCACGCTATTTGTCAGAGAATACCACAAAGCTGCTCCTAACGCAAAACTTTCCGAACTCTTCGCAACACAACAGTTGAAAGACAAAGTTAACCAGAAATCATCGGATGCAGAAGTTGAAAAAGTATTGAGAGCAGAAGTAAAAGCTGCTGTTGAAAACTCATATAACGTACTTCGTACACGTATCGACCGTTTCGGTGTTGTTCAGCCGAATATCCAGAGCCTGGAAGACAAAATGGGTCGTATCATGGTGGAATTGCCGGGTATCAAAGAGCCGGAACGTGTGAGAAAACTTCTCCAAGGTTCTGCTAACCTAGAATTCTGGGAAACTTATACAGCTAAAGAAGTTCTTCCTGCCATGCAATCTGCTGATGCTAAATTGCGTGCTGTATTAGCGCAGGAGACAGATGCAGACTCTACCGCTGTAGATTCCACCAAAGAAGCTCCGCTTGCAGAAGCTACTCCGGCCAAGAAAAGCGTAAGTGCTGCCGACAGTCTTGCTGCTGCCCTGAAAGGAGATGCTACAACTACTGAAGATAATTCAACAGCTAACCTGGCAGAAATTAAAAAGCAATACCCTCTGTTGGCTATCCTGCAGTTGAACTCTAGCGGACAAGGTCCTGTGATCGGTTACGCTAACTACAAAGACACTGCTGATATCAACAAATATCTGGCTATGCCGGAAGTTAAAGCAGAACTCCCGAAAGACCTTCGTTTGAAATGGGGTGTTTCTCCTTCTGAATTTGACAAGAAAGGACAGACGTTCGAATTATATGCTATCAAGTCTACCGAACGCAACGGTAAAGCTCCGTTGGAAGGTGATGTAGTAACAGACGCGAAAGATGAATTTGACCAATACAGCAAACCGGCTGTCAGCATGACAATGAACTCTGACGGTGCACGTCGTTGGGCACAGCTGACCAAACAGAACATCGGTCGTTCTATCGCTATCGTTCTTGACAACTATGTATATTCTGCACCAAACGTAAACTCTGAAATCACAGGTGGACGTTCACAGATTACAGGTCATTTCACTCCTGAACAGGCAAAGGACTTAGCAAACGTATTGAAATCAGGTAAGATGCCGGCTCCGGCTCACATCGTACAGGAAGATATCGTTGGTCCGTCATTGGGTCAGGAATCTATCAATGCAGGTGTATTCTCATTCGTAGTGGCTCTGATTCTGTTGATGATCTATATGTGTATGATGTACGGCTTCATACCGGGTATGATTGCCAATGGTGCATTGTTCCTGAACTTCTTCTTCGTATTAGGTGTCCTCTCCTCCTTCCAGGCAGCATTGACAATGTCCGGTATTGCCGGTATGGTGTTGTCACTAGGTATGGCAGTGGATGCGAACGTACTTATCTACGAACGTACAAAAGAAGAACTTCGTGCCGGTAAAGGTGTGAAGAAAGCACTTGCTGACGGTTATTCCAACGCATTCTCCGCTATCTTCGACTCGAACCTGACATCCATCATCACAGGTATCATTCTGTTTAACTTCGGTACCGGTCCGATCCGTGGTTTTGCTACGACATTGATTATCGGTATTCTAGTATCCTTCTTCACCGCTGTGTTCATGACCCGTATAGTTTACGAACACTTCATGAACAAGGACAAACTATTGAACCTTACATTCACAACCCCTGTTTCAAGAAACTTGATGACCAACACACGTTTTGATTTTATGGGAACAAACAAAAAATCCCTTATCATCACTGTAGCCATCATCCTCGTTTGTATCGGTTCATTTGCCATGCGCGGTTTAAGCCAGAGTATCGACTTTACCGGTGGACGTAACTTCAAGGTACAGTTCGAGAATCCGGTAGAACCCGAACAGATTCGTGAATTGATCTCCAGCAAGTTCGGTGATGCTAACGTTAGTGTTATCGCTATCGGTACAGATAAGAAAACTGTACGTATCAGCACCAACTACCGTATTGAAGATGCAGGAAACGATGTTGACTCTCAAATCGAAGCATATTTATATGAGACTTTGAAACCTGTGCTGACTCAAAACATCACTCTAGCTACCTTTATCGACCGTGACAATCACACTGGTGGTAGTATTGTAAGTTCTCAAAAAGTGGGTCCGAGTATCGCAGACGATATCAAAACAGGTGCCATCTATTCCGTAGTACTGGCTTTGATCGCTATCGGTCTGTATATCTTAATCCGTTTCCGTAACATCGCATATAGTATTGGCTCTATTGTAGCTCTATCATGCGATACCATCATGATTATCGGTGCTTACTCATTGTTATGGGGTATCGTTCCATTCTCACTGGAAATTGACCAAACGTTTATCGGTGCTATCCTGACAGCTATCGGTTACTCTATCAATGACAAGGTGGTAATCTTCGACCGTGTACGTGAATTCTTCGGCCTGTATCCAAAACGTGACAAACGTCAGTTGTTCAATGATTCATTGAATACTACACTTGCACGTACTATCAATACATCATTAAGTACATTGATCGTATTGCTGTGTATCTTCATCCTTGGCGGTGATTCAATCCGCAGCTTTGCATTCGCAATGATCTTGGGTGTTGTTATCGGTACATTGTCATCACTGTTCATTGCATCTCCGATTGCATACAACATGATGAAGAACAAAAAAGTCGTAGTACCAGCTACGGAAGAATAATAAACTCCACAAATAGAAAAGCCTCTTCCGAACATTCGGTAGAGGCTTTTTCTATTGATTATTAAAACAAATAGAAGCTATAAGACGTTCATCTTAAAAGAAGCTATTGTTACACTTAAAACTTGATACAATATGAAAGCAAAACAACACCACTCTCATAGATTCTTCTGTAGTAGCCCCGAGGGGAATCGAACCCCTATCTAAAGTTTAGGAAACTT
>ERZ791635.745-NODE-745-length-16447-cov-3.41343_pt1 | contig 16447 bp, 14 predicted proteins | sample MGYA00510056_ERZ791635 | MGnify/ENA primary metagenome ERZ791635 (study PRJEB30046, sample SAMN00715187) | human gut metagenome | study: EMG produced TPA metagenomics assembly of the A metagenome-wide association study of gut microbiota in type 2...
GACTCGGCAGACAGATCGGAAAACAGGAGCGGACGGTACTTGCAGTGACAGATGCAGGTCTGGCAAAACAGATTTCTGACAAGTTGGATTAGTTTAAGATTGGAGGTGTAACCCATGAGAGTACACGAGTTTGCAAAACAGTTGACAGCAGAACTTGGAAAAGAAGTAAAAAGCAGTCAGATTATTGATATATTGAGCGGTAAAAAAGAAGGGTTAAAAGCACAGAGCAGCATTGATGATGCAATGATGAAATTTGTGCGGGAGTCTTTGGGCGGAAACAAGCCGGTTGAGGCAAAGAAAGAAGAGCCGAAGAAGGCAGGACCAAAGAAGGAAGAAGGAAAAAAGGAAGCACCAAAGCAGGAGAACAAGAAGGTGCAGCCAAAGCCAAACAACAATTCCAATTCCGGTAATCAGAATAACCAGAATAAGAAGAACAATAACAATAATAACAACCAGAACCGCAACAACAATCAGGGTAAAAATAATAACAATAACGGAAACAATCAGGGCAGAAATAATAACAATAAGCAGAACAATAATGGAAATAATCAGGGCAAGAATAATAACAACAAGTCTGCAAATGGCAATAACCAGAATGGAGCCAAGCAGGAGAGCCGTGGTACAAATTTCCGGAACGCGTTAAGCAACAACCGTAACACAAGAAATAACAACAATAATAACAACCGGTTTAACAACAACAATAATAACCGGAACAATAATAACAACAAGAATCATCAGCCAGCACCAAAGAAGCAGGAGCCGGTAGAACCAGTGATCAAGACAATCAAGCTGCCAGAGGTACTGACTGTCGGCGAGCTTGCAAGTAAGATCAAGGTGCCAGTGGCACAGTTGATCAAGAAGATGTTTATGGCAGGTAAGATGTACAATGTAAACTCTGACCTTCCATTTGATGAGGCAGCTGACATTGCACTTGAATACAACTTCATTGCAGAGGAAGAGGAAAAGGTTGATGTGATCGAAGAACTTCTCCGTGAGGAGGAAGAGGACGAGGCAGATATGACTTCCAGACCACCAGTTGTCTGCGTTATGGGACACGTTGATCATGGTAAGACATCCCTGCTCGATGCAATCCGTAATTCTGATGTAACAGCTGGTGAGGCTGGTGGTATTACACAGCATATTGGTGCGTCTGTAGTATCTATCAATGGTCAGAAGATTACATTCCTGGATACACCGGGACATGAGGCATTTACAGCGATGCGTATGCGTGGTGCACAGTCAACAGATATTGCAATCCTTGTAGTTGCAGCCGATGATGGTGTTATGCCACAGACCGTAGAGGCAATCAACCATGCGAAAGCAGCTGGCATCGAGATCATTGTTGCAATCAATAAAATTGATAAGGAAAGTGCGAATATCGACCGTGTAAAGCAGGAGTTGATGGAATACGAGCTCGTACCAGAGGACTGGGGCGGTTCGACAATCTTCTGTCCGGTATCTGCACATACAAAGGAAGGTATTGATAACCTTCTGGAGATGATCATCCTGACCGCTGAGATCCTGGAGCTCAAGGCAAACAAGAACCGGAAGGCACGTGGTATTGTCATCGAGGCACAGCTTGATAAGGGACGTGGTTCTGTTGCAACCATTCTGGTACAGAAGGGTACTTTGCATGTGGGCGACTGTCTGGCAATCGGTGATGTGCATGGTAAGGTGCGTGCGATGTTCGACGATAAGGGGCGCAAGGTGAAGGAGGCGACTCCATCTATGCCAGTTGAGGTACTTGGCTTAAATGGCGTTCCAAATTCTGGAGAGATTGTAATTGCCACAGAAAATGAGAAGGAAGCGCGTACGATTTCCGAGGCATTTATCAACCGTGGCAAGGAAAAACTGATTGCAGATACAAAGCAGCGTATGTCTCTCGATGACCTTTATAACCGGATTCAGGAAGGTAATGTAAAGGATCTGAACCTTATCATCAAGGCAGATGTACAGGGTTCTGTAGAGGCGGTTAAGCAGAGCTTGCTTAAGCTTTCCAACGAGGAAGTGGCAGTTAAATGTATCCACTCCGGTGTTGGTGCAATCAATGAGAGTGATGTAATTCTTGCTTCTGCAAGTAATGCGATCATCATTGGATTTAATATTCGTCCGGACAATCAGGCGAAGGAAGTTGCAGAGCGTGAGAAGGTTGATATCCGTCTGTATCGTGTCATTTACAATGCGATTGAGGATATCGAAAGTGCGATGAAGGGTATGCTTGATCCAATCTTCGAGGAGAAGGTCATCGGTCATGCAGAGGTTCGTCAGACTTACAAGGCTTCTGGTGTTGGTACAATCGCTGGTTCATATGTATTAGATGGTACGATCCAGAGAAACTGCAAAGTTCGTATCAGCCGGGAAGGTGAGCAGATCTTCGAGGGTGAGCTTGCATCTCTGAAGCGTTTCAAGGACGACGTAAAGGAAGTTAAGACAGGATTTGAATGTGGTCTTGTTATGGATGGATTCAATGATATCAAGGAAGGCGATATCATTGAGGCATATATTATGGTTGAGGTACCAAGATAGAAATGAGAAAGACAAGTCATAAATCACAGCGAATCAATGGGGAAGTCCAGAAGGAACTTTCCCGGATCATTCGGATGGAGTTAAAAGATCCACGTATCAATCCCATGACATCGGTAACGGATGTCATGGTGACACAGGATCTGAAATATTGTAAGGCATATATCAGTGTATTAGGCGATGCAGAATCTGGTGCAGAGACGTTAAAGGGCTTAGAGCAGGCGAGTGGATTTATCCGCCGCGAGCTGGCGCGTACGATCAATCTCCGAAATACACCGGAGCTTACGTTTGTATTGGACACATCAATCGAGTATGGAAATTATATGTCTAAGCGTATCGATGAGGTAATCAAAGAGGATCAGAGTAAGCAGAATGAAGAAGAGTGAATTATTAAATCTAATTGAAGATGCAAAGACAATCGGAATATTCGGGCATATCCGCCCGGATGGCGATTGTGTTGGTTCGTGCTTAGGACTGTACAATTATATTCAGGACAACTATGACGCAGAGGTGACCGTATATCTGGAGAAGATTCCAGATAAGTTTTCGTTCTTAAAGGGCGCGGATGCCATCTGCCATGAACCAGAGTCTCGTGTATTGGATCTTGCAATTTCTCTGGATTGTGGAGACCGCGATCGGCATGGAAGCTTCTATGAGCTTTTCGGTATGGCGAAGAAAAGTGCCTGCCTGGATCATCATAGAAGTAATCAGGGCTTTGGGGATTATTACTATTGTGATGCGGACGCATCTTCTGCAAGTGAAGTATTGTTCCGGCATATTGATCCAGAGAATATCTCGCTTGCCTGTGCAGAGTGTCTGTATCTCGGTATCGTACATGATACCGGCGTGTTCAAGTATTCGGCATGTACAAAGGATACAATGCAGGTAGCCGGTGAATTGCTCGCACATGGCGTGGATGCACAGAAGATTATCGACGATACCTTTTACAGAGTCAGCTACAAGCAGAATCTGCTTATGGGACAGGCGATGGTCAATGCAAAGCTGGCACTGTCCGGACAGGTTGTCTACACATTTGTGACAAAGGAGATGTTCGATACCTTTGGCTGCGGAAAAGAAGAGACAGATGGCATTGTGGATCGTATCCGCGTGATTGACGGTGTGGAGGTCGCGATATTTGTATACCAGCTTGGCGATGCAATGAAGGTCAGCCTGCGTTCTATCCGCAAAGTCAATGTGAGCAAGATTGCAGTTGCCTATGGCGGTGGCGGACATATCCGTGCGGCTGGCTTTGAAGTGACCGGCGATTTTGATACAGTCGTTGCAGATATTATAAAGATGATAGAGGAACAGCTTTGATAGACGGGATTTTAAATGTTTATAAAGAACAGGATTATACATCATTTGATGTCGTGGCAAAGCTTCGCGGCATCTTAAAACAGAAAAAGATCGGACATACCGGGACACTTGATCCAATGGCAGAAGGTGTCCTGTTGGTTTGTCTTGGTAAGGCGACAAAGCTGGTAGATCTTCTGACCGAAGGAGATAAATGCTACCGTGCGACGATGAAGCTTGGCTATGAGACGGATACCGAGGATGTGACCGGTGAGACGACTGCGGAAGGTGATGCAGCAGTGCTCGCGCAGCTGACACAGGCAGACGTGAAACGTGCAATTTTGTCCTTCATTGGCAAGTATGACCAGATACCACCGATGTATTCTGCCATCAAAAAGGATGGAAAAAAATTATACGAATATGCCAGAGCCGGAATCGAGGTCAAACGAGAACCAAGACCGGTTGAGATTTATGCAATCCAGGACATTACGAAGGAAGCGGACGATACTTACAGCTTTGATGTGTATTGTTCGAAAGGCACGTATATCCGGTCGTTGTGCCGGGATATCGGAAGAAAACTTTCTTGTCTGGCTGTGTTGTCCGGTTTACACCGGAAAGAAGTGCATGGATTTTCTGTGACAGATGCATTGACGCTGCAGGAGATCGAGGTACGGCAGGCAGATGGAACCCTGCAGGACGCAATCCTGCCAGTGGATGCACTTTTGAAACAGTATCCGGCATATGAGATTACCGAACAGGCAGAGAATTATCTGAGAAATGGAAACAAGCTTTCTCCTCGGTTTTTCAAAGATATGGGAGAAAGACGGGATACGAGAATCCGGGTGTATCATGCAGGCAAGTTTGCAGCCTTATATGATTACAAAGAGGAAGAACAGATATACAAACCATTTAAAATGTTTTTATGAGGAAACTGACGTGAAGAAACTAGCATACAATGACGTGAATATCGCAGATACTGTTGTGGCATTAGGAAAATTTGAGGGCTTGCACAAGGGACATATGTTGCTTATCAACAAAGTATTGCAGTTGTCCCATGAGGCAGGAAAACAATCGGTCGTATTTTCCATCGACATGCCGGGCACAAAGCGCATCTATACAATTCCAGAGCGGGATCGGCTGTTGGAGGAACTTGGTATAGACTGGAATGTTACTTGTGAATTTACGAAGAAGTTTGCGGCGATGAAGCCGGAGACATTTATCAAGGATGTGTTAGTGGAGCGGTTGCACCCGGAATATGTGGTCGTCGGCAATGATTTTCGGTTTGGCAAAAACCGGCAGGGCGATGTGACGATGCTGCAGGAATATGGAACCCGGTATGGCTTTGAAGTGCTTGCGTTTGAGAAGCTGCGGGAGCAGGGGACAATTATCAGTTCCTCCTATATTCGGGAGCAGATTGAACAGGGGGCAGTGGATGTCGTCCGTGAATATATGGGACGCCCATATAGTATTTCCGGGATTGTCCAGTATGGAAAACAGCTTGGAGCTACAATTGGATTCCCAACAGCCAACTTGATTCCAACGGAAGAAAAATTGTTAGTGCCAAATGGCGTATATGAGACGCGTGTCACAGTGAATAACCAGCATTATCGCGGTGTGACGAACGTGGGAGATAACCCGACCGTGGACGCAGATCATAAAATTAAGGTGGAGACAAATATTCTGGATTTCAATGAAAATCTATATGGAACCTGCCTGAAAATCGAATTTTTACGACAAATTCGAAAAGAAATAAAATTTGATAGCATAGAAGCCTTGAAAAATCAGATCAAATCGGATATACTAGAAGTCGCGCACCAGTAGCTCAGTGGATAGAGCAATGGCCTCCGGAGCCATGTGCGGAGGTTCGATTCCTCTCTGGTGCATTTTTGTATATTGTTGTTCGAAGGAGGACATATGAGTAAGAAGGGTAAAAAAGGAAAGAAAAAGATAGCAGGCCTGATGCTGTTCCTTGGCTGGATGATCTTTATTCTGCTTGCCGTTGTATTCTATTTCTATTTCTTCTCGGATCTGGATCTGAGAATGTTTAACAAAGACAAAGCGACGCAGACGGATGCACAGCAGACGAACCAGACCGGCTTTTCTTACGAGACAAATGCAAATCTGGATATCAATTCCCTGATTATAGAGTATTATGCAGCGTTGGCGGTTTGCGATCAGGACAAGCTGAAGACCTATGTTACAGATCCAAGCCAGTTCGATGATATGACCGTTTATCAGCAGCGTTCCGCTGTGATCAAGGCATATTCAAATGTGAATTGTTACACGATGCCGGGATACACGGAAGATGCGACACTTGTGTATGTAACAAGCAACTTGAGTATGGCGAACATTACAAGTGTTCCTCTGAATATTAATCAGTTCTATGTTGTGAAAACAGCAGATGGATATAAGATTGATAATTCAGCACATTCGCAGGAAGTTACGAATTACATCGAGACACAGAGTCAGTCAACGGATATTCAGAATCTGTACAAAGCAGTACAGGATAACGTAAACAGTTGTATTGCAAATGATGCGGCATTCGCAGAGTTCTACAATACGATCAGTTCCGGACAATAAAAAAAATAAGGGCTGTTGTTCGTCAACAGCCCTATTATTATATCCATGTATTTTACAAGAAATCATCCGCACCATCTTCGTCTTCGTCCTCATCGGCTGCACGGACATCAATGCCACGTGGCGGAACCGGAGTGGAGAATACGATCTGTGTTTCTGTGTTTCCGTATTTCTGGAGTTGCCCGATGAAAGTATCAAGCTCCATTGTGCTAGGGAAGCATACTTTAATCAACATGGAGTATGCACCGGTAACGCAGTTACACTCCAAAACGTTCGGACATGCTTGGATAAACGGGTAGAATTCCGGTTTCCGTTTTGGATCGAGCGCCATGTTTATAAAGGCTGTAATGTGATACCCGAGAGACACTGGGGCAACACTTGCGTGATAGCCGGAGATGATTCCGCTTTTCTCTAAACGCTCAATACGGGCAGAGACAGCGGGGGAGGAAAGAAATACTTTGCTTGCCAGATGCTTCAATGGATATCTGGCATTTTCCTGTAATAAGTGAAGAATTTTTTTATCAATATTATCCATAATATGCCTCCTTTACACTTTTTCTAAAATTTATAAAGCGATTATACAACTGTTAATATAAAAATGCAACTATAAAATTAATAAAATTAAGAGGAATGCCATGTCTAACGAAATTCGATTAAATAAATACTTAAGTGAAGCAGGAATCTGTTCCCGCCGGGAAGCCGACAGGCTGATTGAAGCCGGAAAGGTAACGGTGGATGGAACAATCGCGGATCTTGGAACACGCGTCGGCGATTCTTCAGTTGTTACCTGCAATGGAAAGCCGGTACATCTGCATACGAAAAAGGTGATCTATGCATACAATAAGCCGATCGGACAGGTCTGTACATCGAAGGATGCTGATCCGGACAGTATCTTCCGGTATGTAGAGTTCCCGGAGCGGGTAAACTATGTAGGACGTCTTGATAAGGATTCGACCGGACTTTTGCTTCTTACAAATGACGGAGATCTGGCAAATGAGATCCAGCGCTCCAGAAACAATCATGAAAAGGAATACCATGTGCGAGTCAACACAGATATCACAGAAGATTTTATTAAGAAGATGTCGGAGGGCGTTGAGATTTTAGATACGGTAACGAAACCATGTAAAGTCAAAAAGACCGGAACGAGAAATTTCTCGATCATATTGACACAGGGATTGAACCGGCAGATCCGGCGGATGTGCGATGCATTGCATGTACGGGTTGTGCACTTAAAGCGTGTCCGAATCATGAATATTCGTCTTGGAAACTTACGACCGGGTGAGTTTCGGACGCTGACGAGGGACGAAGAACAGGAACTGCGGAGACTGGTGCAGAAGAGATCGTGACAGGAGAAGGAGAAAACGATGGATGCAAAAACAGAGCGTATGAAAGAATTGGTGGAGCTGTTAAATCAGGCTTCCAAAGCATATTATCAGCAAGATACGGAAATCATGTCCAACCTGGAATATGATGCGTTGTATGATGAACTGGTGGCGTTAGAACAGGAGACCGGACTGATCTTATCAAAGAGTCCGACCCAGCATGTCGGTTATGAGGTTATCAGTGAACTGCCGAAGGAGCGGCATCCGGCACCGATGCTGTCACTCGATAAGACAAAGAGCGTTGAGGATCTGGCAGCGTGGCTTGGGGATAAAACCGGAGTCATGTCGTGGAAGATGGATGGACTGACGGTTGTATTGACTTACGAGGATGGTGTGCTTGTAAAGGCAGTCACACGTGGAAATGGCGAGATCGGAGAGGTCATCACGAACAACGCGAAGGTATTTGCGAATCTGCCGAACCAGATCGCGTACAAAAGTCCGCTTACGATCCGTGGCGAGGCTGTCATTACCTATACAGATTTTGAGCGTATCAATGCCACGATTCCGGATATTGACAGCAAATATAAAAACCCGAGAAACTTATGCTCCGGCAGTGTGCGGCAGCTCAATAATCAGATCACAGCCGAGCGGAATGTGCATTTCTTTGCGTTTAATATGCTTGATACCGGAGATGCGGAAATCGATGCAACGATGAATTCAAAGTTTGATTTCCTGACTTCACTTGGTTTTGAGGTTGTGGAACACGTCGATGTCACAGCGGCAACGATGCAGGAGATGGTCACACATTTTGCAGAGAAAATCGAGACGAACGATTTCCCATCTGATGGACTCGTGCTTTCGTTTGATGATGTGGAATATGGTAAAAGTCTTGGACGGACAGCGAAATTCCCGCGGGATTCGATCGCATTTAAATGGGCAGACGAGGAAGCGGAGACAACGCTTCGGCATATTGAGTGGAGTCCGTCCCGTACCGGGCTGATCAATCCGGTGGCAGTCTTTGATGCGGTATCGCTCGAAGGAACGTCTGTGAGCCGTGCCAGTGTCCACAATGTGAGCATTGTGAAGCAGTTACAGCTTGGAATCGGTGATACGATCAAGGTGTATAAGGCGAATATGATCATCCCGCAGATCAGTGAGAACCTGACGAAATCCGGTACACTCGAGATTCCGGATACTTGTCCGGCGTGTGGCGGTAAGACAGAGATCCGCGAGGACAATCAGGCACAGACGCTTGTATGTCCGAATCCGGCATGCCCGGCAAAGGCAATCAAGCTATTCACACATTTTGTATCACGAAACGCGATGAACATCGATGGTTTATCTGAGGCAACGCTGCAGAAGTTCTTAGACTGCGGCTTTATTGAAGAGTTGTATGATATCTACCGGATTGACCGCTATGAGACAGAAATCGTGAAATTAGAGGGCTTTGGGCAGAAGTCCTACGACAATATGATGGAGAGCATCGAGGCAAGCCGTACGACACAGCTTGCGCGTGTCCTGTATGGACTTGGAATTTTGAACGTCGGTACCGCCATGGCAAAATCCATCTGCAAATATTTCAAAGATGATGTGGAGGCAATTATCCATGCCGATGCAGCGCAGTTTGCCGAGATTGAGAAGATCGGCGATGTGATCGCAGAGGGCATTGTGGCATATTTCGCAGATCCGAACAATATCCGGGTACTGCGTGAGATCTTGAAGGAAGTGACACTTGTCGTCGAGGAGAATACGGCACCACAGGATCTCGAAGGCAAGACATTTGTCATTACTGGTTCACTCAATCATTTTGCAAACCGGGATGAACTTAAAAAATTGATCGAAGACCGTGGCGGAAAAGTCGCAGGCAGTGTTTCTTCGAAGACCACGTACCTGATCAATAACGATGTATTATCTTCCTCATCGAAGAATAAAAAGGCGAAATCATTGGGAATTCCGATTATTTCCGAGGATGATTTCTTGCAGTTATAAAAAATTCGTGGTATGCTTTAGCTTTAGAGAAGAAAAGAGGTTTTAGAGATGCCGATTAGAATAGACAACGATCTGCCAGTGAAGAAAGTACTGGAACAGGAAAATATATTTGTGATGGACGAACACCGTGCTATGACACAGGATATACGTCCACTTGACATTTTGATTTTAAATCTGATGCCGTTAAAGGAAGATACGGAGTTGCAGCTTCTGCGCAGCCTGTCAAACACACCACTGCAGGTAAATATCTCCTTTATCCGCACGATGTCCTATGAATCAAAGCATGTATCCGAATCACATCTGGAGCGTTTCTACAGTGACTTTGAACATGTAAAGAACAGGAAATGGGATGGTCTGATCATTACCGGAGCACCGGTGGAGAATATGGAGTTTGAGGAAGTGGAGTACTGGGATGAACTGACTGCTATCATGGACTGGTCAGTTACGAATGTTACGTCCACACTGCATATCTGCTGGGGTGCACAGGCGGGACTTTACTATCGTTATGGTGTGAAAAAATACCAGCTTCCAGAGAAGTTTTCCGGTGTGTATAAGCATTATACGTTCCATAAACGGACACCACTGGTACGTGGATTTGATGATTCATTCTTAGTGCCACAGTCCCGTTATACCGGTGTGGATAAACAGGCAATCGTCGACAATCCACTTCTGGAGATCGTTGCTGAGTCTGATATTACCGGACCATATCTGATTATCGGAGAAGATGGCAAGAATATCTTCGTAACCGGACATCCGGAGTACGATACATTTACACTCGATCAGGAATATAAACGCGACATCAAGCGTGGCTTAAATCCGAATATTCCGGTTAATTATTATCCGGATGATGATCCGGAGCAGAAGCCGATTAAGTCATGGAGATGTCATGCGAATACACTCTATGCAAATTGGCTCAATTATTACGTATACCAGAGCACACCGTATGACTGGACGAAGAAGGTTACGAATTAAGGGACGCAAGCTTCGTGATCGTGAGTATGTTATGAAGCAGGTAGCCGCAGAACATACCGCATATGTATGCATGGATGCCGAAATGTGGCACAAAGAAGATGATACATAAGATCCGCACGCTGATGCCGAGAATATTATAGATTAAGTTCTGGGTGGCGTAGCCGATTGCGTTCATAACGCTGGAAAGCGTTGTGGAGAGATAAATAAACGGACATAAAAATCCCATCAGCTGTAGCAGCGTTCCTGCTTCAGCACTTTCAAAGGCAAAGGTACAGATTGGCTTTGCGAAGAGAATATACAGGATGCAGGCGAAGCTGCCAAGCATGATGCAGAAAAGAGCACTTGATACAAGTGCTTTTTTTATTGCCTCGGTATCGCGTTTGGCGCAGGCGTAGGAAATGGACGGAAGTAGCATCGTGGAAAGCGAGTTCGTGATCGTTGCCGGAAAAAGCAGAAATGGGATCACGATACCGGTGATGATACCGTACATTTCCATGCTTGTATCGGCGTTGTTGTAATACTGGAAAAGAAACGTCGGAAGTATGATTGCTTCAAAACTGGAAAATAACGTAAAAATCAGGTTGTTGGAAGTAATTGGAATAATGTCTTTCAGCATTGGAATCATAAGGGATGATTTCTTTTTCACTGAAATGCACATATCTTTATCTGGCAATCTGTTCGCTTGATTCTGCTTTCTTCGGAACAAGATATAACAGCTGACCGCGTAAAATGTGGCGCCCATCTCACCGATCACAACACCGAGTACAGCCGTTTTGGCGTCAACATGATCCTGCATATAAGAGATGGCAAGAAGGTAGACGGAACCAATCCGTATAATCTGTTCGATCAACTGGCAGCTTCCGGAGAAAACCGGTTTTTCATGTCCGATAAAAAATGCATTGATGCAGGCTTTTATGGCGACAAATGGAACCGCTGGTGAGAGAATGCGCAACAGGATACGGCAGTCGGTATTTTTCAGGATATGCATGGCGATGAAGTCACAGCCAAAGAAAAAGCAGGCAGAGACAAGCAGGCTCAGCACAAAACTCAAAAATCCACCGAAGCAAAGCGCACGGCGAGCATCGGAATATTTTTTCTTGCCAAGCAGATAGGATACATGTTTGGTAATCGTTGTTGCGATTCCCTGACAGCAAAAAGAAATGCCTAAGATGTAAAGTGGAAAAATAAGCTGATAAGTTCCAAGCTCTTTAACACCAATCAGCCGCGTCAGGAATATTCTATTATAAAAGCCGAGACATTTGGTCAGGATGCCGGTTATGGTCAGTATCAGGGTTCCTTTGATGATGGTTCGTTTTGACATGATGCTCATTTCCTGCCGGAGTCTTGGTTTATTATATTGGATAGGGCGATAAAATATGACAGTTTATATGGATCACGCAGCGACGACGAGCACCCATCCGGAAGTGATTCGTGCCATGCAGCCGTATTTTCACGACAAATTTGCGAACCCTTCCGGCATTTACAGTATCGCAAAGGAGAACCGACGGGAGATCGAGAAATGCCGCCAGATGATTGCAGATACATTACATGCGAAAAAGGACGAGATATATTTTACAGCAGGTGGTTCGGAGGGCGATAACTGGGCGTTAAAGGAGATTGCGGACACATACAGTAAAAAAGGCAGACATATCATCACGACAAAGCTGGAGCATCACGGAATCCTGCATACATGCGAATACCTCGAAAGGCATGGATTCGAGGTCACATATCTGGATGTGGATATATACGGACGTGTGAATCCGGTACAGGTGGAGCGGGCAATCCGGAAGGATACGATTTTAATATCCGTGATGTTTGCAAACAATGAGATTGGAACGATACAGCCGATCGGTGAGATCGGAGCAATCGCCAGACGGCACAATGTATTATTTCATACGGATGCGGTGCAGGCGTATGGACAGATTCCAATTGACGTTGCATGCCTGCAGGTCGATCTGCTTACTGCGAGCGGACACAAATTCCGCGGACCAAAGGGAACCGGTTTTTTATATGTGCGGGAAGGGGTGCGTCTGCAAAGTCTGATCCACGGTGGGGCGCAGGAGCAGGGACTTCGGGCAGGCACAGAAAATGTACCCGGTATCGTCGGACTTGCGACCGCCGCATACATTGCGGATGCAGCGATGGAACAGCGGATGCAGTATGAAATCCAGATCCGTGATTATATGATCGGTGAACTGCTTACAACGATTCCGTACAGCCAGTTAAATGGACACCCGGAGCAAAGACTTCCAAACAATATCAATGTGTCCTTTCAGTTTGTGGATGGTGGGGCATTGCTGGTTATGCTGGATACACTCGGCATCTGTGCCTCTGGTGGATCGGCATGCACATCTGCGTCGAAAGAACCGTCCCATGTGTTAAAGGCAATCGGGCTTTCCGACGAACTGGCGCGTGGCACGATTCGGCTGACGATTGGGGAAGAGACAACAAAAAAGGATGCAGACTATGTGATTGCCTGCATCCGGGAACTCGTCGGGGGACTGCGGGAACAGTCACCTTTTTATGAGGATTACCAGTCGCGTTTTCACGCGGTAGATTAAGGAATCTTATGGAATTCCGGTTTGCGTTCTTTAAATGTCGTATAGTAACGGAAACCATGGGAGAGCAGCAGATCTCTTGCAGCATCAAAGCCGTAGCCGATATGCTCTGCATGATGCGCGTCGCTTCCGACGGTGATAATTTCTCCTCCGGCGTCCTTGTACATTTTCAGGATATCTGTATGAGGATGCGGGAAAGAGAGACCACGGTATAAGCTTCCGGTGTTGATCTCGATACCCTGACCACGGGCGACAAGAATCTGAAACAGCTCTTCAAAGATATCTGCATAATCGCGGATATCAAAAAGATCCGCCTTTGTCTTTCCGTAGCGCACGATATAATCAAGGTGTCCACATACATTGAAGTTGTCAAATTCTTTTACACAGGCAAGCAGCGTCTCAAAATAATGCCGGTAGGCAGACAGATCTTCCTTTCCCTCGAAATATTCCGGGTAGTATGGGTCCATGCCGTCGACGACATGCAGGCTGCAGATGATAAAATCCAGTTCCGGGTGTGCCTGCACGAAGGCATTTAATTTTTTCGTTGTCGATGGCATCACACCAAGTTCTATACCCACGCGAAGATCAAACTCTGGGACAAGCTTCTCAGAAAGAGCGTGGTAAGTGCGATAGTAGGAATCCAGATCTAAATCAAAATCCACGTCCGGTTCCTCAGGCCGGACCGGGAAATCCATGTCATAATGATCTGTAACGCAGAGGGCAGACAAGCCTTTTTCTTTTGCGGAGGCGATCACTGCCTGCATTGGTTCGTCACAGTCACTGGAAAAATCCGTATGAAAATGATAATCGGGAAATAGCATGGTTTAATCCTCCTGTAAAATATAATGCATAAAATACTATGATTTCACGAAAGCTATGATTGCTAATTATAACGTATAATCTTATAAAATCCAATAAATTTGGAAAATCACGCACTTTTTGAAAAAAATTACAAAAAATAGTCTTGAATTTTACTATAAAAGAAGTTATGATATTTGATGTAAGTTTTTAGATGAATTACTGCAGCCATGCAGTATTTAAATCTTAATAATTAAAACTTAGGAGGATTAAAAAATGGCAGTAAAAGTAGCAATTAATGGTTTTGGACGTATCGGACGTCTTGCATTCAGACAGATGTTTGACGCAGAAGGTTATGAAGTAGTTGCAATCAACGACTTGACAAAGCCTTCTATGCTTGCTCACCTTTTGAAGTATGATTCATCACAGGGTAAGTATCAGTATGCAGATCAGGTTTCTGCTGATGATGAAGCAGGTACAATCACAGTTTGTGGTAAGACACTTAAGATCTATGCTGAGGCAGATGCTAAGAATCTTCCATGGGGAGAGCTTGATGTAGACGTTGTACTTGAGTGTACAGGTTTCTATGTATCAAAGGCTAAGTCACAGGCTCATATCGATGCAGGTGCTAAGAAGGTAGTTATTTCAGCTCCAGCTGGTAACGATCTTCCTACAATCGTATATAGCGTAAACGAGAACACACTTACAGCAGATGACAAGATCATCTCTGCAGCTTCTTGTACAACAAACTGTCTTGCTCCTATGGCTAAGGCACTTAACGATTACGCTCCAATCCAGTCAGGTATCATGTCAACAATCCACGCTTACACAGGTGATCAGATGGTACTTGATGGACCACACAGAAAGGGTGATTTCAGAAGTGCTCGTGCAGCAGCTGTAAACATCGTTCCTAACTCAACAGGTGCAGCTAAGGCTATCGGTCTTGTTATCCCAGAGCTTAATGGAAAGCTCATCGGTTCTGCACAGAGAGTTCCTGTACCTACAGGTTCTACAACAATCCTTACAGCAGTTGTTAAGGGTAAGGACGTAACTAAGGAAGGCATCAACGCTGCTATGAAGGCTGCAGCTTCTGAGTCTTATGGTTACAATGAGGAGCAGATCGTATCTTCAGATATCGTTGGTATGAGATATGGTTCACTCTTCGATGCTACACAGACAATGGTAGCTCAGATCGCTGACGATCTGTACGAGGTTCAGGTTGTTTCTTGGTATGATAACGAGAACTCATACACAAGCCAGATGGTTAGAACAATCAAGTACTTCGCTGAGTTGGCTTAATTTAGTCAGACTCTTTTAGAGAAGACCTACAAGGGTCCGGTCTTAATTGGACCGGGCCCTTATTTTTATCATTTCAAAATCCAGGAGGAATTTATAATGTCATTAAATAAGAAATCCGTTGATGATATCAACGTAAAGGGACTTCGTGTTCTTTGCAGATGCGACTTTAACGTACCTTTGAAGAACGGCGAGATTACAGACGAGAATCGTCTGGTTGCAGCTCTTCCAACAATCAAGAAGCTGATCGCTGATGGCGGTAAGGTTATCCTTTGCTCTCACCTTGGAAAGGTTAAGACAGAGGAAGACAAGCAGACAAAGACTCTTGCACCGGTTGCAAAGAGACTGACAGAGCTTCTTGGACAGGAAGTAAAGTTTGTACCAAGCTTAGAGGTTGTTGACGATACAGTTCGTGCAGCTGTAGACGCTATGAAGGATGGCGAGGTTATCCTTCTTGAGAATACACGTTTCAGAGCAGAAGAGACAAAGAACGGAGAGGCTTTCTCTAAGGATCTTGCAAGCATCTGTGACGTATTCGTAAACGATGCATTTGGTACAGCACACAGAGCACACTGCTCAAACGTTGGTGTAGCTGCACTTGTTGATACAGCTGTTGTTGGATATCTGATGCAGAAGGAAATCGATTTCCTCGGAAATGCAGTTGAGAATCCTGTAAGACCTTTCGTTGCTATCCTTGGTGGTGCAAAGGTTGCTGATAAGCTGAACGTTATCTCTAACCTTCTTGAGAAGTGCGATACACTCATCATCGGTGGTGGTATGGCTTACACATTCCTCAAGGCTAAGGGATATGAGATCGGTAAGTCACTTGTTGACGAGACAAAGCTTGACTACTGTAAGGAAATGATGGAGAAGGCTGAGAAGCTTGGCAAGAAGCTTCTGCTTCCAGTAGACTCTGTTATGATCGACGATTTCCCTAACCCAATTGACGATCCTACAATCGCTACAACTATCTGCGATGCAGACAAGATGGATGCATCTAAGGAAGGCTGCGATATCGGACCTAAGACAATCGAGCTTTACTCAGAGGCTGTTAAGACAGCTAAGACAGTTGTATGGAACGGACCTATGGGTGTATTCGAGAACCCGGTTCTTGCAAGG
>ERZ791635.765-NODE-765-length-16019-cov-2.97106_pt1 | contig 16019 bp, 13 predicted proteins | sample MGYA00510056_ERZ791635 | MGnify/ENA primary metagenome ERZ791635 (study PRJEB30046, sample SAMN00715187) | human gut metagenome | study: EMG produced TPA metagenomics assembly of the A metagenome-wide association study of gut microbiota in type 2...
TACGCAGAAACGGCTCACGGCCGCGTGGCTGGACCGCGTAGCCCGGGAAGAGGGGTATGAACTGGGGGATGTGACCTATATTTTTTGCTCGGCGGCCCGCCTGCTGGATATGAACCGGCAGTTCCTCGGGCACGACTACTATACCGACGTCATCACGTTCGATTACAGCGACCGCAAGGGCGCCCGGATCGTGTCGGGCGATATTTTCATCGATGTGGAAACCGTTGCGGACAATGCACGCGAATACGGCGCCGCGAAGCTGACCGAAATGCGCCGCGTGGTGGTGCACGGTTTGCTCCATCTGTGCGGACAGAAGGATAAGACACCCCGTGCGAACGCTCAAATGCACCGTAAGGAGGATCACTACCTCCGACAGTGGGATGAGCTGTCCAAAGGGCTGAAATAGGGCTTTGCGAGGGAATCCGGTCGCGGAGTTGCGGGTCCCTTTCCCGGTAGGGTTATTTTTAATGCCTGAAATATCCCGTAAAATCGTTCGAATATACCATAAGGGTCGATTCTTCCCGACGGCGGAATGGGCGGTTCAAGGTGCTGAAAAGACGGTTTGCAGAGGGATCCGGCCGTAGGGTTGCGAACTCTTTCACGAAAGGATGTATTTTTAACGCCTGAAATGCTCCTTAAAATCGTTCGAATATACCATAACGGTCGGTTCTGTTCCCGACGGCGGAATGGACCGTTAAAGACGCTGAAACGGCGGGTTTTGGGCGGGTTCGTCTTTTTTTTATTTATGGGCGGATTCGTCTTTTGTTTGGAACCGGTTCCCGAAAAAAGATGGATTTTCCCCGGCAATCGTATATTTCAATGTCCGTCATTCGACGGTCGTTCGTTCGCGGCCGGAGTCCGTGTCTGTAATGCCGACTCTCTCTTAAATCCTTTCTTCGGAGGGAGATTCGGGTCGCTGCGCCTCCAAAAAGGACGTTATGATCGCGTCCGCCGTGCGGGGACGGATCCGGCCGTTGGTTGTGTCCGCAACCCTTTAATCGTTTGTATTTTTCCGGAATGGGCGGCATGGATTGTCGGCTCTTTGCCGGAGAGAAGTTTATTTTTGCGGGAAAATGCCGGCAAGGTTCGGTGCGGGTCGCCGGAGTGTGCCGGAAGCGGGGAGAATCCGTTTTTGGCGGGACAGCCCGTGCTTGCCGATCTTTTCGGCGCTGCGGCGACGTTTTGCCGCGAGGTTGCCGTTTTCGATCCGACTTTCGCCGTCGGACGGCGGATAGCTGGGCGAAAGTTGCCGTTGCGTGCGGTTTCGGTTTTTTCGGATAAGCGACTTTGTTCGTATCTTTGCCGTGCGGCGGTCGGTCGTCGGATTGACGGGCGGCGGTGTTTTCCGCAATTCATGGAAAAGGAGATATGGTTTTACATTACGATATCATCGTGGTCGGCGGCGGTCATGCCGGCTGCGAGGCGGCCTCGGCGGGGTTCGGCGGCAGCGCGGCTCGGCTCCCGCACGCTGCTCGTGACGATGGACATGACCAAGTTGGCCGATATGTCTTGTAATCCGGCCGTAGGCGGTGTTGCTAAAGGGCAGATAGTCAGAGAGATAGATGCTTTAGGGGGGCAGATGGGGCGGATTACCGACCTTACGGCTGTCCAGTTCCGCATGCTCAACCGCTCGAAAGGGGCGGCGATGTGGAGTCCCCGGGCCCAGTGCGATAAGTCGCGTTTCTCGGCCGAATGGCGGCGTACGCTGGAGAATACCCCCAACCTCTATCTTTGGCAGGACACTGCGGTCGAACTGCTCTTCGGGCAGCGGCCTGCGGAGGAGGGTCGGCCGCAAGTGCGCGGGATTCGGACACAGATGGGGGTGGAGTTCTCGGCCGACTGTGTGATCCTGACTGCCGGGACGTTTCTGGCGGGGGTGATGTATTGCGGTCGTTCACGCGCCGAGGGCGGCCGTGCGGGGGATTCGTGGCGATGGGTTTCGAAGCCGGCCGGATGAAGACCGGGACCCCTGCACGACTCGATGCGCGGACGATCAATTTCGAAATTCTGGAACCGCAATACGGGGATGAAAATCCCTCGAAATTTTCCTTTTCCGCCGATACGCATCCGGTGCAGAATCAGCTTCCGTGCTTTTTGGTCTATACTTCGAAGAAGGTGCATGACATTCTGCGGAAGGGTTTCGGCGATTCGCCGCTTTTCAACGGTACGATCCGGGGGATCGGTCCCCGTTATTGCCCGAGTATCGAGGACAAGCTCAACACATTCGCCGATAAGGACCAGCACCAGCTTTTTCTCGAGCCGGAGGGTCGTTCGACCAACGAATATTATCTGAACGGGTTCTCCTCGTCGTTGCCCTGGGACATTCAGTGGGAGGCATTGCACGCCATCGAGGGGTTCGAAGATCTGCATATTTTCCGTCCGGGTTATGCGATCGAGTACGACTATTTCCTGCCGACGCAACTGCACCATTCGCTCGAAACCAAGCTGGTGGACGGACTCTATTTCGCCGGCCAGATCAACGGGACGACCGGCTATGAAGAGGCCGGGGCGCAGGGGGGGGTGGCCGGTAGAGATGGCCGGTATCAATGCGCATCGCCGCAGGATGGGGGAGGAACCGCTGGTATTGGCACGCGACGAAGCCTACATCGGGGTATTGATCGACGACCTGGTGACCAAAGGGGTGGATGAGCCTTATCGTATGTTCACTTCGCGTGCCGAGTATCGGATTCTCTTGCGGCAGGATAATGCCGACATTCGATTGACTCCGATCGGATATAAAATCGGGCTGATTTCGCAAAAAAGGTACGATAGTTTCTGCAAAAAAAATCGACTCGTAGAATCGCTCGTAGCATTCGCTCGCGGACTGAGTGTCAAACCGGACGAAATTAACGACTGTTTGAAATCGCTCGGTTGCGACGCGATTTCGCAAGGTCGGAAACTGCACGACTTGTTGATGCGTAACAATGTGACCTTCGATCTGCTCTCGGGTGTTTTACCGAAGCTCGGCGATTTTCTGCGCGAGCAGGAGATGGATGCCGAGGTCGTCGAGGAAGCCGAGATCCAAATCAAGTACAAGGGGTATATCGAACGGGAGAAATTCATTGCCGACAAATTGCATCGCCTGGAGAATATCCGTATCCCGGCCGATTTCGATTTCCATTCGATGAATGCCCTGACGATCGAAGCCCGGCAGAAACTCACCCGAATCCGACCTGCGACGATAGGGCAGGCTTCCCGTATTCCCGGAGTTTCTCCGGCGGATGTGAATGTGTTGCTGGTGAAATTCGGTCGGTAAAGTATCGGGTAATGCAGTTTAACCGCTATGTTCCCAAATTTGACAATCGTTTTTGGATGTATTTGTCGTTTATCAATGCGGATTAAGATCGGTCGATAAATTGTGCGATTGTATTTTTCTATCTTTTATATCGGGAGTAGCTGCGGCTATTCCCGATTTTTTTACGGCTGTTTGTAAGTGGTGGCAAAGAAAATATGCAGTAAGAAAAAAGGATGTTCCACGTGGAACATCCTTTTTTCTTGAGTTTTGCAGGCGTCGATTACATGACGATCGTGCACCAGTTGTGTTTGTCTTCGGTGCGGCCGTACTGGATGTCCTGCAAAAGCGTATAGAGTTGCAGAGAAACCTTGCCTACTTCGTCGCCGTAGGTGTAGGTTTGCTTCGTGTCCATGTCGTAAATGCTGCCGATCGGCGAGATGACAGCTGCCGTACCGCAAGCGCCGCACTCCTCGAAAGTCGGGAGTTCGTCCACCGGAATATGACGCTCCTCGACCTTCAGACCCAGGTCTTGAGCCAATTGACGGAGGCTCTTGTTAGTGATCGACGGAAGTACGGAGTTCGACTTCGGCGTGATATACGTGTTGTTCTTGATGCCGAAGAAGTTGGCTGCACCGCACTCTTCGATGTATTTGTGTTCGGTTGCGTCGAGGTACATGATGCTCGCATAGCCGAGCTCGTGTCCGTGCTCGCCCGACATAAGGCTGGCTGCATAGTTACCGCCCACCTTCACGTCGCCTGTTCCACGTGGAGCAGCACGGTCCTGTTCGCGGTCGATTGCGACCTTCATCGGCTTGATGCCGCCTTTGAAGTAAGCGCCTACGGGCGAGCCGTAAACCACCAGCAAAGCATCCTTGGAGGGTTTTACACCCAGTCCTGCCGTCGTTCCGAACATAACGGGACGCAGGTAGAACGATGCGCCGGTGCCGTAGGGCGGGATGAAACGCTCGTTGCGCTTAACCACTTCTACGCAGGCTTTGACGATCATATCGATCGTCGGTACGGGCAGGCAGAGGCGTTTTGCCGACGACTGCAAGCGTTTTGCATTCTCTTCGACGCGGAACAGACGTACTTTGCCGTCAGCGCCCCGGAAGGCTTTCAAGCCCTCGAAAAGAGCCGTGCCGTAGTGAAGGCAGGATGCCGACATGTGCATGTTGATGTACTCGTCGCTTGTAATTTCCATTTCGCTCCACTTGCCGTCCGTGCAAGTATAGCGGGCATTGAAATCGGTCTTCATGTAGTTGAAGCCGAGAGAGCCCCAATCGATGTTCTCCATTGTTTTTTAATATTAAAGGTTGTATCTTTTGTTCAAGAAATATCTTTATTATCCGACTGTCGCACCCGGATTTGTCTGATCGTCAGGTTGTAACAGCCTTAATTTGCCCGAAGCGTCCTGGGCCATCAGAATCATGCCACGGGAGAGGATGCCCTTCAGTTCGCGCGGTTCCAGATTCACCAGTACGAGTACCTGTTTCCCGACGAGTTCTTCGGGTGTGTAGTATTCGGCAATGCCCGAAACGATTTCGCGCTTGTCGATGCCCGTATCGACGGTCAGTTTCAACAGCTTTTTCGTCTTGGCGACTTTTTCAGCGGCGAGGATCGTCGAAACACGGATATCCATCTTTTGAAAATCGTCGAAAGTCGTCGTTTCCTTTTGATCTTCAACGTGTTGTGCTGCTTCGGCCGAAGCATTCGCCGCTTTGGTCGCCGCCAACTTGTCGAGCTGGCGTTGGATTACGTCGTCCTCGATCTTTTCGAAGAGAAGCACGGCTTCGCCGATCCGATGTCCGGCAGCGAGCAGGTCGGTGCTGCCCAGTTTCTCCCAGCCGAAGGGTCCTGCCTGCAACATCCCGACGATCTTCTTCGCCGAGAAGGGCATGAACGGTTCGATGGCGATCGAGAGGTTTGCGGTGATCTGCAAAGCGATGTTCAGGATCGTCTTGACCCGTTCGGGATCGGTTTTGATGAGTTTCCACGGTTCGGTGTCGGCCAGGTATTTATTGCCCAGACGTGCGATGTTCATCGCCTCCTTCAAGGCTTCGCGGAACCGGTAGTTTTCGATGTTGTTTTCGAGGGCTTCCTTCGCGCCGGAGAGTTCCCGAAGCGTTTCGCGGTCGTAGTCCGTCAGTGCGCCGCAGGCGGGCACTGCACCGTCGAAGTATTTGTGTGTCAGGACTAAAGCCCGGTTTACGAAGTTGCCCAGCACGGCTACCAGCTCGTTGTTGTTACGGGCTTGGAAGTCCTTCCAGGTGAAGTCGTTGTCCTTGGTTTCGGGGGCGTTCGCGCAGAGCACGTAGCGCAGCACGTCCTCCTTGCCGGGGAAGTCGGCCAGGTATTCGTGCAGCCAGACGGCCCAGTTGCGCGAGGTCGAGATCTTTTCGCCCTCGAGGTTCAGAAATTCGTTGGCAGGGACGTTTTCAGGCAGGATGTAGCCGCCGTGCGCCTTGAGCATGGCCGGGAAGACGATGCAGTGGAAGACGATGTTGTCCTTGCCGATGAAGTGCACCATTTTGGTCTCTTCGTCCTTCCAGTATTTCTCCCAGTCGGGCGTCAGGTCCTTGGTCGCCGAGATGTAGCCGATCGGCGCGTCGAACCAGACGTAGAGCACCTTGCCTTCGGCCCCTTCGACCGGTACGGGAATGCCCCAGTCCAGGTCACGGCTCACCGCACGCGGTTGCAGACCGCCGTCGAGCCAGCTCTTGCATTGCCCATAGACGTTGGTTTTCCACTCTTTGTGCCCTTCGAGGATCCATTCGCGCAGGAAACCCTCGTATTGGTCCAACGGCAGATACCAGTGCTTGGTGGCGCGTTTCACGGGTACGGAACCCGATACGGCGCTGTGCGGGTTGATCAGTTCGTCCGGCGAAAGGGTCGATCCGCATTTTTCGCATTGGTCGCCGTAGGCGCGGTCGTTGCCGCAGCGGGGGCAGGTGCCCACGATATAGCGGTCGGCGAGGAACGTCTGGGTTTCCTCGTCGTAGTATTGCTCCGAGGTCCGCTCGATGAATTTGCCTTCGTCGTAGAGCTTGCGGAAGAACTCCGACGCTGTCGCGGCGTGGGTCTTCGACGAGGTGCGCGAGTAGATGTCGAACGACATGCCGAGCCCTTCGAACGACGATTTAATCAACTGGTGATAGCGATCGACGATCTGCTGGGGCGTGACGCCCTCTTTGCGGGCCTTGATGGTGATGGGCACGCCGTGCTCGTCGCTGCCGCAGACCGAGATCACGTCGTATCCTTTCAGGCGCAGGTAGCGCGTGTAGATGTCCGACGGGATATAGACGCCCGCCAGGTGGCCGATGTGTACCGGGCCGTTGGCGTAGGGCAGTGCCGAGGTGACGAGATAACGCTTGAAGGGTTTACTCATATTGGGTAGAAAAGGTCTAACAATTACTATTTTGTGTCAAATGTAGTGATTTTTCTAATAATTAGAAACTAAAACCCGACTTTGTTGTATCGGATTTTTTCGTTTCGGGAGCGGGAAGGAGTGGTTCGGACGGAATGCCGCCGCCGGTATCGTCGGGCCATGGATCCGTAAAAAACCGGAGCCTGAAAGCTCCGGTTTTTACGGATGTTGCCGGCCGTATTATTGCTTGCTCCGCAGGGGTTTGATGTCCTTGATGCGGAGCTGTACCGAAACCGAGCCCCGGTAGTGGTTCTCTACGATCTGATAGCAGACGTCGATCGGATGTCCCGCGCGGATCCACTCGTAGTGGGTCGGCTGCTGGAAGGCGATCGTCTGAATCGTCGTGTTGGGTTTCTGGCGCTGCATCAGGTCCATGCGCAGGTGCTCGCAGTCGGCGCCGACGAGCTTCGTTTCGCCGTGGCTGACCACGCCCCGCGTGACGAATACCGGTGCGGGGTTGCCGGGGCCGAACGGCTGGAAACGGTTCAGGTCGCGGCGGAACGCCGGGGTGATGTTCGAGAAGAAGAGTTCGCTGTCGATCTCCACCTGGGGTTGCAGCGTTATCGGGTCGATGTTCTCTTCGACGTAGGCATTGAAGCGGCGGGTGAACTCCTCGACCCGTTCGGGACGCATCGTGAGTCCTGCTGCGTACATGTGCCCGCCGAAGTTCTCCAGCAGGTCCGAACAGGATTCGATTGCCTGATAGAGGTCGAAGCCGGGCACCGAGCGGGCCGAACCCGTGACGAACCCGTTGCTCATCGTGAGCACCACCGTCGGGCGGTAGTAGGTTTCGATCAGGCGGGAGGCCACGATGCCCACGATGCCCTTCATCCAGCGGGGGTTGTAGATCACCGTACTCTTGGCGGCCTTCAGCTCCGCGTGGGCCTCGATGAAGTCGTGGGCTTCCTGCGTGACGCTGCGGTCGATGCACTTGCGGTCCTGGTTGAAGCCGTCGATCACCGAGCCGAACTCTTCGGCCAGGCTTTCGTTGCCTTCGATCAGCAGATTGACCGCCGCATAGCCGCCCGAAGGAGCGTCGTTTTCGTCGTTTTCGTCCATCCGCATACGGCCTGCGGCGTTGATGCGGGGTCCGATTTTGAAGACGATGTCGTCGATGGTGATGTTGTGTCGATCCAGGCCGCAGATCTTGATGATCGAGAGCAGCCCCTTCGAGGGGGAGGCGTTGAGCCGCAGAAGCCCGTAGTGGGCTAAAATCCGGTTTTCATCCACCAGAGGAACGATGTCCGAGGCGATGCTGACGGCCAGCAGGTCGAGCAACGGCTCGATTTGCTGGAACGGAATTCCGTTTTTCTGGCAGTAGGCCTGCACTAGCTTGAATCCCACGCCGCACCCCGACAGTTCGTCGAACGGATAGGAACAGTCGGCGCGTTTGGGGTCGAGAACGGCTACGGCGCGGGGAATTTCCTCGGCCGGGAGGTGATGGTCGCAGATGATGAAATCCACGCCCTTGCGTTTGGCATAGTCCACTTTCTCTATGGCTTTGATGCCACAGTCCAGGGCGATGATCAGCGTCGCACCCTTGCGTGCGGCGTGGTCGATGCCCTTGGTCGAGATACCGTAACCTTCGGTATAACGATCCGGGATGTAGAACAACAGGTCCTTGTGACCTATCTGGCGCAGAAATTTATAAACCAGCGCGACGGCGGTCGTGCCATCGACGTCGTAGTCGCCGTACACCATGATCTTCTCACGGTTGCGGACGGCCCGCTCCACCCGTTCGACCGCCTTGTCCATATCCTTCATCAGGAACGGGTCGTGCAGGTCCGAAAGCTGGGGGTTGAAAAATTTCTTAGCCTTCTCTAACGTGTCTATGCCTCTCTGTACGAGTAGATTGGCCAGGACCGGGGAGATGCCCGTCGCGGCAGCCATCGCGGCAACCGCCTCCGGATTCCCCTGAGGCTTCACTACCCATCGTTTTTCTATGGGCATATTTGTTATTATTTATATATTTTAACATTCAAATTCTCGCATAAATCTTCGACGAGGCGTCGTTTGACCTCCTCCATCGGAACCGGGCGACCGATCTCCTTTTCGATCGACGTGGCACCCCGGTCCGTAAACCCGCAGGGGTTGATATGGGTGAAATAACGCAAATCGGTTGCCACATTGAGTGCGAAGCCGTGCATGGTCACGTAACGCGACGCCCGCACACCGATCGCGCAGATCTTACGCGCCGGCTGCGCTCCTTCGATCCAGACGCCCGAGGCGCCGGCGATGCGTCCGGCCCGGATGCCGTAACGGGCTACCGTCCGGATGACTGCGCCCTCGAGCGCGTCGATGTAGTCGCGCAGCGAAAGTCCGATGCGCTCCCGGGCGCGGGTCGGGGCTGGTAAAATTCGGCGCCGATGCTGCGCAGATACTCTTCGCCGACCAGCAGGTTCTCCGCATGGCCGCTCTTGCCGAGGGTATAGACCGCCGGATGCTCCACCAGGAGCAAATAGCCCGCGCCCTCCGCCGGGGTTCCCTTGGCCCGCAGGAGGGTGTCGAAAAGCCTCTGCTGGTACTCCCAGCAGGCTTTGTAGTCCATTTGTCCGAGGTCCCGGTATTCGACAAACATCGTAAATTACGTTACGACACCTCTCCGTCCGGCTCCGTACGGATACCGTAAATCCGGAAAGCGTCGGTTCAACACTTTCTTTGTCGCAGACCTTTTCCCGCGCGGCGGGAAGACTCAGGCTTTCGCGGAAACCTGTCGCTTCAGCAAGCGCTTCGTCCGCCAGGTACGACGAACGCACCATCGGACCGCTCGCGCAGTAGCTGAAGCCCATGTCGAGCGCCTGCTGCCGGTACCAGTCGAATTTTTCGGGAGTAATGTACGCCGCAACGGGGTGATGCTCCAGAGTGGGACGAAGGTACTGGCCGAGGGTCACGATCTCCACGCCGGCGGCGTGCAGGTCGCGCAAGGTCTGTAAAACTTCTTCATCGCTCTCACCGAGTCCGACCATCAGGCCGCTCTTGGCGACGGCGCCCTTTTCGCTTAAATAGCGCAGCACGTCGAGGCTCGTACGGTAACGGGCCCGCGAACGCACCAGGGGGGTCAGCTGTTCGGTGGTTTCGATGTTGTGCCCGATGATATCGGGCCCGGAGGCGATCACCGTGTCCAGCAGGTCGGGTTTCGCATCCAGATCGGGAATAAGGAGCTCAATTGTGACGTCGGGATTTTCCGCCCGGATCGCGCGGACGCATTCGGCCCAGTGGGCCGCGCCCCCGTCGGGCACGGAGCCGTCGGGCAGGTCATCGCGTGTAACGGAGGTTACCACCACATGCCGCAATCCCATCAAACGGACGCTTTCGGCGAGTTTGGCGGGTTCTGAAGGATCGGGCGGCAGAGGCCGGCCCGAAAGGGTGGCGCAGAATCGACAGTTGCGCGTACAGATTTCACCCAGTATCATGAAGGTCGCTGTCCTGCGGCTCCAGCATTCGGCTTTGTTCGGGCATAGACCGCTGCTGCAGATCGTGTGCAGGGAGTGGTCCCTGACGATGCGTTGCACGTCCGCGTATTCTGCGGTGCGGTGAAGCCGGATTTTCAGCCATTCCGGTTTTTTCAGGACGTTTACCTTCTCTTCATGCAATTTCGGCATTTTAAGTTCATTATTTTCCCAATTGATGCAAAAATACAAAAAATATCAATCGCTTCTCCTTTCTGTTGCGAAAAAGATGAAAAAAGCCTTTGCAGGCGCAGGGGAGGCGGTCGGTCCGGTGCGAAGGACCAGCCGGGGCCGGATGTCGGAGCGGGGAGCGGGAGGGAGGAGTATGCGGAGAGCGCATCCGGAACGGCTCCGGAGGCGCTCTCCGCAATATGTTCTGTCGGTGGGAAGGTTATCTCTGCCCCAGGTGCAGCTGCCATTGCCAGGCCGTGCGGAGCGTTTCTTCGAGCGGCCGCTCGGCACGCCAGCCCAGGAGGGTGTTCGCCAGCGTGGGATCGGCCCAGATCGCCGTGATGTCTCCGGCGCGGCGCGGCGCGAAGCGGTAGTGGCAGCCGCGCTCTTCGATCAGGCGGTGCAGGGCAGCTACGTGGGCGCGGGCCAGATCGACGATGTCGATGTAGTCGCGGATGCAGGTGCCGTCGGGCGTCGGATAGTCGTTGCCGAAGATGCTCAGGCATTCGCGGATCCCGGCGGCGGTCTGCGTCACATAGGGGACCAGGTTCTGGGGGACGCCTCTCGGAAGCTCGCCGATCAGGGCCGAGGGATGCGAGCCGATCGGGGTGATACCGATCGGGTTGAAGTAGCGCAGGGCGATGCCCCGCAGACCGGGATGGGCGGCGACGGCGTCGCGCAGGATGTCTTCGGAGATCTGTTTGGTGTTGCCGTAAGGCGACGTGGCGGGCTTGCGGGGCGTCTGTTCGGTGACGGGCTGGGCGTCGGGTTCGCCATATACGGTGCAGGAGGAGGAAAAGAGGATGTTGGGCCGTCCGAAATCGCACATCAGCTCCACGACGTTCAGGAACGAAAGCAGGTTGTTGCGGTAGTATTTGAGCGGTTCGGCGACCGACTCCCCGACCGCTTTCGACGCGGCGAAGTGGATGACCGAACGGAATTCGTGGCGTTCGAACAGCCGTCGTATCGCCTGCAGGTCGCAGCAGTCGATCTGCTCGAAGGGCACTTCGGCGCTCGTGATGCGGCGGACGCCCTCCACGGCCTGAAGGTCGGAGTTCGAGAGGTTGTCGGCGATCACCACATCGAATCCGGCCTGGATCAGCTCGACGGCCGTGTGCGATCCGATGTATCCGGCGCCGCCCGTTACCAGTACTGTTTCTTTCATAAGGCTATGTCGTTTGAATTTCTGAATTTTTAGCATTGTTCTTCCTGCCTTCCCTGTTGCCGGATGGTTTTCCGCTGTCGGCTACTGCCGTTTCGCGGCATTCGGGTCGTTTGTTCCGGCTTCTCGCCCCTTCCCGGTGGTAGAGGCCTTGAGTTGCGATTCCGAAAAATCGGGACGGTACGATTTCATAATCGGGCCTGTCTTTCGTCTGCGGGGCCTTTTACAGTTCCTGCATGGCCAGGCAGTCGGAACGGTCGTCGGGTGAATCCCCGTTTATTTGGCGGCGTACACCACCTTTTTGGTTTCGAAGAACGCTTCGTCGAAGAATGCGGGGATCGGGTACTCCGTCCACTTCATACCGGTACGGCTCAACTCGTCCGCGAGGTCGCCGCCCTTGAGGTAGAGGATGCCGTTGGGCAGGGCGCCCTTTTGCCCCCGGTCGATCTTATCCCAGACCCAGCCGACGAAGGTCGGCATCTCCGTCACGGCGCGGGAAACCACATAGTCGTACCGTTCGGGAAGCGTTTCGGCCCGGGCGCAGAGGGGGGTGAGGTTGGCGAGGCTGAGTCCCTCCGCAACGCCCTGCACGACCTTGATTTTCTTGCCGATCGAGTCCACGGCCGTGAAATGCGCCTCGGGGAAGAGGATCGCCAGCGGAACGGACGGGAAGCCGCCGCCGCACCCCACGTCGAGCACCCGCGCTCCCGGGGCGAAGGGGCAGACCTTGGCGATGGCGAGCGAGTGCAGCACGTGCCGCAGGTAAAGTTGGTCGAAATCCTTGCGCGAGATCACGTTGATCTTGGCGTTCCAGTCGGCGTACAGTGCGTACAGCGCTTCGAATTGCTCGCGCTGCGGGCGGGTCAGGTCGGGGAAGTATTTGTCGATCAGGGCAATCATAAGGTTTGTGGGCGTTGAAATTTTTTTTTAGGGCAGGTCGGAGTAGTGGTTCGTTCTGCGGCGTTCGCCGGTCGGAAACGTCAGGATTTTTCATCTGCGGCGATCAGGCGGCACATCTGCTCCCGGGCGCGGTGGATCTGGGTCTTGACGGTGCCCAGCGGGAGTTCGAGCTTCATGGCGATCTCTTCGTAGGAGTACTCTTCGAAGAAACGCATGACGATCAGTTGTCGGTAGCGTGGCGGCATGGCCTGGAGGTAGCGTTCGATCTGCGTGCGCTGCTGTTTGCGGATGATGTTCTCTTCGGGCGTGGGGTTGTTGGAGGGCGGTGCCGTGAATTTGTCGTCGATGGGCAGGTCCTCCTGGCGCCGGCGGATGAAATCGACGAAGGTGTTCCGGGCGATGGTGTAAACCCACTGCCCGAAGGGATGTTGATATAGACTTTGATGAAGGTTTCCTGCAGCAGGTCGTCGGCGTCCAGGGGGTTGTTGGTGCGCTGTATGAAGAGCCGGTGTATAGCCTCCTTGTAACGCTCGAAAAGGTATTCGAAGGCGATGTTGTCGCCCTGCAATACCAACTCCACGAGCGCCCGGTCGTCGGCTATGATATAGTCGGCTATCTCCATACCCGCTCGTCTTTGCGCAGCAGCAACAGCCCCAGTAGCAGGGCGAAAAACGGACTCAGCAGGTCGTACAGGAAGTAACGTCCGCAGATTTTCTCTTCACCCAGGCGGCGGCTGATGCGCCTCGCCTCGACGAGTACGATCGCAAAACGCGCGAGCAGCAGTACCCCTGCGGCGATCTTGAATTCCCAGGGCATCACCGCCAGGGCGACGATCGCTGCCAGCCAGAAGAGGATGCGGCTGCCCAGTTCCCACTGGATGAAGTTCTTGACCCACAAGGGATAAAAAGGAATGGCTCCCCCGAAGAAACGCTGGGTGCCGATCCACCACCTGAGTCCTCCCCAGCTCTTTTCACGCAGGGTAGCGCGGGGAGAGAGGACCACGCTGACATTGCCGGGTGCGATGATCCGCGACATGAACAGGTCGTCTTCGCCGATATTCATATTGAGGTGGCTGAAGCCGTTGGCGCCGAAATAGAGCCGCTTGGTGAATCCGTAGTTCTGACGCATGCCCCGGTAGGGTCTGCCGCAGACGGCGCTCGAGATCCAGTCCACCGAGTGCATCATCCGCCAGGTGCGGATCAGGTAGTTCGCAAACCCTTTCCCGCGCTCCATGCCGCAGTAGCCGAGCACGATTTCGCCGCGTCGGAAGCCGTTCGCCATGAGCGAGAGCCAGCGGTCCGAGGTGGGGTACACGTCCGGTGTGGTGAAGAGAAGGTGCTCGTAATGGGCCGATTTGATCCCGACGTTGAGCGCCATTTTGGGCGAGATCGGGAAGCGGGGATTCAGTTCGATCTTGGTGGCCGTGATCTGTGGGAACGACTGTTTGATGCGGACCAGGTCGTCGTAGAAGTCGGTGTCCCGGCCTACATAGACGATCACCACTTCGAAGTCGGGGTACTCCTGGGCGACGATGAGCGGCAGGATCTCCTCCACGAAGGCGTAATCTTCCGAGAAGAGGGGAATCACCACCGATACCGGAGGGGTTTCGGAGAGGATCTCCGGACGCCGGGTGTCCTTGTATTTGGGTATGCGCCCGTAAACGAACAGGTAGTAATATAACTGGATCCCGAACATGACCAGAAGGACGCCCGCGAGGGCCGTGCCTTCCCAGCCGTAATGAGTGATGATGCGATTGAAAAATTCCATGGCGTATGCGTTATGGCGCGTCCGGGACGGTGAAGGTCGGACGCGGAGCCGAATTCGTTCGAATCGTGCCGAAATGCGGCCGGTCGATACGGAAAAAACGGATTCCACGCAAAGATAAGGATTTTATCCGAATCGGTGTCCTGCCGCCGGAAAATTCGCGGCGGTGGCCCGAAGCGAACCACGCCGTCCCCGAGGTGCGGGAGAGGACGGTTTGCAGAGGCGGAAGCATGCCTTTGCGGGTCGGGTCGGATGAGGTTACGCCGTTACCGAAACGGCTGTTTCCCGTACGGCGGCTTCGGCTTGCGGTGTCGGCTGCAACTCTTCGGGTCCGCGATGCCGGTTGCGGTAGGTCGCGGGTGTCATGCCGTATTGTTTGCGGAAGAGTTTGATGAAGTGCGAGGTGTTGGGAAAGGCGCATGCGGTGCCGATTTCGGCGATCGCCTTGTCGGTCGAGATCAGAAGCAACCGGGCATGGATCAGGCGTTGCCGGATGAGCCATTGGTGGGGCGAGGTCCCGTAGATGCGGAAAAATTCCTTTTTGAACGAAGTCAGGGAGCGGTTGCAGCGTTTTGCGATCTCCTCGACCGAAATATCGGAAAAGATGTTGGAATAGACGATTTGCTGGAGGTTGTCCCGGGCCGCATCGACGTTGCCCAGCAGCTTGCTTTTGATGCAACAATCCCCGTGCGAAACGATCAGGTAGAGCAGTTCGGTCATTTTGAGGTTTTCGGCGGTCGGGTCGTCCAGGAGCGATCCTTCCGTGAGGCAATCGTCGATGTGGCTGAAAAAACGCCGGATCGAACTCCAGCCCGGCATCGTGGCGTGGTTCAGGGTACGGCAGTCGTCGCACTGGTGGTTGTTGGTGATATTCAGCTTGTAGGCGATGTTGAGGTGCAGCAGGATGCGTTGCAGCTCTTCCGAGGTATAGCGAACGAGGATCTGTTCGTAGGGATGTCCCTGCGCGGGGATGTTTTTGGTATAGTGGCAACCCATACCGAGGAAGAAAAGATCTCCCTGGGAGAACTTGTAGCATTTATCGTCGTAATAGACGTATTTTTCTCCGTTGAGGATATATCCGATCACGCAGCGGGTGAACTTATGGGTTTCGATGCCGTTGTTGGAGGCCGATACATACTTTTCGATCGACGGATTAACGGTTTGGGTGTCGTAGGATTCGTTCATAATCGGAAGATTTTATGGCTCGATGAAGGCCGGTGTCCATAGCCTTTTATCGAAGATTATGAATCAAATATACAATCTAAGGTTGTATATTTCAAATTAAAATAGGAAAAAATTAGATCGAAAATGTTAAAATATATACTATTTCAACATTTTACGCGTTTTTTATTGCAATATATTTACAATGCAAGTGATGTACAAAATGAGATACAGCAGAGTTCCGACGGTACGTTGGATGCGGATGAAGGTCAGGGGCATGAGCAGTGCTGCGGGTACGGCTGCGACGGCCAGCAGTCCCGGCGTGACGCTCGGTACCGCTATCAGGCAGCCCGTCACCGTAAAGAGCAGGATGGTGTAGGTCAGCATGCCCCGGGCTTTGATGCTTACCGTGCGGAAACTGATGAGTCCGAAGAAGATGGCGCAGAGTACGATGAAAAGGACGATTCCGAGAAGTGCGGGGACGAGCGGAGGCGTATTGGCGAAAATCCGGTATCCGCTGTCGCTGACGAAGGAGTGCCATAATCCGGCGGGGGTATCCAGGGGATTGGCTCCCTGCCCCCAGGCGATGTAGCAGACGGCCAGGAAAGGGAGTACGACGCTGCACAGCGATACGAAGACTTCGCGCAAGGTCCGTCGGAAGCAGAATGCTGCGGCCAGGACCAACAGCGGCAGGGGAAGCAGCGGGGCATAGAGCAGCGGCAGCAGCCCCAGGAAAAACGAAGCCCGGAACAC
>ERZ791635.808-NODE-808-length-15350-cov-3.55247_pt1 | contig 15350 bp, 15 predicted proteins | sample MGYA00510056_ERZ791635 | MGnify/ENA primary metagenome ERZ791635 (study PRJEB30046, sample SAMN00715187) | human gut metagenome | study: EMG produced TPA metagenomics assembly of the A metagenome-wide association study of gut microbiota in type 2...
TGCCGTACGGCTTTATCGACAAGCAGCGTCCCAAAGCCGTACAGGAGACGATGCGGCACTTTATCATCCACCACCGGACACCCATGCAGGAGCCGTTCGCACGCACTGCCTGCCGTGCGGAGATCGTCGTAGTGGAACGGGCGTAGTGCATTCCGACGCGGGGAGAACCCCGCGTCAATGTTAAAATTTTATGTCATGAAACGAACTGAAGTGGTAAACATTCGTTATGCAGCATGCGATGTTTACATCGGCCGTGCCGGCCGTGGTGAAGACGGTTATTTCAGGAATCCTTTTCGGCTGCTGCCAGGCATGAGCCGCGGTGCTACTTTGGACCGCTACCGCAGTTATTTTTACGGACGCCTGCGTACCGATCCTGAGTTTCGTCAGCGTATCCATGCTTTGAAAGGCAAACGCTTGGGATGCTTCTGTAAGCCTTATCCATGTCATAGGGATATTATCAAAGAATATCTCAATACCTTGGACGATGAATAAAGGTCGTATGCCCGGCGGCATTGCTATTCCGGGATTTTTTCCGTAATTTTACTGGGTATTCAGTATCGTCCGTTTTATGAACGAACACCCGGCAACTCTTCTGCGCTGTGTCGTGGAACGTATCACCTATCAGAATCCCGAGAACGGATACTCGGTGCTGAAGGTCAAGGTGAAGGGCTATAACGACCTTGTCACGCTCGTGGGTAACCTGCTGGAGGTTCCCGTGGGCAGCGTCCTTCTGTGCCGCGGCGAATGGAAGGTGGACAAACGCTACGGCAGCCAGTTCGTCGCCGCGACGTGGGAGGAGACGATGCCCGCCACGGTGTACGGGATCGAAAAATACCTCGGCAGCGGATTGGTCAAGGGCATCGGCCCCCGGTTCGCCCGGGCTATCGTCCAGCGATTCGGAACGGAGACCATCGACATCATCGAGACGGAGATCGAACGGCTTTACGAAGTTCCGAACATCGGACGTAAGCGTGTAGCGAAGATCCGCGAGAGTTGGGAGAAGCAGAAAGACATCAAAAATGTCATGCTTTTTCTGCAGGGCTACGGCGTGAGCACGGCCTATGCGGCCAAAATCTACCGGGAATACGGCAAGGAGAGTATTGACAAGGTGCGGGAGAATCCCTACCGCCTTGCCGACGATATCTGGGGCATCGGCTTCAAGACCGCCGACGGCATCGCCGGCAAGATGGGCTACGGGAAGAACGATGCCCGCCGGTGCCGGAGCGGGATCCTTTACACGCTCGGCCAACTCTCGGACGAGGGACACGTCTATGCCGAACGGGAACAACTCGTGCAAGCGGCCTGCACGCTGCTCGAAGCCGACGCGGCACCCGTCTGCGAAGCGTTGGAGCGGATGATCCTCTCCGAGGAGTTGATAACGGAGCGGGAGGCGATCTACCTGCCGGCGTTCTATCATGCGGAGTGCGGCGCGGCACGGCGGCTGAAAGAGCTCGCGGAGAGTGCGGGCCGCACGTTGTTCACTACGGAGCTTGACCCCGGCGTTCTTACCGCAGAAACGGGCATCGACTACGACGACGTGCAGCTCGCTGCGATCCGGCAGGCCGTGACCTCCAAGGTCATGGTGCTCACGGGCGGCCCCGGCACGGGTAAGACGACCACTACGCAGGGCATCATCGCGGCGTTGAAGAAGGCGGGGCTGCGCGTTCTGCTGGCGGCACCTACGGGACGGGCGGCCAAACGCATGAGCGAAGCGACGGGTATGGATGCCAAGACCATTCACCGGCTGCTGGAATACAATCCGCAGGACGGTTATAAACGCAACGACGAAAATCCGCTGGACGGCGACGCCCTGATTGTGGACGAATGCTCGATGATCGACATCCTGCTGATGAACAACCTGATGAAAGCCGTTCCGGTGACGATGCGTCTGGTGCTTGTGGGTGACATCGACCAGCTGCCGAGCGTCGGTGCAGGCAATGTCCTGCGCGACATCATCGACTCGCAGAAGATTCCCGTCGTGCGCTTGACGCGAATCTTCCGGCAGGCACAGAAGAGCCGGATCGTGATGAGCGCCCACGCCATCAATCAGGGCCGTTTCCCCGATATGAGCAACGGCCGCGATACGGATTTCTTCTTTATGAAGGAGGAAGACCCCGAACGGGTGGCTGCCACGGTCGTTCGGCTGGTGAAGGAGCGCCTGCCGCGCGCCTATGGACAACGGCCGGACAAGATTCAGGTTCTCACGCCGATGCAGCGGGGCATCGTGGGTGCCGCCAACCTGAACCTGTCGTTGCAGGAGGCCCTGAACCCTTCGGGGCCGAGCCTGAATCGCGGAGGCTACACCTACCGTCAGGCAGACCGGGTGATGCAGGTGCGCAACAATTATGATAAGGAGGTTTTCAACGGCGACCTGGGGTATGTCGAGAGCGTGAATACGGAAGACCGGACGCTGACGGTGGATTTCGACGGCCGCAGCGTGGAGTACGACGTAACGGAGCTCGACGAGCTGACGCTGGCCTACGCCACGACGATCCACAAGGCGCAGGGATCGGAGTATCCGATCGTGGTCCTGCCGGTGCTGATGACCCATTACGTGATGCTCCAGCGCAACCTGATCTACACGGGTATCACACGGGCCATGAAGATCTGCGTTCTGATCGGTGCGACGAAGGCCCTTGCCTGCGCCATCCGGAATCAGGCCGTGCTGAAACGCAATACCAAACTCAAGGAGCGGCTGAACCCCGCCTTGAACACGTGATCCGGGCGATCGCCTTTCGACGACGGATCGGATCACTTACCGCAGCAGATGCCGCAGGGCTTCGAGGGGATGATACAGCAGCATCCGGGGTCCGGCATAGCGCATCACGGCCCGAATCTTTTCCCGCTGTGCCGGAGCGTAGCAATGAACCGTGCACTGTTTGCAGGAGCCTTTGAGAGGGCCGTAGCGGCAGGTTTCCAACCGCCGGCAGGCGTAGGACAAAAGGCTGCGGCACGCCTCGCACAGCTCCGCGTTGTGCTCCTTGCGACGGCAATAGAGGCGTATCATCCGTTCTACCGTCCGTTTTTCCCGTTCGATGCGATCCATCCTATTTCGCCTTTACGGTCAGCAGCTCCCGCCAGTCGGTCGTATAGCGCGGCGAGAGATGTTCGCGGTTCATACGGAACGGCTCGGTTCCCTGTGCCGCGATGACGATGCTGCCCCGGCCATAGACCTTGTTCACCCGATCCAGAGCCTCCATCAGTCGTGCGTGCTTCCCCTTGTCGGGCGGTGCGAACAGAGTGCCCTGCACGCCCGTTGCCGGTACGATCTGCGCGAGTGTCACACCGGCTTTTTTGTACCCGAACCCTGGACGATAAATTTGCCGCAGCGCTGCACGGGCCTGCCGGACGATCTCCAGCGTGCTGTCGGTAGGTTCGGGTAAGGTCAGCACGGCCGTTTCATAGCGCTGAGGCTGGTCGTCCCGGTGGCGGTTGGTGAAAATGAATCCGTGTATCTGCCCGCAGAGAGCACGCTGGGCGCGGAGCTTCTCGGCGCACATCGAAGCGAACTCCGCGACGATGCGTTCGAGCTCCTCCCGCTCGTAGATCTCCTTGGGGAAACTGCGCGAGACGGTGATCTGCTGCTTCTGCTGCGGCATCTGTTCGAAGCCGATGCACTCGATGCCCTGTAACTCGCGCCACGTCCGCAGACCCGTAATCCCCATGCGCCTGTGTATCCACTCCTCGGGCAGCTCGACGAACTGCCGCGCGGTCGTGATGCGCATCGAATCGAAGAGCTTGCCGTAGCGGCGTCCGATACCCCAGACCTCGTGCAGGGGAAAGGTCGCAAGTACCTTTTCGATGTCCTCGGGCCGATGCATGTAACAGCAGCCGTCGAGTTTCGGGTAGCGCTTGGCCAGCTTCGAGGCGATCTTGGCCAGAGTCTTGGTCGGCGCGATGCCGATGCTCACGGGAATGCCCGTGTTGCGGCGTATCGTGCGGCCGATGCGACGTCCGTAGTCGTCTAACGGCTCGGCGATGCCGTGCAGGTCGAAAAATGCCTCGTCGATGGAGTACACCTCGACGGAGGGGACGAGCGTGCGGAGCGTCGCCATCACACGGCGCGACATATCGCCGTAGAGGGCGAAGTTGGCCGAAAAGACGGCCACGCCGTGCCGGTCGATAAGCCCCTGTACCTGATAGAGCGGCTGCCCCATGCCGATGCCGAGGGCTTTGGCTTCGTTCGAGCGGGCGATGATGCAGCCGTCGTTGTTCGACAGCACGACCACGGGTCGCCCGACAAGATCGGGACGGAAGACCCGCTGGCAGGAGGCGTAGAAGTTGTTGCAGTCGCAAAGGCCGTACATCGAAGGTGTTATTTGAAGGTTTTGACGACGTGACGCACCACGCCCCAGATCGAGAATTCGTTGTCGGCATCGACGCGAATGGGCGGATATGCGGGATTGGACGGCAGGAGCCAGGCCCCCGCAGCTTCCAGCTTGACCCGTTTGACGGTGAACTCCCCATCCACGTAACAGACGGCGATGCATCCGTCGTAAGGCTCGACGGCACGATCGACGATCAGCAGGTCGCCGTCGCCGATACCGTCGCCCGTCATGCTGTCGCCCTCGACACGCACGAAAAATGTCGAGGCAGGATTCGGCACCAGCTCACGGTTCAGGTCGAGCGGCATGTCCAAAAAGTCGTCCGCCGGCGACGGGAACCCCGCCCTGACCGTGCCGCCCGACAGAGGAACTTCGCACAGAGTAGACAGGCCCGGACGAAAGATTCGCAGTGTTTTTTTATCCATTCTTCTACATTTTACGGAACAGGTGTGAGTCTGTACCGGCCTTGAAACAGCACCTCGGGGAGCGGATCGGCGGACATCTCTCCGGCCCAGTAGCGCACGGCTGCGGCGGCTATGTCGCGGGCCGTGGCCGTACGCTCGTCTATGGCGTCGAGCCAGCGCATGTCCCCTGTAAAACGGTCGTACGTTTCGAGGATTTGCACTTCGCATAGCTGTGCCGAGGACATGCCGCTGTAATTCCTGTAATATTCGCAGGCCGCTCTCTCCGTGAAGAAATAGGCGCAGTCGGTGCGACCGATACGCATGTGCGGAGGACGGTGCAAATCGAATGCCGCATCCCAGATGCAGCAGACGCACGCCTGATGCTCCGGATTGAAAGGGTCGAGCTGCGGAAAGTGGTCGGCAAGCGAGGGAATCGTTTGCAGGATGCTTTGGCCGCTTAACAGCGACTGGACATAAACAAGACGCATGATCTGCGCGTGCCGGGCATAGTCGGGGTGTCGCAGGTTGTTGTCGCGCGTTTTCGTATCGAGATCGATTCCGATTTGCGTACGGTCGGATTCCAAACGGTAGAGTGCCATTGCGAGATTCTGTTTCGGGTGCCTGCAAATATAGCGATAAGACACCGAAAAGAACACGTAATTTTCGATTTTCCTTCGCCTCCGGTTGCCTGCGGGGAAGCTCGGCACGCGCACGGCCGCTGCCGCGCCCTCGTCGGCTGCGGACGGGAAAATCATCCTCGGCGTCGGCATACCTCCGCCCTGCGGTATTTTCCCGTCGCTGCGCCGCCGTCGCGCACCGGTGTTCTTCCCGAGGCAACCGGTACGTCCGGGATAATACAGATCGTCTGCCCGACAGATTCGGAGGCGGTCGAGGTTGTTCCGCGACGCTCCGGTCTTCGCTTTTCGTTTACGAATCTCTAAACCGATAACGAACCATGACACATGATCCGACGAAGGGCTGTTATACCCTCGACACGTTACGGGCATTGAATCCGCTTTACGACCACGAACACGGCCTGACACAGCAGGACGTCGAAGCGGTCAATGCCATGAAGAAGGCCGCATTGCGGCGATCGAGTGCGATACGTTTCCCGCCACGGTGACTATGCCGGCAGTGCATTGATCGCCTACGACAGAAACGATATGCTCACCGTCTGTATCTGTCCTTACGATCCCTTCGCCTCGCGGACGAAAGACGGCGTACAGTGCTGTAGCAGCGGAGGCCCCTTTACCCATGTCGCGGCTGCCGCATTCCGCTATGAGGGCCCCCGACGGGGGTCTTTCAAAATCTGGGGTCACGACGGACCTTGCGGCAACGGGTCGATCCGCTTCGAAGCCGAAGTCGCGGGGTGGAGCTACCGCGAACCCGATCCGCTCTATGGCGACTTTACGACCGAGGCGTGGCGCAGGCTCTATGTCTATCGGATCGAACGGCCGTGCGGCAGCGATCTTTACCGCACGAACGGCCGGGAGATCGGCGACGAAGCAGCGTTCCAGACGTTCCTGCACGACTACAAAGCTACCGTATTTCCGGGACGTTCGCCCCGGCAGCTGGTCGTCTGGTGCTACCGCCCTGCGGAGAGACCTCTGCCGCAGGAGCAGTGGGATGCGCTCGACGCGCCGATCGTCGATTGCCGTATCTACAACGTCCCGCAACCCGTGAAGATTCTCTACGACGATCTTCGGCACGAACGGATCGTCTATTACGTTCCGCCCACACTCCATATCCATTAAATCCCTATAACATTATGAATGACGACACACTGATCGTTACCGAAACCGAGGGCGATACGTTCGACTTGCAGCTCTCGGAGTCTTCGACGCCCGAAACCTTTCGACGCCGGGCCGCTTCGCTGACGGGAAGCGGCCTTTCCGAATCCGAAGCGCGGCATGTAGTTGCGACGACGCCCGTTCCGATGGAGATTTTCTGCGACTCCGAGCGCGGAATCTTCGCTGTCGAAGCCGAACCGCTCGCCTACAGCCCGCTGTTCAATCCCTACACGGGAGAGGAGATCCCGAACGAGAACCTCCGAACGGAGGATGCGAAACTTTCCGACAGCCGGATCACAACGGAAAGAGATAAGATGCTGGAACGATACGAGGCGATCGACCGAATACACCGCCGACGCCTCGTCGATCTGATGACAGGAATCGTTTCCGAAATGACGGGCCAAAGCCTCGATTCAGGCAACGAATATCCGGCATCGGACGAACGCCAGGATAAATGCTATGTCACAGCTTTCCGGATAAAACATGCTGTGTTGTATGCCTGCCTGTCGTACGACTACGGAGGGGATCGCTGCGTGCCGGTGCGGGACCTCGAAGTCGGACAGCTTTTCGATGTCTTGCGGATGATGCTGCAAGACCTCTGAATATCATTCCAACCCGTTTGCCCCGTAATCGCCGTTGATTACGGGGCGCATTTGTTTTACCATGAAATTTACCGCTTATGAGCCACGAAATCATCAAAAACATCTTCGTCACCGCCGACCGGCGCGTGATCGTCTGCCATGCGCCCGGCAATATCCAACCGCAGATCTTTCATGAGGAGGAATACGAACCCCTGACCGAACTGTTGCGCAAGGAGGGCTACGAACGCCTGGAGGAGGAAATCCTCTATCTCTTTTTTCTGGGGGTCTGGCAGAACGACCTGCGGCACGGCCGTGCCGTCGCCCGCGCTATCGAGCAGGAGCGGATGGATGTTTACGAACTCTGGAAACGATGCGATCGGGACGTATCGTTCCGACGGGAGTTTATCAGACATTTGGCCACCTATCTCGAACCTTTGACGGTCGAATTGCCGAACCTATAAAACCTCGATACGACTATGCAAGTGAAATTATTGCGTCAGGCCGCAGGTCGGGATGACCGGATCGTCGCGGCCTATGAAGATGTGACCTTCCTGAACGAACACGTCGGATGGTACCCCATTATAAAAGACCGGTTCCGTAAGGCGAACGATATAGTTGTCGTCGTACTGCGTGTCGGCGACGTTTGTTTCGAAGCCGGAAGTATGTTTCGCAGAGGAATGCTCCGCAAGGAATATATCGAAGCGCGGACTGCGGAAGCTCGCAACCTGCGAGCCGCCGTGCAACGCCGTATGGCGAGCTGCCAGTGGATTCCGTCGTCTTACGTGGCAGCCTACGAAGCACTGGGTTGGGATGCCCGGCCGTTGAAGGGGCATCGCACCCGTATGCGCGAACTGTATGCTGCGGAAGACCGAAGACGGGAACAAGTGCGGATCGAACGGGAAAATGACGACAGCGGCAAGAGGAAGCGCGGCTGAGAACGTCATTGAAACGGGCCGAGGCTGCTTTTCGGGAGGGAGGATTCGTCGAAACGGAACTCTTTATTGCCTTGTGCGGCAAATATGGGATCAATATCCACCCCCGGACGCTCGGCATGCTGCAAAGACGGATTGCCGATTTATCCCGAACGCAGATCCATTGCAAAGGCGTGAGCCGAGGTTTCCGTATCTCGTCGTTGCGCGGATGCCGCGAATTGATCGATCGCTTGGCGGAAAAACTAAAATAGATTTTCAAATATTCACCCTGTAATTTAACTCAATATGAAAATTATGTGTCAGGAGCACTACGACGAAGTAGTGTGTTATGCCGAACGAATCGGCGACAAAACATTGGAAGAACGGTTGAACGATCTGAAACGGTGGGAGCGGAATCCGAACTGTCCTTGTGAAATCGAACTGTATAAGGATTCCGCGCCTTATTCCTTTCTTTTCAGGCAGCGCTATGCCGACAGCAGTACAGGCATTGTCGGCGGACTGGTCTATCACGGCACACCCGATCGTTCGGGATGTTACTGCGAACCGAGAATCCGCGGCTGGGAAATTCATACGTGAAATGCGGATTCTGATTTGACAATGAATCTTGATTAATAAATGACGTATAAAAAACGAACCGATGAAACAAAATAAAAGTATTATAGACCGCTATTTCGACTATATGCGGGATAGCTGGTGCGAAGAAGAATGCCGCACGATCTTCGGCACACGGGCTGCGAGCGTGTGGAAAGTGTGGTGCCGAAGTATTGCACCTGACCTGTGCGGTGCAGCCCGACGATTCTATATCGCTCTCGATAGGGGCAATCGGCGGCTGTTGATCGAGCACATTGCGTGTGCTGTTCGAGGACAAGACGAGGAATGCCTTTCTAAGGAGCCGAGTGTCCTTGTTTGTCAGGAATGCGGCTCGCGTGAGATACAGATGATGGCGTGGGTCGATCCTAATACGTTGGAGTATGTATCCTCGATAGACGCGGATGCTGACGATCAATGGTGCGATGCGTGTCAGGAGCACATATGGTTTTGCTCGCTCGAAGAGTTCGGAGATAACCTCGATGCCTGGTGGTTGGCAGTGGACTTCCCGAAAATGGAACGGATTACGGGATTGTCTGCGGCGAATTATCCGGCGGATGACGAGGGACAAGCGTTCCTCGATGCCTGCAACACTTGGTGGAAAGCCCTCGACTATGAACGAAAACGGGCTATCTGGATGGAGAACGACCAGAGTCGGACGGAGCGGCAAAACGAAGACGAAAACGAGATGTAATCAAGTTCAATAACATGAAATAATCGATTGGGTGAAATTTCCAGTCTGGAAAATTGTCATTTTATCAATATATCGTAGAACAATAAATTGCACTCTATAGCATGATAACATGAAGAATTTTAATTGATCCAGGTCCATATTGAAAAACAGACGTAACCGTGATACTTTTTTAATTTGTATAACACGTCAGTGTCCAATTTGAAAGATACAGGGGTTAAATAAGTCGTACTTTGCAGTTGAAAATTAATGTTATCATATTTTTTCGCAATAGCTATAAACTCCTTCTCCCGCCTATCCATCATATTGAGAACATCTTCGAAAGATTCTTGAAGGAGCCAAAGATTTTGTGCATATCTGGTAGGAGAAACAAATTCCCATGTATTTATTTTCCATATAGCTTCAGGCGGTTTTTTTCCGCCCATATGTGCTCCTTTGATCTGTTTTCTTGACGGTTCTATGCCAACAATTTCAGATACAATGTCCGGTTTATCATTTAACGTATCAATCCAAAGTAAACATTTATAATTCGTGTCTGAATTTACTTCCGACTTTTCACTGCTTATAATATTATTTGAATCCTCTTGAACTGTAATTTGATAATCTATCGAACAGTGATAATCACATAATTTCTCAATTACGCGGGTGGATAGGTCAAATTGCAGCCAAGGTTGATCTACATAGTATGTCAAGGCTCGCAGTTGAATATGAATTCCATGATATTTTTCTTTAATAAAATAGAATTCCGACTGGCAAGAATCCAATATTTTGAAAATATCTTCGAAAGCATCGTTGTATTGATTTATACGATAGCTACTATCGATATGTTCAGCAGAATGCAGTTCCCAAACATTTTGATTGAAAAATCGGGAATTTCCTTTATCGCCTTTTATATAGATTTTAGACGGTTTTATTCGAGTCTGCTTTGTAATGGTATCCGGATGCTCTTCCCCTGTATCAATCCAGAGGTAACATTGGAATATTTCTTTACTGACACTCATACGATTATTGTATTAGATAATCATGTATATTCATGTATGTCGGCTCAAAATGTGCTCCATCCGGAGTACTATAATATATATTTCCCTGTTGATCTTTGTAATAATCAATTTTTTGCCCGTTGCCCTGTTTGGGTTTATATCCGTGCGGTTCAAATCCATTTTCTTGCATTTTCTTCATTTGATTAGGGCTTATTCTTTTATATTGTTTTTCTTTTGAAGACTCAATTTTTGCTTTACCTCTATTATATCCTTGTGATGCATTATTAGCGGCATTCCCCATCAACGTAATTCCGAGGGCTTTCATCCCTAATCCTGTTAATGCAACGCCTTCTCCGATTGTTGCAAGAGGAACTGTAACTTCTGCGGATGCACCTGCCGTTGCCATTGTCGTACCAGCGGCTAACGATCCTACAGCCATTCCTGTAGCCATCAACCCTTCCCCAGACTCCGATAACTTATTACCTGTAATACCCGCCAATATATCTGATGTTTGCAAAGCATTGTTGTAATCTACAGGATCGGTTGGAGTATAGCTGTCTCGTAGTCCAGTTGTACCCGGAATGATATTTGTAACAAAACCAATAGCATATCCTACGGCTGCATCTTTTATCGATTGTCCTTTCTTGTCACTGAACCGTATGGGATTGCCCGCGCAGTAGTTGTATGCTCCGATACGGAAATACTTCTCCAACAACGGATCCTGCTGCAAGAACGTTACCCCTTCGGGATCGTAGAACCTTGCGCTGAAATCGAGATAGTGTGCCGAGGAAGAGTATGTCTGCTGAATTTCCTTTCCCGAAAACGTGTATCGGTTGTCCGATGTCGGCATATCGGGCTGTTCCCACGCCTTGCCGAAGGGATAGTAATCCTTGCGGTCGAGGTCTTCGCGTCTTGTTGGCGTTACCTTTGCTACTACGCGCGTACTGCCCAGATGATCCGTCAGGAAATAGTACACCTCCGAACTTGTTCCGTCATTCGTTCCTACGATCCGTCCGCCGCCGAACGACGCGCTCTCGAATGAATTTACTGTTCCGTAGTCCATCGAATATACCAAAGAACCCGCATACTGATAACCGGAGTTTTCGTAATCGCCGACACTCGTCTTCGTGCCGTCGGCCAAATACGAATAGCGGTGCGAAATCTCACCCGAGCCCCAGTTATCCTGTATATACTCCGGTAAGTTAAGAATATTATACGACATTCCAAAACCTGTCAGGGCGTCTTCGGTCATATTGCCATTGGCGTCGTAACCATAGGAACTATTGCTATTCCGCTCTTTTGTGCGTTGATTGCCAATATATTCGAATCCGTAGGACTGCACGTTTTCGTCCGGAGAACCTTGTCTGTTCAGCGTAAGAATATTACTGTTTTTGTCATAAGACATCCGTTCGGAGAACCCCGATACGGCTCCGTCCAACGTATCGTCGTCGCGGGAGTAGAGATCGGCGCTTTGCAGCCGTCCCAGATCATCGTAGGTGTAAGCGTAGGTGTAGTCATCGCACAGGGTCGCACCATCGACCTGCTTGTGCTGCCATTTCCATTCGGTGATGTTCCCCGTATAGGATGCGGCGACCCAATCGCGACGAGGATCGAAGTACCGTAAATTCATCTCGAAGAGTTCGCTCGACTTCTCTGTAAGCCAACCCTGAATGTTGTAGTCCATCGTCTCGTGGATGGCGTACACGCCTGTACCGTAGGTTTTGCCCGTAAGCTGCCCCAAATCGTCGTAGGTGTGGTTCACCACGGCCTGCTCGCCGTTGTTGAGCCGTGCAGTCTCCTTCACGAGACGGTCGCGCGTATCATATGAGAATGTGCGGTCGAGATCGTCCGTTTTACCTCCATAAGTATAACTCTCGCGCTGGGCGACGATGTTGCCTGCGAAATCGTACTTATTGGATATGCGCAACAGATTGTCGCCGTCTTCGTCGCATTCGACGCGCTGAATTGCACGCCCTTTCGAATCGTAATAGAAAACCCGTTCCCGATAGCCGTCCACGCCGTTCTCGTTCAGTACAGCCAACTTTTCATAGACCGGCAAGCCGACGGTACGTTCGTCTTCGGCCTCCGTCAATGCCGGCAGATTTGCGAAGTCCAGCTCTTTTCGCAAGTCTGCGGGATATTCGTCATACATATGCCTGTAAATGAGTGTTGCGTCTGCCATCGTATAGAGATCGGGTGCCGAACCCGTGTCGAATGCTGCCTGCAACGTATCGCGCCGTGCCGCACCCTGAACTTCGGAGTCTTCGACCAAAGACTGTTCAAGGACACGGCCGAAGGCGTCGTAAGTAAACCTCAGCCATCGTTTGCGTACGCGCAGATTGCCGTCCTGCTGCATCGCAATCCGATCGGCGGAGTCGTAAACCAAATGCTCCTCTTCGCGTCCGGGGGATCGTTTGCCTACGACACGACTGCGGGCATCGTATTCGTAACGATAACAATAGCTCTTCGCAAAGTCGTCATTGACGGAGTATTGACGCCCCTGTATAAGTTGTGCGGCACCTTCGGGCGTCACGACCCATGCCAAGCGTCCGCAATCGTCATAAACATAATGCGTGAACACCGGATCGACCGTGCCGTCGTCGTCTCTGAGTCGTCGTTCTTCGCAAACCGTGCGCTGCTCCTTGTCGGTATAGACGACCGATACGGCCCCGTCCTCATCCGTAGTTTTCACAACGGATAGTTCATTCGCTCCGTAGTATCCATTGATGCATAGTGCCTGTGTGGCGGGATCGACATCGAGACGCAGTACGCTCAGGGCGTCATTACCGGAATAGTCGTTGTGAAGCGCATGTTCGCCGGCACGATATTCCGCTCCCGGTTTGTAGGACCGCAATATCCGATTCAGGGGTGAGGATTCGTACTCGTCGCAAATGTAGGGATAGACATTGCTTCCCTGATGACCGTATCGCATCGAATAGAACGCATTCTGTGCGCTGACGGCCTTATCGACATATCGTCCGCGATTGTTTCCGAAAACAAACGGAAGGTACTTGTATGCCTCGCGGTGCCATTCGTCGTAGGCGATCGGGCGGACCAGATCCGAAACGCCGTTATCGACGGCGTCGATGGCGATCTCCTGCTCGGCATAACCCAGTCCGTCGTAGTAGGTCAGATCGATCATCGGACCGGTATCGTTGAGCCGACATCGGAGAATCCAGTTTTCGGAGTTCGTCGTCTCGATGATTCGATTACCGACAATTCGGACAGAATCCAACGGCAGCGTTTGTCCGGCATAGGATGCCGAGAGGACGTAGAGCCCCGAAGCGATGTCGCAGGACAACTCGCAGTCAGCGTCGTTTCCCAGGCCTGTTGCCACTGTCGCCCGATCACGGGATAACTCGTAACGCACATAGGGTTGCGTCTGATGCACGACTGTCCGCAGACGTTGGGAAGCCTCGTCGGCGATGAAGTCGACGTCGCATTGACGCAGCGAACCGCCGGCAGGCTGTGTGATGACGAGGCATCGGCCGTAGGCATCCTGCAAATAAGAGTTGTTGACGATCTCTCCGCCGCTCAGGTTCGGCGGGCAGGAAATCGCATAATACATCCGTTGTTCCGCTTCATCATAGCCGAATCCGAGCCGCATATGGGAATTCCACGAACGGGAATCGCCGCTGTTATAGGCCTCGCAGCCATCCGGACATACTCGCTCCATATCTTCAAACGACTCGATGATCGCCTCTTCTTTTCCGTGTGCATAGGAAAAATAAACCTTTGCAATACCTCCGTCGGCAGAAATCGTCACGGCGGTATCCGACAGCTCTTCGTACATGGCCTGGAACATCAGGAGGTATTTCACATCGAAGGATTCGAGATCGTTGACGCTATATCGGCCAGGAGTGAGATAGAGGTTTTCGAAGACGCAGCGTCCGCCCGTCCCCGTAATCGACGCCACCGCTTGCGGGACATCGGCATCGTAATTATAGATCGTGTAGATTTCGCCGACATTCGTGTCGTCGATCGTCAAGTCGCATGGACAGCCCGGGGCGATGAGAATCGTTCGGTCGGCAGGGATCTCCGGATCGGGCGTATCGTCCGTTCCTCGCTGTCGGATTTCGAGCATCCGATCGTTCGTGCCGAAGTAGACGGCTCGGGAACCGACGCCCGTATATTCATCGAGACGAAGCGTGACGGTAAACTGTTCGTCGGCATAGGATTCTACGGAGGTGACACGCACCCACGAGAATCCGGCGGTAAGGAGCTGTCGGTTCAAGTCGTTGGCCATACCCTCCAGATCGTATCCGGCGTCCAAACCTCCGTAGGTCTCGAACGAATAGGTCTGAGCGTCGGCGCTCAGCGGAATGCTGCCAGCATTTACATACCCCAGATCGGGATGCCAGAAAGGTTGTGCAGCCGAAGTCCATATACCGGTAAGAAGAAGAACGAAAAGAATATAGAACTTTTTCATAGTAACGGATTTTAACGGTTCACGATGTGATACAGATATTCGTTCGTCGGCTTTCCCGCGTCGTCGCGGATGCGGATAAGTCTGCCGTCAGCGTCGTATTCGTAGCTGGTGTCCCTTCCCGAAGGATCCGTAATACGAGTGATGCCTACCAACGGTTCGTAGGCGTAGGTCGTGACATGCACGTCGGGCAACGCCCGTAACGATGCCTCGACATTTCCGCTCAGGGCGTCCAGATTCGTCGCCAGCGGCTGCTGCTCAATCGTCGGCGGCAACAGCGGGGCAATCTGTGCGAACGTCGCGTTCTCAATGCGTGCCACAATGTATAAACCGTTATAACCCCAGATGTAGCAGGTGCTCGTTCCAGATTTGTCGGTCGTTTGCAGCGGATGACCCTGATAGTCGTAGCGGTCGTATGTCTGCTGATCCAGATAAACGATGTTATCCGGACGTGTCGCCGGCTCGATCATCGCCGTTTGCATACGATGGACCTTCGCGACATCCCGGTCGGGATGCGGATGGAAATAGATTGCTTTTTCCGCAGCGAGCACACGAGAAGAATCGGCGTGCGCTTCTCCGCGGAGCTTCCCCAAACGATCTACGGCGCGATGAAAGGCGAATACGACCTGCCGA
>ERZ791635.809-NODE-809-length-15349-cov-2.97888_pt1 | contig 15349 bp, 16 predicted proteins | sample MGYA00510056_ERZ791635 | MGnify/ENA primary metagenome ERZ791635 (study PRJEB30046, sample SAMN00715187) | human gut metagenome | study: EMG produced TPA metagenomics assembly of the A metagenome-wide association study of gut microbiota in type 2...
AAACAGGGTTTAGAAAACAACACCTGCCCCATCATCCGATGTTCCGTCCGATGCGCCTTCTGCCGCCTCATCCGCAACCTCTTCCACGACTGTAAAGTCTTTCTGTGCCGCACCGATAGGTACCACAAACGATCCATTCTTATAGGTAGCCTGCAATGAAACCGTAGCCTTTGCGGGGTCTTTCAGATATTGTGCCGCCGGAGTATTTGCCAACGACATCTTAATGGTATATCCCTCGCCATCGACATTCTTCGAAATTTCAGTAGCCGACAAGGGATAGGCGTCTTCGATATCCTTCGTGTCCCATTTCACATAAATCCGGCTGTTTCCCCACGCTCCGAGCAAGTCTGTCACTTCATACTGATATACGTAGTAAAGGAACTTCCGCCCTTCATTGGTGCTGACCAACAACTGGCAGGCACGGGGATTTCCGGTTTTATTCTCTTTCAACACAAGCAAGAAACCATCTTCTTTTGAAGCAGCCGGCACTTCCAGCCAGTCGATTCCCCGCTGCACACTCACTTTGAAATCAAACGAACTATTCACCCGTACAATCGTCTGTGAAGGAGCATTTCCGAGGCGTATCACCTGCTGGTCGGAGTCGGGAGCAAAAATATTTCCCTCCTGCGTCACTACAATTTTCTGTTCGCTATTGCCATCGCTCACGGTCACCTGCGTGGCACGTGACGTATATTCATAATTGGCTCTGACAAGCAAAGTTATCTTTTCGTTTGTCACTTCGATTACCCTGCACCAGTCCGCACCCGAAACGGCAGTTAGTTCTCCGGTAGCCTGCAAAGCCACTTCCACTGTTCCGCCTCCGGCTACCAGATCGACGTCCGCCTTCATGATGCGAAAGCCTTGTGCCGTTTCATCGTTTTCCTTGTCGCACGCTGTCGTCAGCAGACAGCACGCAGATAATAACAGTATAAAAAACTTATTCATCATATCATTCTTCTATTGTTTTTTTAACCAACCTGATTGCTGCAACTGCATCCGTGTATCCCATGAAAGAGGCCTCCTCATCCTGCGAGTTGTACACACCGAAGATAAATCCGGAGATTTCACCCATCCACACTCCATTGTCCACCAGATAAATGCCGTCGGTGGTAGGATAACTGATAAGACCGATTGCCGGACTACGCAAAACGTAATCATTCATCAAATCCCACATAGCCAGATATACGTAACCTCCCTGTACTTTCTTCAAGAATTGCGGCAGGATGGAAAGTCCGCCGCGCGGCTTGTCGTAAGTTACCAGAATGTCATATTCGAGTCCTTTAAGCCAGTAGCTCTTGCCGTCCTCGTTCTTCACCAGTTGAATCTCCTGCGAAGCCACTTCCAGTTGGTTCGTCGCACCGTTCAGGCGGTAGAAATCCATCAAATAAGTGCCCGGATAATAGTCGTAGCTCTGATATCCGTCAATGTAGATGCCTTTCATCTTCACTTCTGTAGCTCCTTCGTCGGTACAGACAAAGCTGATTTCCTCGTTCTTCCAGACAAAATTCTGCATGGTTTGTCCGTCTATCGTCACCGGTTCGTGAAAACGCATTCCGTCGGTGGTAAACATAAAAGGTACGGTTTTCTGATGCACCTTTCCAACTTCGTCATAATAGGTCACAATGAACGTATAGTTGCTGCGTAGCATTTGCCCGGTGTAGAGTCCGTCCATCCGCAGGTCGTATTCATAAAAGAAAGCATCGTCTTCCACTTTCTTTATCCGGGTGAGATATTGCTTCCACGTCTGGTCGGCAGAAAAAGCCTTCATCACGATGCGGTTGCCATATTTCTTGCCTTTCAGTTCGATACGGTCGGCGGTGGCATCGGAGATCACGAATTCGTAGTCGCCTCCGAGCGTTCCGTTCGGGTCGTCGGCCATACTTCCCTGCGGTTGCCCGAAATAATGCACCAGGTAATTGTAGGTATCGAAAGACAACATCGTCGCCTGCTCGGACTTGACGCTATAAAGCGAACTGACCGTCTCATCCGCTCCCGCTATCTGCGAAGCCATCGTCACCCGCTGGCCGTCGAACTTGCAAAGCAGGGTAATACCTCCCAGCGAGTAGTCCTTACCGACGTAATATTCCATCACCCATCCGTTGGGTGCTGCTTCCAGCAGTTCGCTGCAACGCTTCACATCGGCCGTGGCACGGTTGGCAGACGAATCGTCAAAATAATCTTCTTCCTGAAAGAGGCACGACTGCAAACCCAGGCAGACAAGGGCCAACAGGAAATATATCGTTCTATTTTTCTTCATCATAATAATGTGTAATTAAATAATCATCCAATCGTCAATCAAAAAAACAAGAGGTGACCGGCACTTATTGAATAGTGCTCAAGTCAATTTCGGTAATCTCCTGCTGGCGGCGCAGCACGATTTTACGAAGTTCGTTGAGGTCGATCCCCCATGTGTCGCGCATATAGTTATAGACAATCGTGAATTTCTTGTTGATGATGGCAGCGCCCGATTCTCCGGCTGCCGTCATCATATTGTCCCAGTAGGCCTGCGTATGCGTGACGTACATGGCTATATTTTCCACAAAATCCTCGTTGGACTGGCTCATGGCATAAGCCGTCACGAAACCGTCGGACCAGGCCACATCGTCCGTGCGGGGCATGGCACCCTGGGCGGTCATGTAGTAATACCAGTCGGCTCCCACGTATTTTCCTTCCGAGATGCGGTTGAAAGAAGGGTCGAAATTCCGTTTCTGATGCAGGATATGGGCAAATTCATGATGCATCGTTTCAAAATAATACTCGTTGAGCTTTTCGATATTGATCTTCTTTATGTTGAGGTCGTTCACGTTGTAGAGGGTGATTTTCTTCCCGCCTTCTGCCGTGCCGAGCACCATGTTACCGCTACTTTCGTAGGCGGGCGATCCGATGAGGTGGAATGTCTTGGGTACGTAGACACGGAGAAAATCCATTCCTGCCAGTTCGACGTAAGCGTCCATCCAGACGTGTTTGATGATTTTCGACAGTGCCACCGCTTTGTCATAGTCGGCGGGCACGAGGTTGTATTTATGATCGCTCTCGATATCCTTCATGCGGTACATGAAGTCGATGTTATAAGGATAGGTGTAGTTGTCGAGCAGCCAGTAATCGAAAGCATTTCTCTCCAGAGGTTCGGTAGAGAAGATGCTGTTCGCGGTGTCTATCTCGTCGTTATTGTTGCAAGCCCCCAGGCAGACTGTGGTGAGAGCAAGCAAAGAGTAAATGATCTGTTTCTTCATAATTTTCACTTTTTTCTCTGTTAGTTTCTTCTCGGGTTAGGTTGCATTCCCGCCACGATCACGTTTCGCGGAATCTGGATGGCACGGCGCAGGTCGTTCGGCGGCATTTCGTCGGTGACACGTTGAGTAGCCATGTTGCGACGGTAAATCATAATACCGTACCGTTTGATATCGGGCCAGCGCATCCCCTCGTGCAGGGTAGTGACACGGCGTATGTGCAGAATACAGTGAAGAATATTTTCCTGCATCCCTTCCTCGATAGTGAAATCGGGAGCTAGCTGTTTCTTGGGCGTCTGTTGCGTGAAAGGCGTGTAGAAATTCATTTTATCATAATACGCATTGATCTGGTCGGGTGTCAGGGCCGATTTGTTGCGGGTGTAGGCACGTTGCCAGCTCGTGATGTCGGCAGCCGACTGGGGGTACATTTTCTTCAACGCGTATGCTTCGGCACGGCAAAGCAGGGTTTCGTCCGTTGAAAACAATACCGGCATATAATAAAGGTAGCCGCCATCATAAAGTCCGCTCTTGCGCAGGATGCTGGCTACAAATCCGGTGGTAGAGAAAGGTTTCAGATACAAATAATCCGAGCTGCCCCACAGTCCTGCAGAAAGACAGGTTTCGCTGGTGGCGAGCGTTTGGTTGTGGAAGTAACGCGGGCCTACCAGGTAGTCGCTTCCGAGTGCGCCCCAGTTGGAGACGGTGCTGCTTATCAGCAGGTTGGCCTCATTGGAAGAAGCAATATACGCATCTGCCTGCACATTTCCGTTCACGGAAAGATTGCTCAATGCTTCCCAGTCGCGGAGCAGGTCGTCGCGGTTGCTGCCCAACACACGGGTGGCAAAGTCAATCACCCGGTCGCAGTTGGAGAAATCGGGTTTCATATAATAAAGGTAGAAACGGGCGGCAAAGGCATAGGCGGCCTTGCGGGTGAAATGGTATTTGGGGACGGAATATCCGTCGTCCGAAATCAGTTCCACTCCCTCCAGGAGGTCACGCTCCACTTTCCGGTACACTTCTTCCAGCGTGCCGCGCTCGTAACGGGGAGACACGGTGGTTTCCACGTCTTCCATATAGGGGATTCCCAACGATTCGGAGGCATGAGTGTCATAAGCATTGCAGAAGATAGTTGCCAGCATGAAATGGCAGTAGGCACGGCACACCAGTGCTTCACCGCGCTGCGGGTTGAGCGATGCCGGATTTCCTTTCTCCTCTATCGCCTTGAGTGCCATGTTGGCGGCTGAAATTGCACCGTAATAACCTCCCCAAAGGGAATTGGGTGTGTCCTGATATTCCTCTTTGGTATCTTCCCAGTTGTAACATTCCTTTTCGGAAAGCTGGTAGTAACCGTAGGTGGGGCCGCTATCATCGGAGTTGTCGCTGTAGAGTTCGAACAGTTCGTTGGGCGATACGTCGGGATAGGCCGATACAAGCAGTTTGGCTATTTTCTGGTCGGTGTTCAGTTCCGTGCGGTTGTCCGGTGTTTTGTCCAGAAAATCATTGCAGGAAACGGTAGTCAGACCGGAAGCTGCGGTGAGCAGCAGCACAGGGAGTATATGGTTTATTTTCGTCTTCATCTATCGTATATTTTTTCGGGTTCTCTATTGGGGGTTACAATCACAGTCCCAGACGCAGGGTGAGGGTAAACTGACGCGGAACGGGGGATGCCACCCCTCCGGTGTTCACAAATTCGGGGTCCTGCCCGTTCAACTTCTTGTCGGCGTAGATCAGGAAGAGGTTGGTAGCCTGCAACTTGAGCGACAGGTTGGATATTTTGGCAGGAGCGATCCAGCTTCTCGGGAACTCATACATCAGTGATATTTCTTTCATGCGGATAAAATCGCCTTTGGCGATGCGCTCCGTAGAATAGTTGTAGGCGTTGTAGGCAAGATAAAGCGATGTATTCGTCCTATATTGCGGGTCGCTAAGTATCACCGGGATATTCGTTCTCGCTTCGTCGCCGGAAACAGTCCAGCGGTTTTTGAATTCACGCGGCATGGCGGTAAGGTCGGAATATTTGTAGTTGAACACCGGGTTGAGGCGGACTACGTTGCCGAAAGAGTAAGTCATAAAGACATTTAGTTTGAAGCCTTTATAGGTGAATACATTACCGAAACTTCCCGTGACGGTGGGATCGGTAGGACCTTCGTATTTCAGGTAATCCAGTTTTTCGCGTTCCTGGAAGTTGATGCTGGTGCTAGTCACTTTTCCGTCGATGAGGTATTGCGGAATACCGTCTTCATCAAGTCCCGCAAAAGGGATGGAGAAGAGTCCGCGCACGGGGTATCCTTCGCGGGCAAAGCCGTTGCCGGAAACGAGTTCCATCATACTTGTGAGTCCTTTCAGTCGGGTGACTTCGTTCTTGGCATAGGAGAAGATAAAGTCTGTGTTCCATGAAAAATCCTTCGTGCGGATGTTGCGGGTGGAGAGCGTGAATTCCACACCGTGAGATTTCATGGTGGCTACGTTGGCATATTTGTTGATGACGCCGCCTACTCCCTGTGTGGGGACTACACCGATCAGGTCGTAGTTGTTACGCTGGTACCAGTCGGCGGAGAAGTTGATGCGATTTTCGAGCAGGCCGAGGTCGATGCCGATGTTCAGCTCATGCTTTTTCTCGTAAGTGAGTTCGCTGTTCTCGATGTCATCGATATAAAGTCCCGTTTCCTGAATGTCGGTAAAGGGGCGGTAGGGCGAGAAGCTGCGGATGATGGCTTGCGAGTTGGTCACTTCCGCCGGGCCGCGGTCGGCGGTGAGGGAGTATGAGGCTTTCAGTGTCAGGTTGGAAAGGGTGGGTTGCAGCGCTTTGAAGAAAGATTCTTCATGCACGTTCCAGGCACCGGACAGGTTCCATGTGGGTAGCCAGCGGGATGAACGGCTGCGTCCCATGCGGTTGGTTCCTTCATAGCGAAAAGTGCCGTTGAGGGTGTAGCGTCCGTCGTAAGAATACGTGGCGTTGAAGAAGCTGGCTATACTCCGGGTTTCGGAGTGTCCCAGGCTGTAATAGCGCGAACCGGATTCGATACCGTTCTTGAAGAACTGGTAGATGTAGGACGGAATTTCCCCCATCGAATATTGCATTCCCCAGCCTTGGAAAGAGGAATATGTTTTTTGAAGGCTGTTCACTTCCATTCCGGCAAAGAAGTTGGCGATGTGCTTTTCGGCGAAAAGATGATTCCATGAGAGTGTTCCACGGAAATCGAGTCCCAGCATACGGCGGTCCTGACGCTGGTAGATACCGCCTTCGGGCAGCAGGGTGATAGGCAGGGCGTATGGGTTGTCGGGGTCGGTATAGAGCAGTTTGTTTTGCTCGCGGATGGTGGCGTCGTCCATACCGGTGCGGTAGGCGATTGCCTGATTGGCGTCGTCGAGCACGTTGTGTTCCTGCGATGAAGTCTGGTATCTAACGGCTCCGAGGGCACTCAATTCGAGTCCCTGAACCACTTTCCACTTCATCTCGCCTTGAAATTTCACATCAACCATATTGATTTCGATGTAGTTATTGTCGAGTTCGTGGAGAATATTGAATGGGGCGTAGTTGCTGATATAGTCCACAGAGGGGTCGAGTGTGCGGCTTGTGTTGAGCGCGTATGAATAAGGGTTGATGTCGAATCCGCGGGACATCTTTCCTGATGCGATGTCGAGGGTGGAGTTCATCGTTCCCGGCGCGTTCTGCTGGCGGTAGGAGGCGTTGGATATGAGGTTGAGCGACAGATTTTTATATATATTATAGGTTGTGTTCACATTGGCCGTGTAGCGTTTCACCTTGCTCTGCTTGTACCAACCCGGATCGAGCATGGCACTCAAGGAGGCATAGAAAGAAGATTTTTCCGTTCCGGCGGTGATGCTGACGGAATGGTTCTGCGAAACGGCATTGGTGAAAAGCACGTCGAACCAGTCAGTGTTGCGCATTTCCGCTTCGCGGAGGTAAGCGTTACGGGCTTCGGTGGTGTTGAGCAGTCCGCGTTGGCCGTTACTGTTGTTGTATTCGTCGATGAGGCGGTACATACGGACCGTACACTCCGGTGTCTCTGGTGCGGAAAAGGTCGGCACTGTTCAACCAGCCTTTCTGTTCCATTTCTTTGTAGATTCCCATCTGTTCCTGCGAATTCATGATATTGAATTCTTTGTAGCTGGGGATAGCACGGGTGGTGAACTCGCCCGTATAACTGATCTTGCTGACTCCGGCACGTCCTTTCTTAGTGGTGACTACGATAACGCCTGCCATCGCACGTGCACCGTAAATGGAGGTTGCCGAACCGTCTTTCAAAATTTGGAAACTCTCGATATCGTCGGAATTCAGTCCGGCTATGGCGGAACTAATCAGTGTCTCGGCATCACCGGAGGAAAGATCATCGGGACCTACGTCGATGGCGTCTTCCAGAATCACGCCGTCAACAACCCACAACGGTTTGGAACTTCCGTAAATGGAAGTAGCTCCACGCACACGAATCTTGGGGGCAGTTCCAAAAGTGCCCGAAACATTCTGAACGGAAACTCCTGCCGCACGACCTTCCAGTCCGCGACTAATGTCGGGCAAACCGTCCAGCTTCACATTATCGGCATTTAATTGTTTGGTGGCTCCGGTAAAAAGACGTTTATCCATTTTCTGCATACCGGTCACTACCACTTCCTGTAATACTTCGGAATCGGATTTCATCATTACCTTGATGGTCCCGGACTTGATGGGAACATCCTGCGACTTCATGCCGACATAGGTGATTTGCAAAGTTCTTGATGAACTCATGCATTTTCTGCCCCTCCTTCCATAAGTGCTTGAGCACAAAATATTTAATAAATATAAAAAAGAAAACACCGAAAGGGGAATAAAAAAAGCAAAAAAGGAAGTGAAACGCAAAATAAATCGTCCTTTTTTGCTTTTTATCTACTTACTGAAAAGGTAGAAAATATCTTTCATGTAGCAAACTTCAAGTCCGGCAGCAACTCTCGTCTCCCCAATTAGGGTATTAATATAAGAGACTACGGATAGAATTTCTTTCTTTGTCCAATAAACTATCTTTTTTCTACCTGCAATTATTTATTTGCAGATTATTATGTGTTATTAAACATCTTATCTACGAATTTATCCACATTTATTTATCAAAAAGATACTTATTTTCGTTTATTAATCACCAAAAAGAAACAAGAAACCGCCTTTCATGTACTTATCTTGTATTTAAGTCCTTTTGCTACAAGTATTTTGTATCGACAGCACAAATTCATATTTTTTTTCATATTTTTCTTTGTTTTTCTAAAAAAGTGGTTACTTTTGCGAATCGTAAGATAGCAAAACAGACTATTCTACTATATAAAAACTATATGAAAAGAAAACTAACGCTGTTATTAACCTGCCTGCTAGCAGGCATTAGCCTGGCAATCGCTCAAACCTCCAGAAAGGTAATGGGCGTTGTCTTCTCCGAGGAAGACAACCAGCCCGTCATAGGAGCATCCGTTTTAGTTAAAGGTACATCTATAGGAACCACCACCGACCTCGATGGAAAGTTCGTTATCAATAATGTACCAAGTTCATCAAGAACTTGGTAATTCCCCTCCCGCTTTCCTCTATTTTCCATCTTTTTTCTTCACCTTTCCTTCCTTTTCACCAGTCTCCAGGAACAGTGTTTTATCGTCATGAAACTGAATATCTATACGAATATGATGACTATCATCAACTGTATAGCCTACATCCGCAGAATCTCCTAGAAAAAGCTTCAGAATCCAGCACAACACCTCCGGAATATTGACAATAATCGTTGCCTTTCCAATCACACAAGAGAAAAAATTAAAGATAGTTGTCCAATTTGGTATAGGACTCCGACCGTCGAAATTACACCTGTACACACGCCCCACGGACGAACGCGAACAATCCGAATTCTTTTCAACATATTTTTCTGGAATATTATTCAGTTGCCCCAACTTAAAAACACAATCAATTACTTTCTTCTTAACATCATCGTCGCTGTGACGTACACCGGTCATTTCTTTCTGACCATTTTCACTGTTAAAAACCACTTCTCTTTCTACCTTAGTCATTTTTTTACATTTTATTTAATATTTACATATAAAATTCACGACAAAAGTACAATGCTTATTTTAACATATATGTTCAAGCATGACACATTCTATATTTTTCATCCATATTTTCACAAAGAAAGAGGGTTTGGGGTACCCATTTTCTACCTTACCGGTATTATCAAGAAAATAGATGAAATAAAATCTGCCAAAGAGGAAAGAAATCACTCGTTCCAAAAGCTGTGATTTGCGCTAAAAAAGAGAAAGCATTCCTGCACTAAAAGTTTCAACGTTTCATTATGGTTCAAGCTTGGACAGCCTTTGCATTACCTGCTCTCTACCTTTGTCCCCATAATCAAATCATTAAAACGAATCAAAATGACTGAAACTGAAAAAAATCATTCCTTCCAACGGGTACAGCTAATGAAGCAAGCTGCCGTCATCCGGCAAAACAACGGTATGAACCGGCACGATGCACTCGTCACGGCTCACCGGATAGGGGCTCTCATCCGGCAGATGCATCACGGAAATGTCTGTTTCCGCTACACCAAACAGGATGGAACCATCCGACACGCCACCGGCACCCTCACCGGATATGAACATAGTTTCCACCGTCCGTATCTACCCAAACCGGAAAATACGTTCGTTGTCTACTATGATATCGAAGCCAAAGGCTGGCGCACCTTTCACGCTGAAAATTTTCTGGATATCGAAACGGACGGGCAAGACAGCAACAAGTAAAAATGAATCTGCAAAAGAACGGAATGAACGGGCAGGAACGAAAAGAATGGGAGGCGCTTTGCAGACAGTATAACGTAGATTCGCTATACGAGGCCATTCAAGGCTGCCGGGAAGAACTGGAGTTTCTGATTCATTGTGCCGAACGGCTCGAACCTCATACGGAGGAGGAGGAAGAAACGCCGTTTAACACATACAGACCACAGCGTTTCTCCGCACCAGAAAGCGCCGTTTAACAGATGGAGGAAACGCCGTTTCTCCCCGCATGATTCAGAAAAACGATTATTTTTTAACAGAGTATAATTTTATTAACATTATCAATATCAAGTATGGAAAATTGGAGATTTATTGAAGAAAACCCCGACTATATGATTTCAGATCACGGACGGGTATTGAGTTTCAAGGGCAGATCAAAGTTGATCCTTTGTGCCAAAATCATGGGGACCGGTTACGAAACTGTCATACTGCCGAATAAAGGTGTTTGTATCGAATACAAAATTCATCGTTTGGTTGCCAAAGCATTCATCCCCAACCCGGAGCAGCTGCCACAGATTAACCACCTCGATGGCAATACGATGAACAACCACGTGTCAAACCTCGAATGGTGCGATGCATACACCAATATGATGCACGCCATCCGGACGGGATTACGACGTACGGGAGTGGGATCTCATCAAACACCTTTCGCCGTTACGGATGCAACGGGGAAAGTATTGCGTGCCTACCCGTCTATGAAAGAAATGGTCAGAGAGGAACGTCTGAAGCCTGCGCACCGAAACTGGCTTATCCTCCAACTAAAGCATCCGGACCGCGTGAAACAACACGCCTTGCGTGTGCAACATCATCGGGGAGATGCTTTTATTATGGTTCAGACAAGGCCTAACCAGACCACAGTGCTTAATCGGACGACAATACCTAATCGGCCCACCATGCCTAATCAAACGACAACGCCGCCGATGGATGCTCCCTTCTCTCCGGTGCTCCATTCAGTAACAAAGCAATATTACCGCCAACTGTCCAAAGAGGAGGCTATTGCGTTCGGGGTTATCTCACGTGCCGTCTGCAAACAGGAAAGGAGGATTCTGCCATGAAAGACACGATCATCATCCACTGTTCCGCCACTCGTGCGGGACAGGATTTTACCGCTACCGACATCGACCGCTGGCATCGTCAACGTGGTTTTCGTTCTATCGGTTATCATTTCGTCATCCGTCTCGACGGTACGATAGAACCGGGAAGAGATGTTGCTCTCGACGGAGCGCATTGCACGGGTTGGAACCATCGGTCTATCGGCATCTGCTACATTGGCGGATTGGACAGGAACGGCCGGCCTGCCGACACACGAACGGAAGCGCAACGTGAAGCACTCGTCCGGCTGGTAGAAGATTTGCGCCTTGTCTTCCCTTCTCTGAAGCAGGTGATAGGGCATCGGGACACCAGTCCTGACCTCAATGGAGACGGCATTATCTCACCTGACGAGTATATAAAATCCTGCCCCTGCTTCGATGTAAAAGCAGAATTTATTCAGTAATAATCAACCATTTACAACCAGCATTTTATCATCATGGCCCGCATTTCCAAACCCGGATTAGATTATTTCCCCCTCGATGTCAATTTTCTGCAGGACAGAAAAGTACGCCGCATCTCCTGTCGCCACCACGCGGCAGGGATTGCCGCACTCACTTCGCTGCTCTGCCTCATCTATAAAGAAAAAGGTTATTATATTTTGTGGAACAAAGACACTCTTTTCGACATCGCCCAGGAAGCGTGTTGCGGGGAGGAGGAAATGCAGGCCATCATTGATGATTGCCTGTCAGTGGGGCTGTTCGATGATCTTATATATAAGGAGTATGGCGTACTGACTTCACAGGCGATTCAGGAACAATATCATAAAATCATCACCGACAGCCGGAGAAAATATAAATTACCCCTGGAACATTTCTGGATTATCAAGGAGGAGAGTAGTGAAATAGAACCGGAAAATACGGATGACTCCGGCAAAGATGTTACAAAACCCCATGAATTTGCTACAACAATGCCACAAACAAAAGAAGAAACGGATACAGATATCAAAGGTAAACAGGAAAGGAATATGGAAAATGAAATCAAACCTGAAATAAAAAAAGACATAGAGACAGAGAGGGAAGGAAAAGACGGAAAGGAGAATGAGAGGAGCATGCCGCCCGTTCCGTCAAACAGCGTTTTTCAGGCTTCGCCTGTCGTTGTAGAGGGTTTGTCTTTGGATAAATCGATTGGAAAAGAAACGGTTTCGGAAGGGATGCAAGCGGGAGGAGGCTCGGAAGCTATACTTCTACTTAATATGCAAACTATCGGCATCCGGAACGAACAGACCGTAAAAGCGATTGTCGCCCTTGCCCGACGTAAAGAATTGGGAGGCCCCGGCGGTATTTTATTTAAAATTCTTAGTTCCCAATACCGCCCTACCCTACTCAAAAAGAATGAACCGGGTGATTACATTCTTTGGGCACTCAATCATCCGACGGAATTTGAAAACACCTACAACGGGACACTGAAAAAACTAATCAGGGGAAGATAAAGCGGAAAAGTCTGCCTATAAACAAGGAACCTTTTTATTTTTACTGCAAAAGGGATGGAAAACCAAGAATTATCGTACCTTTGTAGTACGAAGAAAAAGCCTCTTTTTTATGTATAAAGAGAAACGTCTCTTTGCAAAACATAAAAAGAAGCGACCCAAAACAATGAGTAAATTTATCAATCCGTTCACCGACTACGGATTCAAACTAATATTCGGCAGAGAAGTGTCTAAGGATTTACTAATCGAATTTCTGAACGACCTGCTCGAAGGTGAACGAGTGATAACGGACTTACAGTTTTTGAATAATGAGCAATTGCCGCTTTATCCGGAAGGACGAGGTATTATCTATGATGTATATTGCACCACGGACACAGGCGAAAAAATCATCGTTGAAATGCAGAACCGTATGCAAAGCAACTTCAAAGAACGCTCGATTTATTATTTATCGCGTGCCATCGTCAATCAAGGAAGGGTAGGCAATGAATGGAAGTTTGAAATAAAAGCCGTATACGGAGTTTTCTTGATGAATTTCATTATCGACAAGAACATAAAACTCCGCACGGATGTTATTCTAAGTGACAGGGAAACAGGAGAACTCTTCTCGGATAAGTTCCGGGAAATCTTTATCGCTCTCCCTCTCTTCAACAAAAACGAAGAGGAATGCGAAACGAATTTTGAACGTTGGATTTATATATTAAATAATATGGAAACTTTAAAACGCATGCCGTTCAAGGCACGAAAAGCTGTCTTCGAGAAATTGGAAGATATCGCTGATGTGGCTTCTATGTCTCCGGAAGACAGGGAGCGATACGACAATAGCGTCAAAGTGTACCGAGATTATTTGGTGACAATGGATGCAGCTGAACAAAAAGGTGCACAAGAAACCCAGCTGAAAATAGCCCGGAACATGAAAGCCAAAGGGATAGACAATGAGTCTATCGCCGAATGTACCGATTTACCTTTAAGCATAATCGAAGGGTTATAAAGTAATCGGATTCATAAAGGCACTATCTTGTAACCAACCGTTTACGAACGAAGAAAATAAAAAGAGGTGAGCTCCCTTTGCAGGGTAGTCCACCTCTTTCTCTTCATACACAAACATTCAAATTATCAGGTTTCAGGTGTTCGTCAATATAACGGATACCGTCCATCTTAAAAAGCCCCCGCAGAAGCGTATAGTTCAACATACGCTGCACCAGGTACGGGGTGCCTTGCAAGCTGCTCTGGTAGATGACCTCCTGCAAATCCGGTGCAAAACGGTCGGGATCGACTCCGGGAAGCAAATAACCGCAAATCTTACAATGCGTCAAGACATCAATCAACTGCTGCAACCAGAAAGCTTCCTCCCGCTCGAAAGCAGCACGGTATTCCCTGTCGGTAGCAATATCCATCAGCAACTTCTTCCCCAGCAAATGAAGCAGGGTGAGATAGCCATCCACTGTGATAAAAAGTGCCTCCATGCACGAGCTGTCCATCCGTATCTGTTTTTGCTGGATCCGGCTTCTGATTCCGTTGGCAAAATCAGAAAGACAGACACGGAACAGACTCGTTTTGCTGGGAAAGAGCTTGTAGAGTGTCCGCTTCGACATCTTCATTCCCCTGGCTATATCATCCATCGTCAACCCGTCGGCACCATGCTGGTACATTTCCCGCTTGGTGTAGTCGAGTATCCGGCAACGCAGTGTTTCTGGATTCATACATACCTCCCTACATACGGCCGCCACCCAATGCCTGATACAAAGTGATTACGCCTTGGATTTCGGTAAAGCGGTTCGCTACTTGTGACAGTTGCGCGTTGAGCAACGTCTGTTGGGCGGTCAATACTTCCAGATAAGTGGTGTTGCCATGTTTCATCAACAGGCTTGTGCTTTTGGCTGCTGTTTGCAGGGAAGCCACCTGCTTGTTGTAGTAGTCGGCTTTCTCGCGGGCAGTCTGGTACTGCACCAGTGCCTCGTTCACTTCCACGCCTGCGTTCAGCAAGGTCTGTTCGAAACTAAGGCGGGCTTCCTCCTGTTGGGCTTTCGCTATTTTCAGTTGGGCGATGTTCGCTCCTTTATTAAACAAAGGCTGCGTCAGGGAAGCCACGGCGGAGGCCAGGAACTTACCCGGGTTGACAATCATGCTCCCTGCACTGTTGGTCCACCCTGCGCTGCCGCTCAACGTGATGGAAGGATAGAAAGCGGCACGTGCGGCATTCGTTGTATAGAAAGCCTGTGCCAACGAAAATTCTGCGCTACGCACGTCAGGACGGTTGGCAAGCATCTGTAAGGGAACACCCACGGAGAAGTTTTCCGGCAACTGTTGATTTCCCAATTTGCCACGCTGTATTTTGTGAGGAGTTTCTGCCAGTAAAAGTGCCAGTGAATTTTCCGCCTGATTGATTTGCTCTTTCAGGTCGAGTACGGTGGTACATATATTGAAGTAGGTAGCCTCCGTCTGCGCCAGTCCGGCCTCATTCACCATCCCGGCCTTTTTCATGGCACGGGTGGCATTCACACTTTCTTTCCAGGCAGCTTCGGTAGCCACAGCTATCTCATACTGCGAATCGAGCATCAGCAAGGTGTAATACGTATTGGCAACGGATGCTACCAACTGCGTCTTGACAGCCTGTTCATATTCCTTGCTCTGTTCGTAGGCAGCTTTCGCACGACGCTTTGCTGTTGTCACCTTTCCAAAAATATCCAGTTCCCACGAAGCAGTCACGGGCAGCGAATAAGTTTGTGTAGCCTTTCCACGGTCGAAGCTGCTGACAGCTCCTTCCGGTGCCAGAAACAAAGAAGGCAGATAAGACAGTTTGGACGTCAACAGCGTG
>ERZ791635.853-NODE-853-length-14806-cov-2.5641_pt1 | contig 14806 bp, 3 predicted proteins | sample MGYA00510056_ERZ791635 | MGnify/ENA primary metagenome ERZ791635 (study PRJEB30046, sample SAMN00715187) | human gut metagenome | study: EMG produced TPA metagenomics assembly of the A metagenome-wide association study of gut microbiota in type 2...
GCATTTATTTTCTCAGCGTTTTTAATCTATCAATCATCAATAGCGGATTGCAATCAAATTTTCATTTTTATATATTAACTTGATTTTTGATAATTGCAATGATGTTTCGGGAGGGGCAAGCAAGGCAAGGATGCCTTAAGTGTGTGCCCAAAGTTTCGCACGGATGCGAAACCAAAAAGCACACACAGACACTCCCCTACGAATATTCCTACAATTCATCACAACCGCATATAAACTGCAAACGCCAAACTTGGCTTATAAACACTTTGCCGGTTTCGCAAAATGTAGCAAATCGCAAACATTCTTGGCTCCCTTGCCAAAGGTGAGCTTCTGTTGCAGTGCGAAGCACTGCCAACTATTGAGGGATCGTTACACCGATTACTGACATCCCCACAGCCTTCTCACAATCACAACTCACCCCTCACCAACCCTTCCAAAACCTCAACCGCCTAAGTAAGTCCTAACTAACCTAATTTTTACAAAAAAATTTTGCAAAACCTCTTGACAAACGCCGAAGTATCGGTTATAATAAAATCAACAAATCAGTAAACGTTACTGATTTCGCTAACAACAATAAGAAAATAAAGATTTTATCACTATGAAAGGATAGGTAATTTACTATGAAAAAGTGGGTATGTCCGGTATGCGGTTACGTTCATGAGGGAGATACACCTCCCGAGTTCTGCCCCCAGTGCAAGGTTCCCGGCAGCAAGTTCACAGAGCTTAAGGAAAACGATAAGCTTGTATTTGCAGACGAGCACAAGGTAGGCGTTGCAAAGGCAGTTGAGGATGAGGAGATTCTTGCAGGCTTAAAGGCAAACTTTGAGGGCGAATGCACAGAGGTAGGTATGTATCTCGCTATGGCAAGAGCCGCTCACAGAGAAGGTTACCCCGAGGTAGGCCTTTACTACGAAAAGGCAGCTTGGGAAGAGGCTGAACACGCAGCAAAGTTTGCAGAGCTTTTAGGCGATGTTGTAAGCGCATCGACTAAGGAAAACCTCGAAAAGAGAGTTGCCGCAGAGCACGGCGCTACACAGGGCAAGCTTGACCTCGCAAAGAGAGCAAAGCAGTTGAATCTTGACGCTATCCACGACACAGTTCACGAGATGGCTAAGGATGAAGCCCGTCACGGCAAGGCTTTCGAGGGTCTGCTGAACAGATACTTCAAGTAAGCGGCGGCTGTGAGCCGCACCGGATTCGCCTTTTTCAAAATTCTGCTTACCGCAGGACAGCAAAACGGCGTATCATAAAAAGCAATAAACAAACCAAGCCGTAAGCACTCTTGCTTACGGCTCAGTTTGTTCTTATAGTAAAAACGCATCTGATACACAAAAAAGAACACCGGTCGCCCGGTGTTCTCTTTTTTTTACTGTCAGCTTATTTGGCTGTATTCACATTTGCATAAGTATAAGCGCTTGTATTTGCACCCTTATAAGACGCAATCCTTACCTTATACACGCTTCCGGCCCTGAGTCCGCCAATAGTGACAGTAGCATTCGCACTGCCCTTTAACGTCTTTTTGACCCACTTGCCGCCTTTGTAAATTTCAACCTTATATCCGTCTGCACTGGCGTTTTTACCCCACTTAACGGTTATCGAGTTTCTTTTTGCCGATACAACCTTGATATCGGTTACCGGTGAAAGCACTGCAGTAACCGTAGTATAGCTGTAATCACCGTACAGATTGCCCTTATACGCTCTTACCCTTACTTTATATGTGCTGTAAGGTGTAAGTCCGTCAAGTTTAGCCATTGCTGTCTTATTATCGGTTATGGCCTTTTCAACCCACTTACCGCCGATATAATATCCTACATTATATCCGTCAGCGGTTGCATCCGCATTCCATATAACAACCGCCTTTGAGTCAACTGCGCTCTTTACCTTAAGACCGCTGACCTTTGTCGGAGCGGTAGTGATATAAATATCGTCGAATGCACTCTGAAGCTCACCCTTATAAGCCTTTATTCTGACCTTGTAGGTTTTGTAGCCCTTAAGCGAGCCTATTGTAACGGTAGTTTTGTTATTGCCGGTCAGCGTCTTTTCATTCCACTTACCGTCTGCATAGTACTGAACGGTATAACCGTCCGCACTTTCGTTCTTATCCCATGTAAGCGTAAACGAAGAAGATGTTACTGCCTGTGTAATACCCGTAACTTTTGACGGGAGCGTATCGATATAGCCGTATGTATACGGGCTGTAAAGGTCACCCTTATATGCGCTTACCCTTACTTTATATCGTGTTCCTGCACAAAGTCCGTCTATAACCGCCGCTATATTATTGTTGCCGGTAACAGTCTTTGCAGACCACTGATTATCAATGTACCACTCTACCTTGTAGCCGTCCGCTCTGGTGTTTCTGTTCCAGCTTATTCTTACCGTTTCATCGGTAGCCTTCACCGTATTTATATTCCATACGGGAGAAGGAATGGTATCAACATAGAAACATCTGAACTTGCCGGTGAAGCTTCCTGCATAAGCCGCTATCCTTACCTTATATTTAAGGCCTGCAGAAAGACCGCTCAGCTTTGCCGCTACTCTGTCGCCGTCCGTGCTGAAGCCGATCTGCTTCCACTGATTGCCGACATAGCATTCGACATAATATCCGTCAACACCGCTTATATTCTTCCAGCTTATATCGACTTCATTGTATGTCGTCTTTTCAACCGCTATTTCTTCCACGTCGGGAATAGGCTTTACGGGAACAAAGTTTCCGTTATACTTATGCTTACATCTTGTGCATTCAAATACAGTATAGCCTTCGCTTGTATAAGTCGGAGCAACAACCGTTTCAATGTACTTGTGACCGAGAGGTTCGCCATACTCCGCACCGCATATTTCACACTTTGCCTTTTCGGTGCAGGTAGCCTCTCCTCCGGAATGCTCACATTCGGTTATCGTAGCCGTTACAATGTCCGACTTCATCGAAACTCCAGCCGTTGTAGCATTGCTGTAGGTAAGACGGCAGTAGTACCTGCCCGTTGTGAGATTTTCGAGCGACAGCTTTCTGTCTGTAGCACCCTCTATCTCTGTTTCGTTGCCGTTTTCATCAATGCCGATCCACTGATAAGCAACATCTGCGTTGACCTCGCCTGAATACCACGGCACTGCACTTATTTGAAGTGACGGTATGTCGCCGGGATAATAGCCGTTGGTGTAATATACATTATTCCTCGGCTGAATTATCTGCATCGGACACACCCGTACCGTAAGACCGCTTGTCGATGATGCCGTTGCCTTATTAAGACTGTATATATCTATCCACTCTTTTGTTCCTCTGTCCTGTACCCAGAAGCCGTGATCGATATAATCGGCTATCACCTTATCACTGACCGTAGTTACGATTTCGGCAAACCCACCTGACGAAATGGATACATTACCGCCGTGTATAGTAAGGCAATTTATATTGTTTGCGGCCATTGTAACATTTCCGCCGTTTATGGTCACATTGCTGCCTGTTGCAAGCCCGTCAAATGTGACATCACCGCCCCGCACTATGAATGCGTCTTGATTCTCAAACGCTGTCACCGCACAACGTCCCGTAACCGTCAGCTTTGCCTTGCCGTTTATGATGATCGGACGTGAGAACGCTGTACGAACTGCGTACTTGAGCGTGAAGTTACCTTCGGTTATGACTAACTGACCGCCGTATCCGTTCTTGTTATAAAGCGGATATAAGGTACAGCCCTCGTTTTCGCTCTTCTGAGCGTCTTTCGCAGCCTCGTCAAGATCGTTATAATATCTGACATCGTCGCCCTTTGTTATCTTTGCATTGAACTTGCTCTCGCATATCTCGCAATATGTCGGCGTAGTAATATTACCTGCGGTTTCCTTGTCCGCTGTAGGATCGACCACCTGAGAATGATCACAGTCAACAAGGTCTATGCTTACAGTGTTCGACTTTATTTCATAGCCGTCATCGGTAGTAACTACGTAGTATATCTCAGCAACATCGCTGTCGCCTGCCTTATCAATTATTTCGTCTGCCGACAATTTAGCGTCCTTTACAAGTGCGCTTAAGCTGCTATAAATTATATCTCCGCTTACATAGGAGTTTATACCGTATCTCTTACTTACATACGAGTCGTTCAGGTTCGAGCCGTGAGCAAGAGCAAGGTTGAACTTCAGCGTGGGGTTTGCGTTGCTGTTGCGATACAGCTTGTTTATTTCTGTGCTAAGCGTTGCTTGTACTATCGGTGCCTTAGCAACGGTAACACCGCTTGCTTCCGACATCTCACGTTCTTTAAGCGTCAGCCATGCACCGCCCTCTGTTTTCTTATACGCATAGCCGTTGCCGAGAATATCTGTTATCTTGCCATCTTTTACCGTAATGTTATCATATTGTCCGCCGCTGAGCTTAACATCTCCGCCGTTTACGGTGAGATATGCGATTCTTGTGGCTTTTTCGGCAGTCAACCTGGAGCCCGGCTCGGCAATTACAGCGAAAATATTGGCGTTGCCTCTAAGTGTCAGCTTACCGCCATCGGCGACCTTTACTGTATTATACAAGATGGCGTTATCGCCATTTGCAATAAGTGTAACATCACCTGTAACAGGGAGGTAGTCTGTATCATAAACGGAAGACATCAGCATTGTTATTGTTGCACTTGCAACGCTGTTTGCCTTGGCAAACGCCTTTCCCAGATCTTCCTTAACAAAATATTCTGTCTTTTCCGCTCCGTTCTCGGTATAGCTTACGCTTGCAGCGATCAATGCATTGCAGTATATGCAACGGTTATCTCTGCCCACACCGTCCGGGTGGTCGCATCTTACTATTCTTACGTTATCGAAGTTTGACGAAGCGTTTGCTTTCAGAGCGCTGTACAGCTGAGAATCGACACAGCTGCCGCTCGCTAAAATTTGATAAAGATAAATTTCACTTGAGCAGTTTATATTAGCGATATTAGCATTCGTGATTCTTGCCAACTGTTTAAGCGGAACACCATCTTCTAAAATCAGCGTGTCAATTTTCAGCGTTTCAACATAGGAGGAGAAGTATGTGGCATTTAATTTCACATTCTGGCAAACTACGCTGACCTCTCCCGAGAAAGTAACAGTGCCGCCGTCCATGCTAAATCCATTTTCAACCCCAAAAGTACACTTACTGTCACTGCGTATAGTGATTTTGGTTCCGGATCCGTTAAAGCTATGGATATTGACACCAAAGCCGTTCATATCGACAGTAAGTACTCCGCCGTCTACGTTAATGTCAGTATTGCTATCGGAGAAAGCTCTGAGCATTTTCAGCGTACAGCCCTTGTTTTCGTTCTTTGCCGCAAACTCAAATGCTTCCGTAAGTTTTGCAAAGTATTTTACCGTTGTTTCGGTCTCACTCTTTACAGTGATTGCAGCGTATATCTTTGTGTTACACTCTCTGCACACGCCTGCTTCGGTATCAACGTCATCGTGTGCGCACTGATAACCGCATGTGCAATAGCCGTACTCGTCAAACACATGCTTGCTGTGGTCGATTACCGTAAGTGAATTATCGCTTTCCGAAACCTTGCTTGCGTCAAACAGCTCTCCGTCATCTATCGTAAACGCCTTGTTCTCGCCGAGCAGATCGTACAGTGTCTTGTTGCCGTCATGTACCTCAATATGGTGGAATTCGCCGCCGTTTAAATTAACCGTACAGCCCTCGCCTATATTGAATATCAAATCATAAACGCCGCTCTCAACAGTTACGTTGCTGTTCTTGAACGCAATACTTATATTTCCGCTTGCTCCTCCGACATAGCTGAGTCCACCGCCGTTTTGGGAATCCTTAAATACTACCGTACTGTCGGTTATCGTCATATCCGAAGAAATTAGAATAGAGCAACCGTTTAAGTCAAACGTGAAGTCAGCGCCATTTACATCTGCAAACGAGAAGACCTCATTAGTAGCGCAAACAGCCTTTATAACGCATCCTTTATAGTTAGTATCCTGCTGTGTTCTTTCCAGTGCGTTCTTTATGTTGTAGGTGTACTCTACGTCACCGTTCGTTTTTGCAATTTCAAAGTATACATAGTTTCCGCACTCACTGCACATGTACTTGCCGTTACCGGTATTTATAACCTTTTCTGCAGAGTTTTTGCAGGTAACAGTTTCAATCTCGACCTCGTTTGTGCGCACCTCATAGCCGTTATATTTTACTACGGTGTATACCTTTATCTTGCCGTCCTTGCCGACATAGTCCCATATTTCGCACTCATCAACAGATGTATTCCGATAATTATCACTTCGCTCGGTATATTCGTCTTCTAAATTGCCTCCGATATACAGCTTAAACGTTAATGAGTTGTTGTAGTTCACTTCAAAGCCGCTCGCCATATTGGCAGTCGCCGAGAACCTAACGTTGTTTTCCCCGTAACGGTATGCCTTTGTCTTATTGGCAGTCAGTTCCGCACTTAAGATCGGTGCCTTGGTTACTGTCACATACTCTGCAACCTGCTGTTCACGCTGTTCGATATTAAGCCAGAGTCCGGTCAGTAAAAACTTATATGCGTATCCGCTTGCAAGCAGATCCACTATCTTACCGCCGTTTACCGTAATGCTTGTATATCGTCCGCCGCTGAGCTGAACATCTCCGCCGGATACGGTGAGATTCGTAATCTCTACATTTTCTTCGACAGTTACCGTTGAGCCTGCCTCGGCAGTTACGCCCGAAACAATGCCGTCGCCTCTAATCGTCAGCTTACCGCCATCGGCGACATTTACTGTATTATTCAACTTGTTATTGGCTTTTGAAATAAGTGTAATATCGCCTGTAACGGTAACGCCCCGTGTAAGTTCGCTGTCTGTAATATCCTTATACAGCGTTACAGTAGCCGTACCTACCTTATTAGCCTTGTCAAAAGCGTCATAAATATCGGTGAACAGATCCGTCTCTTCGCTTCCGTTTGCCGTATAGCTTACAGTTGCAACGATTTCCTCTTTGCAGTAAGGACAGGGATTACCGTCAAGCACATAACTGCCGCTTCCGTCCTTATGAACGCACTTTTCAACATAAATTCTATCGGTTTTGGTCATGGTCTGAATAGCATCGTATGTGTAAATAGTAAAGCCATTTATATCATTGGCACAAACTACACTTCCGCTCGCCATCACCTTGCCTATGGTATAACCGCTGTCTGCATTGCAAGTGAAACTGCCGAACCTACCGCTTACGATAGAGATGTTATATTTGCTTCCACCGGAGCGGTTGTCACACATAGTTAAAGAATCGGCATTAACATCATTGATGACCGCTTCACCGCCGAAAGTTCTCAGTGCACCGATTCTTGCACCGTCTATAACAGTCTTTCCGCCTTCTGTTGACAGTTCATCAATATAGCCATCGGTACTGTTTACTGTAAGCGTACCGCTTAATGTTCTTACTCTTTTCAGCTTGATTTTACCGTCAATTGTAACCTTAGCGTCAGCTCCGTTTACTTTGATTGTGCTTTGCAGATTTTCTGCATCGGCTTTTTCTGCTGAAGAAGTGAAAGTCACGTCACCGCCGTTGACATCGAACGAATGACGTACCTTTTTACCGTTAAAGTCAACAGTAAACTTGCCGCCCGTCACGGTTAACGTAGAAGCAGATGTGAGGGACATCAGCTTTACAGTGCTGCCCTCGTTCTCCTGCGCCAGCTTTAAGGCAGTATTCATATCCGCATAGCCTAACGGCTCACCGTCAGCCTTTATTACCTGAGCGTCTATTCCGAGATCGCATATACCGCAGGTTACCCATCCGTTGTTATTGTATAAAAATCTTTCCTCCGGGTGTGAGCAGGTCGCAAGTGTAAGCTTAAGCACATTCGACTTATATTCGTATCCGTTGCACTTAAGTACACTGTAATATTCAACCTCGCCGTCTTTAGCCGCAAGCTTACCGATTTCATAACAGTGTACCATATATTTATTGTACAAATTATAATCTTTAATGCGATTATTGCCGTTTACAAAATCCGAATAGGTTGCACCCCTTGAACCGACCGCCAATTCGTATGTAATATCGACGTATAAATATTTCTCTCCGTTACGGTATATAACAGGCGCTTCTTCGCCTACCCACGCAATACTTGCGCTCTTTATCGGCGCTTCTTCTACACTCAACGGTTTATCGTTGTTATTCAAACTGCTATAAACGCTCTCTGCACGTTCTGCAATTGAAAGCCATTCACCGCCTTCAACTTTATAAGCGTAACCGTCAGCCAGAACAGATTCAAGATTGCCGTTAAATATCTCGATGTCGTTGAATTTACCGCCGCTGAGTTTTACGTTACCGCGAACGGACAGACCTCGTATAGTGCCGCCGCCTATTTCTGCGTTGCCTCCTTTTTTAACTGACACAGAATTGAAGTATCCACCGCCGTTAATGACTAATTTTGAGTTTTCATTAACGTAAATAGGTGTATCCATATCGCCATCGCCGTTTACAGTAAGCGTGCCACCGTCAGATACCGGTATACGCGCTATGCCATAACGACCACCCAGTGTTTTACCGTTCAGTTCAAGCGTTACATTGCCCATAACGGTAATCTCCTGTGTACATTTGTCTGTAATATCCTTATACAGCGTTACTGTAGCCGTACCTATCTCATTAGCCTTATCAAAAGCGTCATAAATATCACCGAACAGCTCTGTCTTTGCACTTCCGTCAACCGTATAGCTTACGCTTGCGGCAAACTCAGAGTTACAGTATTTGCATACGCCGTCATTAAAGGCATAACTGCCGTCCTCATTCTTATGCTCGCACTTTGTGACCAGATAATAGCTTACAGTTCCGTTTTCGGAGTCAAAATTATTTTTTTCGGCTATATCGCTGTATAATAAAGCCTTTGCTGTTTTCTCAGCAGTCGGATCTGTCGGATTGTCGTAGCTTATCACACGCACACCGCTTGCGATTACGTCCTTTAATTTAAACTGTCCGAGATCGACATTGCCGTAAGTACCTCCGCCTATAGTAAGCTTTGCGTCAGTTGCGTCTTCGCTTACAAATAAATTATCAGCACCCACATAACTGTCAGCATTGACGCCTTCGCTGACAGTTACGGTACCGCCTGATATAGCAATACTATCAAATCCGGTGCTTGAGCCCTCAGGTAATGTAAGAGATCCGCTCTTCACATTAACCTTGCATCTGATTTCCATATCGCCTTCAGCAATAACATCCGCACCGTCAATATTTATTCGCCCGCCGGAATTTTTACCGATAGTACCGTAATTATCAGCAGTAATTGTAAACTGACCGCTTGACAGTGTAACCTCACTATCAATCTTACCGCTTGTTACAAGAGTGAAAACACAGCCCTTGTTTTCAGCCTTATCGGCATATAATAAGCCTTCCTCAATGCTGTCAAAATATTCGTTAGTAGTACCGTCGGCTGATGTCACCTTTGCATAAAGCACAGCACCGCACGCACACTTTGTATTTGTTTCGGTGTATGTATGAGTATGTGCTACAACCATGACATTTGTAAGGTTTCCGCCGATCGTCTTCGCACTGCCGTCAACTATACTTTCGGGGAGATGTGTGACACTGTTTAAGGTCGCAAATGCATAACCCTTTGCAAGCAGAGTGTTTACAGGTGTGCTGTCGCTTTCCTCGCCGCAGATGGTGTTGTACCTTCCGCCGTATAAAACTACACCGCTTGCGTGTGCAATATAAACATTCTCAAATATGCCGCCGTATATTTCGACACACTTAGCACTGTTAATGACTAAATTGAGTACATCTGCGGCTGAACTGCCGCCGTCTGCAGTACCGTTTATAAGCGTACCGCCGTTTACACTAAAAGGTGCGTCTATGCATCCGTAGTAGGTGCTTTTCCTGCTGTCCTTAAGGTACAGCACACCACCGTTATTTACACTTATATCCGCCTCTCCGCCGAGTGAATATCCGTTCACATCGACAGTAACCGTTGTATTGCCGATATCTGCGTTCTGTGTGATCTCGCAGTGCTTATACAATGTCAGCGTACAGCCGCTGTTTACCTCCGATAATGCCGCAGTAAAAGCGTCGTCTATATTATCAAAATACTTCGCTGTTCCCGCACTCGAAATGCCCGCAGTAAGCTGATATTTGCAGGTAGAGCATACACCTGTTTTGCTGTCAACATCCGTATGACCGCACCGCTTACCGCAAATCGTACACTTGCCCGTTGTGTTGTCGTAACTGTGATCTTCATGTGATGCTATAAAAACAGTTGCAAGACCGTCTTTCAACAGTGTTTTTGAGCCGTCTATCGGCTCAGCATTGGGATACTTCATAAACATACGGTTCTCAGCCAACAAAGTCAGTATTTCTGCGTTTGCTCTGTCCCCGCCGCCGTTATAGCATATTTTTCTGAAAGATCCGCCGTGAAGAATTACGTCACTGCTTGCATCGTTTATATTGAGTGTTATGCCGATTGAACAATAGCAGTCAAATGTACCTGCACCTACCGACACAGTTCCCATAGCGCCGCAGTTTTCGTCAAATGTCAGCTTACCGCCGTTCGCTACATCGAAATCGCCATAAATACTATTACTTTTTCCCGATCCCGTAACGGTTATATCTCCCGAAACAGTTAACGTACCTACATTGGCTTTCTCAGCGATCCACAGCGTGAACTTACCGCTGAGTGTTGTATAGCTGCCTGTATAATTCTTGTATACTCTTAATGTACAGCCGGTGTTTGCTTCTCTGTCAGCCGTTTCAAAAGCCGCTTCCATCTCAGTTTCCTTATAAACGGAAGCTACAGCCCCGTCCTTTACGATAACAGCCGCATACTGATATTCACACTCGTTACACTTGCCCGTTTTGCTGTCAACATCGCTGTGAGGGCAAACATATCCGCAGCCGCACTTGCCGTCAACATAGGTATGGCTGTGGTCTTTGACTGTCAGCGTTTCACTGCTTGATATTTCCTTAACGCTTGCATTGAAAAGAGTTCCGTCAGTCTTGAAGAAAGCCTTACCCTCGCCGAGCATATCATATAATGTCTTGCTGTCCCTTGCGTAAAGTCCGGCAGTATATGCACCGTCTTTCAGTATAACCGTACTCGAATCATATACATAGATCGAAGTGTCTAAAACTACATCGCCGTCTATTATAAGCGTACCGCCGGCGTATGAAGCGTCGTTTGTCGGATATACATTACAACCGAGCATAACCGGATTGCCGCTGTTTTTGATCGTAAGCTTTCCGTTTTTGCAAGGAGTAATACTCCGGATATTTAATCTGCGTCCGTTTAAGTCAATTGTAAGTTCTCCGTATAAGTCATACTGAGCTTTTGAATTATCATAATCCTTAAACAGCTTTATCGTACCGCTTCCGTTGTATTCATTCAGTAAAGAGTCAAGCTCATCGGTATCTACATACTTTGAGATTCCGTTTGCATCTGTATAGATTGCGACAGACACAACCGCACCGCAGATTGAACAGATGCCGGTGTCCGTGTTTATATCGCCGCCATGCTCGCAGGGCTTTCCGCACTCCTCGCACTTGCCTGTTCCATCGCTGTATTTGTGGTCAGCGTCAGTATGCTCAACAACAGTAAGCGCAACGGAATAACCCATACTTCCATATTCTTTATAAAGATCAAGATAATTGCCGTTATCTTCACGTCGCAGTGCCTGCCGGGTAACATCAAGAAGATTGCCTAATTTCAGAACTCCGGAATTGTTTTGGCGATGATATGTCAGCCCACCTAACTTCATTCCCGTAGCGAGCTTTACAGATGTCGTTGTAGTTCCGTCATCATTCACGGATGCTATCACAGTCAACTGCTCTGTAGTTACTTTTGCGCCATCGTTTACAGCAAGCCGTGCACTGTCCTCAACAAAAATTGTATTAAATTCTACATTTGCTTCGCTGTCAATTATGAATGATCCGCCGCCTTTGCGAACATACACCTGCGTGCCATAACTGCCCGCTGTGCCGGTTAATGTAAGTGTGACGTCTTTGTTGACCCCAAGCTTGATATTGTTCAGCTTGTGACCGTTAAGGTCGATCATAACATTGTGATTTACATCTATAGTATCTAAGGTTGCAGTTGCCGATGTATCGCCGATATCCTGATAGATCTTAACATAGTTTCCGGTATCGGCAGTAATGCTGTCAAGGCAGTCTGCGAGCGTGTCATAGCCTGTCGGCGCACTGCCGTCTGTGCTGATTGTAGCAACAAACTGATGCGCACACTCGTTACACTTACCCGTGTTAATGTCAATATTGCTGTGATCACATAACGCTCCGCAGTTTGTGCATTTACCGTCGGAATAACCGTTTTCATGTGCACATTCTTTATATGTAAATGTAAATTTTTCTGTAACAGTTTCTGTGCTGCCACCGTCTGAATAGGTTATATCACAATACAGAACATAATTTCCGGCAGGAATACTATCCGCAAGCTTGAATTCGCCGTTGCTTCCGGATACTGCCGCACCGAGCTCATCTGCACTGTATGCACTGTTCGTACTGTACCAGTTATAGCTTATGCTTTCACTGTCAACCATATAGGTGCTTACAAGCTTGTAATTGTCCTTCTCTTCCTGCGAAGTGTTTGTATAGAAAACCGTTCTGTTTGTGTTGTCACCCTGTGTAACCTTGTTGAAACGGTTTGCATTCGACTTTACCTGAACGGTATTGGATACAATATCTCCGCACTTTATTGTAAGAGTATTATCAGTGTCGTATGTAACCGAAAACTCGGTATCGCAGACCATGCACACCCAGCCGTAATCGGTCTTGATTATGCTTGCTGATAAATCGGGTTCATCGCCGCCGAAATAGCCTCTTGCGTCTGCAAACTCTTCATCGCTCATATTCTTCAGAGTAATATCAAAGTAAACCGTACCCTTGAGCTTGGTATCAGTCTCGCCTTCAATTATTTCATACTCTTCCGTCTTGAATATTCCTGTCTGCTTTCCGAGTATTATACGGGGAGAAGTATCAGGCTTTATAACTACCGTCTTAGCGTCTGCTCCGTCAATATAATAATAGCCGTCGGGGAGCTCGACCTCGCCTGTCACAGCACTTTCCGAAGCCTTGAACTCGGTCGAGCCCTTCACCGTAAATCTGTTCTCGTCTATTGTCGGTACAGTTAGACCGATAGCGTATGAACCGCCCGTAGTATATACCGAGCCTGTACCGCTCATTATAAGGTTTACTTTGTAAATGCCATACTTAGCACCATAAGCAGTGACCTTACCGCCGCTTATTTCGGCATCCATTCCGTCGCCGTTGTTTCCGCTGTAGTATATTCCGACTCTTGCTGCATTGCCTTCAGGCACAGTAATACTGCCGTTTTCGCTGACGGAAATTTTGTCACCGAAATTACTGGTAAGCAATATTGCACTGTTTAACGTAGATTCATTAGCACAACCTACTGCAGTAAGACTGCCGTTGCCGTCAACAGTAATGCCGCCGCTGACATTGACAGCCACACCCTCAAAAGATGCAGTTGTCGCATTTGCGTTCAGCACACCGTCATTATGTATTTCAAGCGAATTTGTCTTTACAGTACCTGTTGCGTTTACTGTACCGCCGTTCAGGATTATTGATCCGCCGAGAGAGCGTGCCATACTGTCTGTAGAGCGGTTCTCTGCATTCAGCACACCGTCGCCGCTGATCGTCATTGTGCCGTCACAATTGACCTCTTTATTATTTACGGCACTGAGAACGTATGTATCGCTTTCGAGGGTATCGGTCTGTACGATAGTGTTTTCACCGTTCAGCACTATTTTCGTACCGTCGGGGACTGTTACGACGCTCATCATATTCTCTTCTGTTGTCGCCTGAATGTTCACTCCGTCAAGCGTCAGCGTCTTTGTGTCATAATCCCAGCTCCAGCCGACACCGTTTTCGTCCGCCGTCTTTTCTCTGAAATCAAGCGGTGTCGTGATGACATTGCTCTCACCGTCATGCGTATGTGCCTCGCCCTCGGCAAATGCCGATAACGGTACAGCCGTCAACGTCATTGCCGCAGACAGCACCGCACTTATGAGCCGTACAAATTTTTTCTTCATGTTTTTCCTCCTGTAGATTTACCCGTGCTTATGCCATGCACCTGCACTTATGCAGTGCCTCCTTCAGCTTTTCAAGCGGTATTGGCTTCTTGTGGAAATAGGTACAGCCAAGCCTGTATGACTGCGCCCCGAATCCCTCATCGTCCGACAGCCATATTACAGGCGTATCCCTATCGGCATTCTTCGCCGCAATAACGCCCTCCATACCGTCCGCTCCGTCGGCAAGCACGATTATAAGGTCAGCCGTCTTACACTCCGTCACAAAGCTCTCATACCTCTGACATACCCTGTAGGCAATTCTTCGATACGCCGCCGTTGCGATCTGTGTTATTTTCGCTTTCAGTATCTCCGCCTCGTTTGCGGTATCGTAAACGCAGATGAGCATACTTCTCCCCCTTATAATTTTATAATTATATCATAACTCATTTGCTTTGCGATTTCAACTTTTTGGCACGAACGGTTGTTATAACGGCGCAAACGGTCATAAATGCGGCTCATAATACAAAAAACCGGCGCCCTACAGACACCGGTCAAGTGAAATATATCGCCAAGCACTGCCTAAAACATTTTCCGCACCGACAAGGAGTTAATATTTTCGTGACTTTATCTGTACAACAGCACTGACACCAACCCTCCCAAAACCGCACTATCCCACCCGCATTCCGTACTGCAATCGTCTATATGCGTTGATATGCTTTCGCATCGGCACTATCCCTCTCGCTTTTCGTAGGGCGAGCGTCTGCGTGTGCTTGTACGGCTTCGTATCCGCACTATCCCTTGCTCAGCACCACGTCCTTGCCTCCCCTCGAAAAAGGGGAGGTGGCACGGCTGTAGA
>ERZ791635.876-NODE-876-length-14448-cov-3.10943_pt1 | contig 14448 bp, 10 predicted proteins | sample MGYA00510056_ERZ791635 | MGnify/ENA primary metagenome ERZ791635 (study PRJEB30046, sample SAMN00715187) | human gut metagenome | study: EMG produced TPA metagenomics assembly of the A metagenome-wide association study of gut microbiota in type 2...
TCTTCCGATCTGACAAATAAAACTCTGCACAAGCACCAAGGAGGAGAGATCAATGATGAGGAGATCATCGACGCCGAAAAGCACGAATAACAAGGTCAATGGTAAAGGTTTTTCAAAAAGAAAAGCACATAAGAAAGCTGCCGAAGACCAATCGAGCATAATGTCACGTCTTTCATTTGAAAGCATTGAAAGCGGCATTGTGACGCTTAAGGTCAAAGGAAAATCACTTAAAATGGGTGTTCTTGCCGTATCAGGCATGGATATATTCGATCTTAACGATTATGACCGCAATACAGTTTTCAATAATTTTGCCAAGGCAACTTTATCTATAGGCACTGATCACAAATACGTTTTCACTTCAAAAACTCCGTATCTTGCTAATCAGAAAGCCTACATAAAGTATAAAATGCAGAAAAGCATTAACAGGTATTCAGAATATCTGCTCAACGAACAGCATGATATATTTGAAGATTTTGAGGTAAGCCATTATGACCGAATGGCTTATCTTTTTATCTATTCTGATGACGAGAAGAAAATATATACTGGCGCTCAGAGGTTTATAAACCACATGAGAGATGTTGATGTATCATGGTGTTCAACCGAAGAAATAATCGTTACGCTCAATAAGCTTATCTGTCTGAATACAGAAAATCAGCAGTTGTCCGAAAATGGAGATCTTAATGAAACTATCCTGCCTGAAACAATAATATTTAAGCCAAACTATTACAAGATAAATGATGTGTTTGCTCAGACAGTGGTAGTGTACGATTATGCAGCTGAGATAGATGACCTTAGACTTGCTCAGATAGTTACACAATCGAATGATACGATAGTATGGGACGTTAATGTGGCTGATAAAGAAACTGTATTAGATGAACTTAGTTCTTCCCTGCGAGAGTTAGAGTCACGAGGTGGTATAATTCAGGACGCCACAGAAAAGCTCGATACAAGCACTGAGTATCAGAAGCTTGAAATGATATACCAGAACATAAAAAACGGCAATGAACAGATATACTTTGTAACGCTCAGATTTATTGTGAGTGATACCGATCTAAACTCATTGAATAAGCGAACAAAGGAACTGATCCACGAGCTTGAACTCAGCGGTTTGACAGCGTATGTTCCAACAAATATAATGCAGCATGAGTTTTTATCCACCATTGATAAGAGCAATACAATAAAAACTCCTTTCCCAGTGTTTGATACCTTGTCACGTCAGTTTCCGTTTTACTATCAATCACATATAGACGATACAGGGCTTTTCTTTGGCTTCACGGAAACAGGCGGTCTTAATATTCTCAATACCTTTAAACGGACTAAAAGTCGTAATTCCTTTGACCTTTTGGCAATAGGACTTAAAGGCGGCGGTAAATCAGTAACGCTGAAATCAATGCTTGAAGATCAGCTGCTTATAGGAAATAAAGTAATGGTACTTGATATCGAAAGCGAGTATCAGCCTATGGCAAAGGTCTATGATGGTCAAACCATAAAGATAAACAGCAATTCAAGGATAAATCCTCTGCAAATATGTAAAGTTGTAGACTCACGAGTTGATGATGAGATATCACCAGAGGACGAAGCAAGAGAAAATTTTGCTTCTGAAATGTCAAGAATACGCACATTTATGTCAATGTATATGCCAGAAATAGATATGTACACTATGGAAATCTTCATGGATCTTGTAACTGAATGTCTGTCGGACAAGGGTATTTTTCCTGAAACAGATGTTACATATCTTGATCCGAAACAGTTTCCGTCTTTTACAGATGTAAACAACAAGCTTCACGAAAAGCTTTGCAACAGAACAGGTATGCCAGAAAGAAAATATGAAGCGTACAGCAATATTCAGGTGTATATAAAACAGCTTTGCGGTAAAGGTGCATATGCAGGAATGTTTGACGGAGCGACTAATGTTGATGTAAAAAACAATAACCTGATAATCTTTGATGTTAAGAGCATAAGTGAAATGGCTGAGAATGTATACAACGCTCAGCTTTTTAATATTCTCACTATTATGTGGTCAACGATATGCAAAAACATAGGCTACAATCAAAACCTTATCAATCCATGGGATAAAAGAAATGTTGTGTGTCTTATTGACGAAGCTCACAGATTTATCTCAGTGAAATATCCACAGGTAACAGAGTTTATTGAAAAACTTGTTCGCCGCACAAGAAAATATTTTGCAGGATTATGGTTTGCAACTCAATCAATATTAGACTTTATTCCTGACGGAAATATCACAGCAGCAGGCTCTATAAAAGTCATTTTCTCCCTAGTTCAATACCGATTGGTGCTTAAACAATCGCCTGAAAGCATTGAGATATTGCACCAAGCCTTTCCGCAATTCTCATATACCGAGCTTAAAGAAAGCACAGCATTTGAGCCTGGTCAAATGCTGTTGTCATTAGGAGCAGGCAGGGACAAGCTGCATTGCAGAAGAATTGTTGGCGCAAGACAGCTCCTCTATATGGGCAATGCAGAGGACAGAATAGAGATAATCCACAACTGCTTTTCTCACTATTACAACGAATATTCTAAGCAGGAATATGGACTTATGTTGAGAAAAATGGACGCTGATTATTTCAGGAAATGCTTCCTTGCAGAAACATATTCCTACCTTAGAATGGAGCAAAACATAAGTCATTATATTGACGCAGTTATAGTTCAAATGGTGGATAATCTTATCAAAGAACTTCTTCAAGCTGCAGGAACGGAGGCGGCACGATGAAAGTAGTAAGTCCTAAAAGCAGCAGTAAAATATATATAATATTTACTGTTGTGACAGTGTTGTTAGCAGCATTTTTTCTCACGTCGAACAGATGGATGCAATCAATTACATACAAAAGCAAAAGCGATAATTATAATCAGACGCTAACTCTTAATTGCTACAATATAAAGATAACAGACGCTTCTTACCACGATAATATTTGCGAATTTGTTTTAAAATGCCGCCTTTCTAGCAGTGATACTAGGGCAACATATCCCGAAATTAAGACGATAAGATTTGATGATGATCTAACAGAGTATAAGTTCACAGTCAGCGAAAAATATGATGATTATTCAAGAAAAGTAACAGTGAAAGACCCTCCGTCCGACTTCAAGATAATGCGTGTTGTTGTCAGATCTGCTCTGCCAGATACAAAATATGCAGACGCATATGATGAATTTGGAGAGAAGATACCTGCACACACTGAGAAAGGAAAAGGGTACATTAGAACGATAACTATTGACCGAAAAGATATGCAGAAAAGTGCAATAAAAATCGTCCCAGGCAATACTGAAAGCCGTACACAAACGAGTACAGCAAGCAGCATTTCAAGCACAACAAAGCCAAAAACCACAACAGCACAAGCTGTCGCTGTGACTACAAAGGCTACATCACAAACAACACATAACGTCAGCGAAAAGGCGGCAGAAGAGTCACAAACAAGCACAACTACTTCAACCAAACATCAAGCTGCAACAGCAGAAAACAACACAAGACCGCAGGAAACAAGACGTTATGATGAGCCTGCATATGCCCCAGAACAGACCACTGGCGCAACACATAATGAGCCTGCTCAAACACTTGCTCCATCTGCAAAGCCGACAGAGCAAGTAACAACTACAACAACGCAGCCTAGAGTCTATTCTATAAAGCTTGCTACAGATTTTGAGTATAATGACGTTCAGCTTAAAGTGGGAGGACGCACTCAGCTTCGTGCAGAGATCGAGCCTGACAATGCCATTAATAAGAACGTAAAATGGGAGAGTAACCGTCCTGATATTGCAACAGTTGACAGCAACGGCAATGTAACAGCCGTATCAAAAGGCAAAGCTATCATAACCGCAACAACAGAAGATAAGGGCTTAAAGGCAAGCTGTATGATAACAGTTAGCCAATAATGAAAAGAGGTAATCAGAATGACTTTTAATAATTCTTCAAACAAAGTAAGAGTAATAGGTTTTATCGTTTCTGATATAAAAAACCTAAGCGCCTATGCTATCGAATTTCTTATCGCAGTGCCCAGAAAGGCTAAAAAAGGCGAGCAGAGCTTTAACGATGTTTTCACTGTATACGTTAATGAGGAAAGCACAATTTCCTTTGCAAGAAATCATTTGCGCAAAGGCAGCGTGATAGTAGTTAAGGGAGAACTGAGGACTTTTAAAGATAATAACGTGAAAATATGCAGCAGTGATATAACCATCTCGTCACAGAACAAGTGAGGTAAAGTGCTATGGAAAATATACTTTTTGAGTACCCTGTCAATAACGAAAACAGTTCTTTTGATGATGAATTTCAAGTTCAAAAAGCAAGAACTAACAAGATAAAATACACTGTTATAATCGCAGTTTTTTGTGCATTGGTAATGTATTTTTTATCTGCACTTTTTGCAAAAGCAGCACTGCTTTTTTATTTACTTACAGCGTTTTTTACTATCCTTGCAATGGTAACAGGAAAGATGTTTGTGAAATATCCAAGGCATTTTCTTTATATAAAGGCAACAGAAAATGAACTGCAGCTTGCTTACTATAAAGATAAAAAAGAGGATTACCACTTCCAATATAACAGCATTGAAGAGATAAGGTTTGCAGACAAAAATTTCACTGCTGTATATATAAAAGAAGAAGGACGTAAACCATATTACTTTGAATTAAATAAGTGGACACCTGAGCAAGGCTTTTTCCTTTACACCATACCGCAAATTCTCCCTAACGTGTTCAAGGGCAACAGCAAAGAGATAGCAAAAAAATATGGTGATGAAGCTGATTTCTACAATGAAGTATATAAGGAGAGTAATTGAAAATGGATATAATCATACGCAATATTCCTGAGAATATGATAGATAAACTAGACAATATAGCAAAAGCTGAGGACTTATCACGGAACGCATTACTTACAAAACTAATATCAGATTTTGTGAAAAGCAATGACGATTTTGTTGTAAATATTCTTCCGCCTATCGTTCGTGCGTTAGTAAATCAGGAGCTTGACCGCCTTTCAGAGGGTGCAAATTCCACTATAAATAATGTGCATATTGCAGCGCAAAAAATGATAAATACAACAGAAAAAATCGAAAATCTTCTTACAGAAACGATAACAAATTCTGAAGAAAACTCAATTACAAATGAAGAAATTCTCAGGATGCTTGAAATTTCGGACAAAGAAAGTTCATAAATAAGCCTGTTTTGTTTACACAACAGAAATATATACAGATTATTGCAGCGATAAAAGTATATACTTTGGATATATTTTTACATAATAAGGGATATTTAATATATCCAAAAGATATATCGACCAAAAAAGCGGATATAAAAAGGATATATAATTGAAATGTCTACCAAAAAACGTATATCAAAAAGATATACTTATAAGTTGCATGGGGGTCATGGCAGCACACTTTAAACCTCGGTTTTACCGAGGTTTACAAACGGCGTGGGGGTCACGCCTTTATGCTCTTGAGCAACCGATTTTAACTTAGAGTAATAGAAATTAAATTCAAAATCAGAAAAGGACTGATAAAAATGCCTGTAAAAAAATTAATTACACTTACAGAGGAAAATTTTCAAAAACTGCAAGAGATACAACGCTTGCGAGGAATTACAACAACGAGCGGCTGCGTGACGGCATTGATAAATGACGCATACAATAGTGACCACGATAAAACCGCCGATGATACACAGCTGAGAGAGATCGCAGCAAATGTAGACAAGCTGCTGATGATCGCACGAGAAAGCGAGAGTATGATATATCAGGAGCGTGACGGAATCAACACACTCCTGCATTTTTACGAGGTGCAGGAATACCAGTCGGCAGACAAGCGACTGACAGACAGCAAGCCCCACGATGTGCTTAATAAGTCTGCTGAAAATTATCAGCAACTTGTGCACCGGCGATCACTCGACAAAGGTGTTTCGGCACTGCAGGATCAAGGCAATGAGGAGAATGACGCTGAATGACCCCAAATATATTTCATAAATGCGAATTCGTGTACAGCTGGCGTATAAGCGGTGACGGCGGCACTGTGCTGTTTGACTTTCTCAGTTATATGCTGCGTCCAGAGGCTTTCGAACCCAGCAAGCACGCTGATGAAATGGAATATGTATATTCGGAGTTCATACCAAACGAAAAGAGTCAGGCACAGGATATAAAAAAAGAACGATCCTATGGAGCGTTTACAAGCACTAAAGATAATTTGACCGCCGCTGATCTGGATAAGATACGGCAGCAGGAACGAGCAAGCCGTTCAGAGGGCTGCCCTAAGTATGCAGGTGTTATATCATTTGATAATGCATATCTGCGAAAAAATGATTTCATTGTAGGGAATATGCTAGACAGACAAGCACTTGTGGACGCTGCACGAAAAGGCATTAACGCTATGATAGATAAATCGCAAAAGCTTGACGCCAACAACTGTTACTGGGTAGGTGCTATCCATGTAAACACAGGCAACGTTCACATACATTATCAGCTTGTGGAATATCACAGACTTGAGGACAGACGCATTACATACAAGAACAGAGGTCAAGACAAGGTTGAGCAGGCAGCATTAGACGAACTAAAAAGAGTAATGACACACTGCATTGACAAGAGCATAGCAGCACAAGAGCTTACAAGATTTCAAAGAGATGTACTTGCTCCGAGCATCAAAAGTGAATTTGCAGGAAGTATTCAAAAAATAAACGCACTTATCGACAAGCTTCCTGATGACCTAAAAAACAGCGGCAATCAGTGGTGGTATGCAAAACAAAGTGAACCCATAAAAAACGAAATTCAGAGCTGCATACGGTCTGTAATATCTGAAAATCCCACATTAAGTATTATGTTCGACACATATCTCCATAAGCTTGACGAAATACAAGCAACGTTGTTTCGCAAAAGGTACGGACAAAATTCAAGGTGGGCAAATTATAAAGAAAACGAGCTTAATGGCAAAAACGGAGACGGCAAAGACGGATTTTATTCACGTGTCGGCAATTCGTTTCTGAACATCTGCCGAGAATACTATATGATAAAGGACAAGAACATACAGATCGACAACAACATCCCAGAGCCGAAAATGTATCTGTCTGAAAAAAAAAGCGAAAGCTTTTCTGAGAAAAATGAGCCTGACTACAACAACGGTATTTCCTCGCAGAAATCAAAAGTGTATCTGTCTGAAAATAAAAAAGATGATTTTGAGGATGCTATGCCTTATGGCTCTTTAGAATACTCTGATATCCCTGATGATTTGGAAATGTACCTATCTTCAAGAAATTATGATGAGTTGTATGAACCAAATGCTCCTGACTACAACTCGGATATTTTTCCGCAAGAGCCTGAAGCGTATCTGTCTGAAAATGATAAAAGCGATCAGGCAGTGGAACGTCTACGCATAGATTGGAGCAAGAACTATAAGCTTGCCATCGACTATATGTACGGAAATGAACAGAACAAATCAGCAGTCATAAAGAAAGACCCCGAAAAAGCTTTTGAAATACTCTCAATAGAAAGCAAAAGCGGAAATATTATCGCAACATATGACATAGGCAAGCTTTATGACAGCCAAATGCTAAAATCCAATGACGGCGATACATTAAGTCAGCAATATTACAGCAAAGCCTTTGAAGATTTTCACAAGCTGCTGTCCATAGTAAGCATGAGTGATGACAAACGTGATAATTGGACAAAATCCTATCTCAACTATCGTATAGGTAAAATGTATGAATATGGTCTTGGCGTTACTCAAGACTATAGCTCAGCTATAGAGCATTATAAGCTGTCTGAAAACAAATATGCTTATTTTGCTCTCGGAAACATATACAAATACGGCTCTGGTGTTGAAACAGACTATGCCAAAGCATTTGACTATTATATGCGATCACTAAGCAGCAAAGGCGGAATGCCATTCGCAAGTTATGCCGTAGGACAAGCTTATGAACTGGGACAAGGAGTAGAAAAAGACCTATCAAGTGCGCATGATTTTTACGCTGAATCTTTAACAGGTTTAGAGAAAGTATTCACTAAAAACCATGACGATAATATCAGCTACAAGATAGGTATGATGTATCTGAATGGCAAAGGAACGGATATAGACCTTGAATGTGCTGAAAAATATCTGCTGCTCTCGGCGGACTCCAATAACTATAAAGCACAATATATGCTCGGTAAGCTCTATCAGAGCGACAGCAAAAAAGATCTTCAAAAGGCTGAAAAAGTCCTGATAAAGGGTGCTGAAAACGCACAGGATAAAACAGGATTGTGTGAATATAGTCTTGGCAAGCTGTATCTTTCACAAGAGAGATATGACAAGGCGGCATCATACTTGGAACGTTCAGCAGCAAAAGATAATTACTATGCAGCATACACTCTCGGAAAACTGTATCAAGAGCAATTTAACGATAATACACAGGCTGAGAAATACCTTATTCAAGCTGCCGATCACAAAGACGATACTATGGGTATAGCAGCTTATCGCCTCGGCAAGCTGTATCTGTCTGAAAATAACAGACGAAAAGCATTGCAGTATTTCACGAATGCCGCTGACAAAGATAGCATACCTGGAATGTATGCTGCAGGGAAAATTCTTCTTGATAGCAGAAAATCAACAGAAGTTTCAAAAGGAATACGCTACCTTTCATCAGCCGCCGATAAGGACTTTGAGCCTGCGATATACACTCTGGGCAAATATTATAGCTCATTCAATAATACAAAAGCTAAAGAATACCTTAAGCGTTCTGCGTTTGAATACAACGATCCAAATGCACAGTATATTCTTGGAAAAGTGTATCTGTCTGAAAATAAAGACGAAATGGCAGAAAAGTGCTTCCGTCAGTGCGCTTTAAACGGCAACAACAGTGGACAGCTCGCTTATGGTTTAATGCTGCTTCGTGACGGTCAAAAGAAAGCAGCATATCAATGGCTGAGAAAGTCAGCACGCTCAGGCAATGACATTGCTAAAAAGATAATAAGCGGTAAAAAAGCGAATATACCATTTGAGTTCAGACTTGCAGGCTGTATGCAGGCGCAGAGGACACTTCTTCATAAATCATCAAGTATGCTGCGCAACGCCCTTAAATCTGAAGAAGCAAAAACCGCACGTCTTATGAGAGAATTTGAGATCGAGCAGGAAATGGCGAAAGCAAAAGAACAATATCATAGCATATAAAGGGGAACTAATATGGATCTTGAAAAACTTAAGCGCATAAAAAATCTTATCATCGCAAAAATTCTTTTTGTATTTGGCTGGATCTATGATCTTGCTATGCGTATTTTAAATGCGGTGAATAAAACACCTATTGAAAAAGACAAAGACCGTCGAAATGTCAGAATAAAACAATTTGCAATAGCTACATCGATACTATATGTGATCTTTAACAGCATTTTTATTTACATCTTTAAAAGTATGCGCAGGGTAAGCCTTAACGGACGCTCTGGTGAATACACAAGCACTCACTTTATGCCGTGGAACATCGTTGTTCCGTCAGGATTTATGATGTTCATTTTTGAGATTATCCTGGCAATGGTAGTAGGATTGTGTATAACAGTAAAGCTCCATACTCTGTGGCGTATGAAGAATGACAGCAAGAACGTTAAGGGTGACAACAAGTTTATGGAGGACAACGAACTGTTGGATCATTTTCTGGCAGTGCCTATGGATAACATCACTTCAGCAGAAAAGGCAGGAATGCTCATAGGAGAAAGCAACGGCGTCTACTACATCGAACCAGGCACATACAACACAATGACCGTAGGTGCTCCACGTTCCGGCAAGGGTGAATGCTATGTGCTGCCAAGTCTTCGTCTTATGGCGAATGCGAAAGAAAAGCCCTCTGTTATCGTAAATGATATGAAAGGTGAGCTGCTTGAACTGACCTATAAGGAATTTGCCAGAAACGGCTACAAGATAGTTACTCTTAACCTTATCGATACTGACCGTTCGGACTGTTGGAACCCTCTTCAGCTTATTATTGACGAGTACCTAACAGCTAAGCACGGCAACAATGACTTGTCGCAGACTTCAAAGCTTGTCAGCTCGTTTGCCCACTGTCTTACAGACGATGTACAAAGTGAAGCAATATGGACAGACTCTGCAAGGTCACTTTTAAGCGCCTTGATATACTATTTTCTTGATAAAGGCTATGAAAAAGGTGATATGTCAAACGTTAATATGTACAGCATAACAACATTCTTTACTGAATTTGGCGTATACAATACGGTGATCGAGGACGAAAGCGGTAACAAAAAAGAAGTCAACGCACTTGATGAACTGTTCAATGCGCTGCCTGTGGGCTGTCTTGCAAGAACATCCTACTCTACGTCAAAGTTTTCTCAAGGCGAAACACGTTCATCGATATATACTGTGCTTTCGGGTGACCTTGAGATCTTTATGACAGATATGGGTGTGCAAAAACTCACATCGAAAAGTGAGATAAAGTTCAATGATCTTATAGATATCGACAGACCCTGCATTATATATATGCTTGTTCCATATGAGGAAAAATCACGATATGTTATCGCCTCAATGTTCGCAGATCAGTCATTCTTGTATTTGGCAAAACAGGCAAGAAAGTTTCCGGACGGAAAGCTGCCAAGGAAAATAGAGTATATGTATGACGAGTTCGGACAAATGACTAAGCTGCCTGACCTCAGCAGTAAGATGAATGCCTCACCCGGTGCTAACATTCTTTTCAATCTATTTCTTCAGGACTACGGACAGCTTAAGAAATATGAAAAAGAAGAAGATGGCATAAAAGGCGGCTGTAACATTCAGATATACATATTATCTCTAAACGGCAGTACAAACAAGGCTTTTTCTGAAATGATAGGCAATGAAACAGTAAACTATTTGACATTCAGCGGCAGCCTGTACGGATTTTTAGATCACCAGGGCGAACGAGTTGACAGCAAGGCGCTGCTCGATACAACACAGCTCTCAAAGCTGCCGTTCGGCACTGCTATTGTCAAAAAGATGCGATGTGAACCTATAAAGACCAATATTACGCCATATCATCTGCTGCCTAACAAAATGCCACGCATACCTATAGACGAGCTGCCGATAAAATCACGCAACATTGACCTTTCAGCAGCAATGTATCCATATGACGAGCTTTGGGACAGTCTGGGCGTAATAGGTTATCAGTACAGATTAGACAGCCTCAAAAAGACTGCTGAACGTGCTATGAATGACTACTATATGCAGCTAGGCAAGATAGATCAAATAAAGTCAGACGGCAGCACTGTGCCCGAAAGTATGTATAAGACTGCACTTGAACTTGAGAAAAATGCCGGTGCGGCTCAGCGGCAAGTCATAGAATATCAGCAACAGGTGCAAAAGCTCAATGAGTTTCGTGCAAACGAGGCACGAAAGATCTTTGCAGAGGCTTATTCTGACAATGGCTTTCAGGATGACGAGGACGGCTTTGATGAAAGCACAGACGAGCTTTATCTCCCCGATGACTTCCCTGCTTCTCAAAGCGAACTCCCATATGTAGATATATCTGCACTGCTCTATAAGGTCAATGGACTTGCTGGCGATGAGCTTAGCAGCCTGCTTGAAAAGAAAAACTATGCCGCTTCAAGGGGCTACATAAAGAAAATACAGAAACGTCCTGATATACGCAGCAATTTTGTTGCCGATGAATGGGCGGCACTGGAACAATACATTAATAATGAGGAATTGAAAAATGCGAATACCTAACAGCTTTGTTACACGTTTTACACAGGCAGCAGACTTGAAGCTTGCCTGTGTATTCTATAGTCTTATCCACAAGAATACAAAAAGAAATCTGCTTGGCTATGAGATCACAGTCAAGCAGACAACTCTTGTGTCACTATGCGGCTTTTCGGTATCCACTGTTAAACGTGCGGCAAGTTCGCTGCTCAAGAGTGGATTTATCAAGTCCCAGAAGCGCCAAACAAATGCTCCTGGAAAACTTGGCACATATACATACACTATTGAAGCCGTATCTACAGCTTCTAAATATTTCACCATGGATAAAAAGCTCATAAGCAGATTGAACGGGAATGAATTCAGAGTGTACGCAATGTGCTGTAAGCTGGCTGACAGCTCGCACAAGAGCTTTTTTCAAAGCTATAATGATCTATCTCAGCTTCTAGGCATGAGCCGTCAGGACGTTCTCAGGACGATAGAAAAGCTTGTAAAAGGCAAATTCATTCGTAAGAAGAAAATCAGAACTCGTGCAGGTGATTTTACAGACAACACATATACTGTCTGCATATATGTTCATCACAGCAGAATAAAAAAAGCCTCCCGCCGCTCGAGCAGGAGGCAGAGCATTCATTGCTTTACAATGAACACACCCATTAAAAACACAAGTTCATTGTATAACAAAAAATCGGGTTTGTCAATAGGTTTTAAGAAAAAAATACGGCTTTCGGAGATTTTTTTCTTAAAAAGGGGTAGTGGGTAAAATGAACTGTCTATAACTGACCCATTCTTGATTATCTGTCTGAAATCAAATAATTGATTTTGGTTTATATACTTAGTTATTATCAAAGTTATTGATGAGTATTTGTTTTTTTATGTGAAATTCGCTTTTTTCTTTCAGACAGATATCAATTCAAGCTGTCAAAATGCCTGTTTTTGTAATATAATTAATTTATTATATCAAAAAAAGGGGATCATTATGACTATCGAAGAACTAATTGACGAAAAAACAAAACTTGAAAAACTTGTAATACAGCTTGCAGAAGAAAACCAACAGCTTAAGGACAAGTTGTCGGCTAAAAAAGCTAGTGACACTCCGTTCGCCGATCTGCTTGAAACGTGGCTGCACAACAAAAAAATATCTGTAAAAGCCAACACATATGAAGCTTACTGCACCCAGGTCAATCATCACCTTGTGCCGTATTTTCGCAGCAAGGGTACAATGCTTTCTCAGCTCACGCCAGCAGTGCTTGAAGAATATTATTTCACAAAGCTTCAATCTGGCTTATCAGGCTCAACCATCAGGAAACATCATTCAAACATCAAGATGGCACTGAAATTTGCCGTAAAGAACGGATTGACAGACCAAAATGCCGCACTTCTTGCAGAACTTCCCTCCTGTAACAAGTTCTGTGGTAACTTTCTCAACACAGAGCAATTTGATCTTGTTCTCAGCAAAATAAAACACACTGCAATTTACACACCTGTGTTTATAGCAGGAACAATGGGGCTTAGGCGCAGTGAAGTTCTGGGGCTGCGTTGGTCGGATATCAATTTTGAGCAGCGCACTATGTGCATTCAACATACTGTGGTCAAATGCGTCAAAAACCATAAAACTACGCTTATATTTTCTGACGTGCCTAAAACAAGGTCAAGCCGCCGCACACTTCCGCTGCCTGACAGTGTATACAGCTACTTGAAATGGCTCAAACACAAGCAGTGCTTGTCTTATGCAGCTAACAGGAGCAGCTATTCACGGCAATATTTACAATACATATGCGTTGATAGCAAGGGCATTCTTATACAGCCTGATGAACTTTCTGTCCGTTACATCAGACTAATGAACGAAATGCACCTCAGATGCCGCTTTCACGATCTTCGCCACACTTGCGCTTCCCTGCTCGTTCATCATGGCGTTCCCATGAAAGCCGTATCTGCATGGCTTGGACACAGCAGTTTAGCAGTGACGAGCGATATCTACACTCACTTAACATTTCAAGAGAAGCTTAACGTTGCTAACACTATTGAAGATTACATGAAAGATATGAATGTGTCACCGTGACACATTCATAATTTTTCACATTGTACATAACATAAATAAAAAGACCTCCCAGAGCATAAACGCCCTGAGAAGTCTTAACAATGTTGACAATCAACTCAAATTGTGCTATATTAAAAATAGATGAGGCAACACAACTTACTAAGTTGGTTGTCTGTGATTATTTAAAATAACCGTTTAGTTTGACAGGCTAGCACGGTTATTTTTTTTGCTCTTTTATAATGTTGCCCAAAACCCAAACAAGCAAAATGGTCAGTGCTAAAATTGGTACATCCACTTGGCAATTACCTCCTTTCCTTTAGTATCTGAAAGCAGGTCTGCTTTTTATTTCCTCATCCAAGTAATATTATATTACAAAATTTTCTTGCCGTCAAACTTTGAAACGAACAAAAACCGATTTTTTTATTATTTTTTGAAAAAATGCGATAAATCGACCTTTTTTCACTAATTTTCCACTTTAGGCTAAAATTTTAATATATCACACAAAAAAATAAAAGTCAAATTTTTCACTAACAATTTTAAAAAAGTTTTTTTCACTATTAAAAAGACAAAAAACATGTTATCTTTTATCTTTATTTCTATAAATATAAAATAAAAAATATGAGTTTAACACATAAATACTCAAAACTTAACTATTTTAGTAAAGAACGTCCTGGTGTGTCACCGTGACACATTAGGGCGTTCTATATCTTTATATCAATGCATGTAGGTTTGTCAATCATATTGGACACTATTATTAAGAAATTCGATAGGCGA
>ERZ791635.887-NODE-887-length-14342-cov-2.04403_pt1 | contig 14342 bp, 13 predicted proteins | sample MGYA00510056_ERZ791635 | MGnify/ENA primary metagenome ERZ791635 (study PRJEB30046, sample SAMN00715187) | human gut metagenome | study: EMG produced TPA metagenomics assembly of the A metagenome-wide association study of gut microbiota in type 2...
CTAATACATTCTTCAAATTATTTTCCTGAACCTTATTTTCAAGATATGTGCGTTGACATCCATCACCTATAATATACAGATAGCATTTCTTAGCATATTCCTGAGGCAAACATATTAGGGAATCTATTAATATTTCTACTCCCTTTTCATGATTTAGTCGTCCTACAAATATAAGATTCAAAACATCTTGATTCATCATGATATCACATGATGACTGCGCTTTTTGATGTATTGCATCAATATCTACAGCATTTGGTATGGAAATTGTTTTTGATAATGACAATAGTGTAGCGAATTTCCGCCTAAGCGATTCACTCACAAATATAACTTTATCAAATTCTCGTAACATCAATTTTGTATTGCTTATCAAAGTCTCCCTATCATTCACTTCATCACATAGAAAATCTGTATGTATCCATGCATATTTACGACTTTTTGACTTTGATTTAGCGACTACATTTATTGCCCAATCCTCTGCAAAAGCTACTTCTATGTCAAACCGATGATGACTGACATAATAATTGTACAGAAAAACCTGAAATGCCCTATTATCCATAAGACGACTATATAAAGATAATAATACATTATTTGATATTCTGTGACGCCAACAATCAAGTGTATCATACTTAGCTAACACTTTAACCTCTTTAACATATTCTGTATATAAATCGAAGATGGTTAATACTGTAACATCGTAGCCAGCTGTCAATGCCTTAAGCACGTCTAGAAGAACATGGGTAAGCCCCCCCTCTAAGATGTAATTTACAACAATTAATATTTTAGTTCTACCCATATCTATCAAATAATGAAATAGTTCTATTAATCAAATCATTAACAAATATAAATATCATTGTTAGTAAAACCATTGCGATTGTCACAACTACTATACTCAAAATAAATGAAGATGACCATTGTATAAACCACATTAAAGCCAACCCTTGTGCAAAAAATACTTCTAAAGAATGCTCACCAATATAACCAATAATTTTTGATCTCCAGTTCAATGATGTAGATATATACACAAACAAAGGCAACCAAGCAAGGTAAGTATTTTCAGGAAGGTTAACTAAAGCTAAAAACGACAATATTATAGATACAACATACAATCGTTTGGGTTCTGATTGAGAAAGAAATATCAATATCCCAACAATCATATACGGAAATCTAGATAATGCTAAAGATAAATAGAATCCATTATATATATACATAATGTAATTGGAGTGACACACAACAATATGGTTATGAGCATAGAATGCAAATACACATATCGTACTATCTTAAACACAATGGGGAATCCGAAATAAAGCAGTATTGTTGCCGGAATATACCAAGCGTGAATTATATGATCATAAAAAAGAGAAAGTCCACTAAGATTTATAAGTATTTCAACGTTCCATCCTTTATATATAATAAGTAGAAAAAGAATATATAATGGCCATATTCTTTTGATTCTATTATAATAAAAACGACCTATTGAGTTATTAGTAATAGAAAAGCACAATCCATATGTTGACATCATAAAAAATAAATTAACACCAATATCTCCTCTCGAAAACAAATACTGAAATAGCTTACTACCAATACTAAATAAAGGATATTGTGTTGCCAAATGGAATAAATATATTGTGATCATGGCAATCCCCAAGATCATGGCAATCCCCAATAGAAAGTTTCTATGTTCTTTACTGATTTCCATCACTTACTTCCTAACATTCCTTATCAAAGACTTTTCATATGCATTCATACCCCAAAACCACATTATAATAACATATATAATAGCATATAAAAAAGCATTAATAAATAAGTGTAACCACGTATCTACAACCATAAAGCTACATACATAATAAGATATTACAAGTATAACACATGTACAGATAATCAACTTCCCTATCTCCTTCCAAAATTTGAAAATATCAATTCGCATTTTTACCTTATAAAACCAATTAAGAATGAAGAACTGACCTAAAATAAATGTTCCTCCAGTCACTGCCGCACACCCCAACCCACCGTATATTCTTGCCATGGGAATAGAAATACAAACATTAAGTATAGCAATGCCAAATAATACCAATGAACGAAACTTATGAAGATTTCTAGCATACATCATCTGAAGGCCTAAATTTTGTATTAAAGGTATAGTAAAAGGTATCAATACAAATAAAGCTATATAATATGACTCCTCGTAATCTATTCCTGCCCACAATACTACAAACTGCTTTCCTAACAGAATAAAACCTGCAAGAATAAAAGCCAAAATAAGATATTGCAAACGCCCCACTTTAGTAAATAAGTCTGAGAATTCTGCATCAGAGGCATGATTCACATCCATAGTGGTAAGACGAGGAAGAAACATTCCTGTTATTGCTGTTGAAAATTGCATATAATATGAAGCAAAATTAGCACCTATATTATATATTGCTACTACAACTGTTCCGGCTACCGCCCCAAGAATAAACTGATCTGTACCCCAATATACCTTATCCACGATAAGTGCAAAAAGGACATAGAATGAAAAACCAAATTACTCTTTGAGAAAACTTTGTTCAAATTTCACATGCTTAATTCTTACCTTCAATATACCGAATACATAGTAGAAAACAACCAATATATTAATAAAATTCAGCACAGTAGAGGCTATTGTAATACCAACGGACTTATAACCAATAAACAATAAAGGAAGCATAATAAGAGGGTTAATTACGATATTTATAATACCAACCATCTTAGTAAATACAAAGCGCTCATAAGCTATCATTACAGCATAAAAAACACTAGAAATCATACTCATAGCCACATTGAACGTCATTAGGATCATCAACTTTTGCAATTTATTAAATTCTTCTTCTGTAAGAGAATGACTAAACAATCCATGAATATTAAAAACGAGCAGTATTCCGACCAACAGTATTACCAAACTAAGAAATCCAAAGATCTTCAAAAAAAGAGTCATCACTCCATACTCCATTTCTTTGTTTTCTTCTGCCTTGTATTTAGTTATATAACGTACCATTGCTGAACCTAATCCTAAGTTTAACAAGCCTAAATACCCTACTACCGATTGTGCTAAAGATATCAATCCATACTCACCTTGTCCCAACATCCGAAGCATAATAGGAGTATAAACTATCGAGATCATAGTACCAAGGAATATGGTCAGATATGACAAAATTGCCCCCGATTTTATCTGATTAATTGCCATTATTCAACAAATTGCATACTAACTAATTTTTTCTCTAAAATAGGCCATAATACGTTCCATAATTTTAATCGAAATTGGTCTATTATTATTGCCAAAGAAAATACAACAAACATACACAAAAAAGATAGTATCCAAAATGTTATAGTTGTATAATTCGAATGTAGTTCAATAAAAAAATCTTTATATCTATAAAGTGTATTAGGATTAGTGTGTATAAGAAATACTGCAAAACAACTAGCTCCGCACCAATTTACAAATTTACTTTTAATTTCAACTTTAGAGAACAATAATAGAAAACTTACAGCAATAAGAAGAGTTGTAGGTGAGATGTAATTTAAAAATATTAAGCCCAAAGTTACTGTATGAAAACCAAGATATGATGGCAGTATATACAAAGTTGACACAAAAATTATGGTTCCAACAATCAATAATATATAAGTAATCTTATTGTAGTGAAGAAATCTTGAACCATAAACTTTTAAATATCTTGCAAAACAAATATAGCCCCATAAATGATAAAGGATTATATCCTCCCCATATATAACGGGTTGCGGAAGGAAATATCCAACCATAAATAAATTGGAATATATAAAAACTTATTAATACTGTACACAATGTTTTTTTTGAAGAATGCTCTACTAAACTATTCAAAGCCGGGGACATTATATAAAGAACAAGATAGGCTTTTATAAACCAATTGAGTTCTGTCGCCACAATACAACCAAGTATTCCATTCACAGAAAGATGTGAAATCCCAATAAATAATGTAATAATATAGATCCCTATAAGCCAAAAGAAACACTGAAAAAGGAAATTACATATCCCCTTTACTCTAGGCTTTATACCAAACCAGCCAGATATAAGTACAAATATATCAACACATGCTATACTAAGTGACCAAAACAATAATCTAGGTATAACATCCACTGGATTTGTCAACACATTCTTCTGCCGTTGGTTCCCCCAATGAAAAAAAATCAGCATGAACGAGTAAAACCAAAAACATGGCTATCATGCGCAAAAGTTCAAAATTAGATAATCTTTCTTTCCCTATCATATGTGTAAGTATATGTATGTAGAAGATATTATTATATCATTCCCTGGAAAAAGGTACAAATACTCCTTTACTTTTTCCGGTCTAAATCTTCAAACTTGGAATTTTTAGACTTAAATTCAGGAACTATCCTTTTCATCAACTTAACAGTCTCCCAAATTTGTACAGAACGGGATAATCTCTCGAATTTATCGTACGTTTCCACAATATCCCTATATTCATACCGACGTACTTTTGCTATCTTTATCTTCTTATGATGAGTAGGAATCGTATTTTCTTCATCACTCAATACCTCTTCATACAGTTTTTCACCCGGTCGTAATCCTGTAAATTGTATTTCAATATCTTCATTCGGCTTATATCCCGCCAATTCAATCATACGAACAGCCAAATCTACTATTTTCACAGGTTTTCCCATTTCGAAAACAAAGATCTCATACCCTTCCCCCATAGTGGCGGCCTCCATTACCAGACGACATGCTTCCGGAATGGTCATGAAATAGAACCATTTTCTATTTGTTCTTTAAAACGGGGAATAACTGAGCCATTGCTACCCAATACATTTCCAAAACGGGTAGTTATAAATTTAGTACATCCTTTTACTTTGCCCTCTTTAATGGCATAGCTCAAGCTCTGTACATAGATTTCTGCCAAAGTTTACAGCTTTGTCTGTGGAAACCATGATCATCTTTTCCGCTCTATATTTTACTGCCATATCCGCAACCTGACGAGTACCAGTCACATTGACCAATACAGCTTCACATGGATTCTCCTCCATCAACGGGACGTGTTTATAAGCAGCTGCATGAAAAATAATTTGAGGATGATAGGTATCAAACACCATACGTAAACGCTCTATGACACGCACATCACCTATCACAGGAACAAAATCAAGATGTGGGAATCGGCGTTCACATTCCAAACGAATATTGTGTAATGGTGTTTCTGCCGAATCAAACATAATCAGTTTGCGGATTCCAAGATGTGCCAATTGACGACAAAGTTCACTACCAATACTACCGGCTGCTCCCGTAACCATTACTACTTTATCGCTGAATTCATTGGCAACTTCACTCATATTGATATTAATTTCCGGACGTCCTAACAAATCTTCAATCTTTACAGGGCGCACCCATTGATGAAAGTTACCGTTTTCATCCGCTTCGCTGATAGAAGGAGCTATCAACGTCTTGATATGATTATCCTTGCAGTATTGGAGCAAACGAGTTTCCTCTAAACGGGTAGACTCATTATGAGCAAATAAAATACCTTGAATATGACGTTTACGAATAAGCTGCTGGAAATCCTGTTCATTGGTGAAATAATAAATAGGGAATCCCGCCAAACGACGATGCTTGTAAATAGTTCCATAACAATAGAATCCGATAACCTTATAATGAGAACTATGTAGTAAACGGGTCTTCAGTGCTACACTTTTATCGTCTGTACCATAAATGAGAATACGCATATTCTCCTTATTCATCAATTCAATTAGCGTCTCGTAGACTATCACCATCAACATACGGAAAGTAGACAAAGCAATCAAAGTCAACATTCCATCAAACAAGACAAACATCAATCTCTGATTGGCAGACAATCCGAACGGTTCAATCCACAAGAAAATGGCAATCGCTATACATACCGATTTGAATGATGAGCAACAGATCAACGGCCATAAGCAACGCAACTGGGAATAACGAATGGTATTACGATAAGTATGGAAAAGATAGGAAGCTATCGTAGTCGCAATAGCGGCTAAAATTCCAATTCGAATCATAGCCCCACTATCTAAAGACACTTCAGCGTTATAATGTATCCACCAATAAGTAAAACAAGTGGACAATACTGAAATAAACAAATCAATTCCCCATATTATCCAGTAACTAAAGTAAGTTCTACTTATATACTGGATAAAAGCATTCAATTTTTCTTTCATCCCCCAATAATAAAAAGTTCCCCTTATTTCTTATTTTTTTTATTCGTCTCCGAGTAGTAGCCATCCCCATAGCCATATCCGTAACCGTAGCCATAACCATAGCCATAACCATACTTTTTCTTTTCAATATGGCTGTCGTTTAATACAATGCACAGATGTTTGAACTTACCTTCCTGATGTAAACGTTCCAATTCCGGAAGATAACGACGATCGAGTTTTCCATCACGAACCACATATAAAGTCAATTCAGCAACAATTCAGCCACACGGTTTACAATCGTAGCGTCCGCTACCACCTGCGCAGGAACATTATCCAAAATCACATAATCATATTTTTTCTTCAACTCATCTACCAACTTCTCCAAACGATCGCTCATCAGAAGTTCGGAAGGATTAGGAGGTACAGGGCCAACCAACAACATATCTACAGCAGGATGAATCAGCCCTTTGTCCAGTATATTATCTATATCATCATGCAAGCCGGAAAGGTAAGTACTCAACCCTTCCTTATGTTTGACACCCACTAATCTACCTTGAGTCCGTTTGCGCAAATCAGTATCTACCAATACTACTTTCTTTCCGGCTATAGCCAACGCCACTGCCAAGTTACGAGACACAAAAGACTTTCCTTCACCGGGCATGGTAGACGTAAACATAATTACACGAGCGTCCTTTGCTACAAAATTGATGTTTGAACGCAATAAACGAAAGGCTTCAGAGATAAGATCATTCTTATGTTCATCTTACTACTATGAAATTATCTGCTACTTCTTCCTTACGGGAAGGAATCTCACCCAACACCGGAATGGTGGTATAATCTTCTATGTCCTTACGTCCCCGAACGGAAGTATTCCATAGCATCAACAATACTTGTATCCCCAAAGGAATAGCTAATCCCACTGCTAAAGCAGCCAGCAAAAAAGTTGTAGAATGAGGGGCAATAGGCGCATTAGAACCAAATGGAGACTCCACAACACGAATATTAGCCTCCGTTACAGCTAACTGAAGCGCATTTTCTTCACGCTTATTCAACAGAAAAGTATACAATGCCTCTTTAATGGATTGCTGGCGGATAATACTCAACGCCATCTTTTCCTGCTTGGGCACCGCTTGAATCTCAGTATTAATCTGATGTTCCACAGCCCGTGTCCTATCCAATCGTAGACGAAGATTTTTGATATAATTATCCATTGAACCGGAAATTACGGTACGCATCTCCGCCAAATTCTTATCAGCCGTCTGGACTACCGGATTTTTTTCTCCGGATTCAGCCAACAGATGGTTACGCTGAAGCATAAGTTCATTGTAAGCGGTAATCTGGTTTTGCACACTTGCATCCCCTACTCCGGAAACATTAGGAATCAGTTGATTGTTGCGGGTTACATCCATCAAATAACTCTTAATGGATTGTGCAATAGACAATTCTGTTTCCATCTGCAAGGTTTCACCTTTCACACGACTGCTTTCAGCCAGATATTGAGAGCCGTTGCCTTCTGTACCTATAATACGATTGCGCTGTTTAAAGTCTGTCAATTCTTCTTCTACATCTCCCAGTTCCTTGCCGATCACCGCAATGCGTTCGTCTATGAATTTAGCCGTATTTACAGCTATACGATTTTTATCTTCAATAATCGTTTCGTTATACACATTTATCAAAGCACTCAATATCGCATCGGCACGTGAAACATTATTGCCAACACAGGTGATTTGTACCATCGTAGTACCTTTACCTGCCAAAGAAGTAGAAATACCTCCTTTATAAATAGCCGTAGCCGCTTCCGGACTCATACGTTTTACTAAGACAGGCTTACCTATGTATGTAGAGAGGTTCTCTGGTTTCAGATTGACAATCATTCGTCCCGCTTCTGTCTGTAACGTGTCTCCATAGGCATGATTACCATTTATTGAGAGCTTCTTTCCTCCTACGACAAGATTGGAAATCGTGTAGTTTTTTACATCCAGCGGAGTGACATTCATTGAAACAAAAGAGTGATAAGGATCAAAGAAAGTCACTTCAACCGGAGATTCTGCAAACAAGGAAGTATTACGAAAAAAGCCGTCTTCTTCATACGATACATCCAAATGCAGGCGATTGACTACCTCACGTACCAATTGATGTGAGCGAAGGATATACATTTCATTTTCAACCCCGCTCCCTGTTACTCCTCCCTGAAGTTCCAGCATGGCGGATATATCCGAATTAGCTGTTTTTCCACCGGTCTTCACTAACATGACGGCCTGACGCTGATAAACAGGGACCAGTGTACGGGTATACAAGTAAGCAGCACTCACACAGACAATTACAGAAATGGCAAACCAATACCAATTAGCTATGATCAATTCTACAACATCCCGTAAAGTGATATTAAAACCACTCTCTCCAGCCGTTTTCTCCTTGTTTTCTTGAGTATATTCCATTTTTATTTTGCAAGAATAAAGATTAATGACAGTACGGAAGCCAACACACCTATAATACTACTACCGGCAGATAAGTAAGTCAGTGCAGAACTTCCCTTCACATTAATTGATTTATTAGGCTCTACGTAAACCACGTCATTTTGTTGCATATAATAAACCGGAGAATTAAAAATGTCTTCACTGGAAGTCAAATCTACCGTATAGCTCTTGCGCTCTCCGTTTTCTTCCCGAATCACCTGTATATTATTCCGTTTCGCTGTTGGCGGCAAATCACCGCCTAGCCCTATCGCATCCAAGATAGTCACCCTGTCGCTAGGAAGTTCTTTCACACCGGGACTGTTGACTTCTCCCAAAAGCAAAATTTTCGCTCCCTTAAAACGGACTTCTACCGTCGGATCTTTGATATACTCACCTTCTATCAACTTATTTTTGATTACCCCTGCCAATTCCAAACGTGTAAGACCGGCTACATGTATTTTTCCTAAAACAGGAACTTCAATATCGCCATTCTTATCCACCAGAAGTCCTTGCAGTTCTTGCGAAGTTCCGCGAGTCAACAACTCCGGTGCCTTGCTATTAATAGTAATATAAAGCTGGTCATCCGGCTTGATATGCAATTCATAATCATCAAGTACTTTCTGTGAACTCGGGTCTAACGAATTTGCACCCTGCAGATAAAGCATTTTTTTAGATGAGACACAGGAGGTCAGCCCTCCTGCAAGACACAAGAGTAGCAAAGAGTTTGCTAGAAATTTTTTCATGAAAATATTTTTTTTGATTATTCTGATACCGGCTCTACACATCCCACCGGTATATCCACACATGCACACCCCAACATAGTTAACCGGACAGCAACTTTAGACTTGCCGTCCACATTTACCAACTCTCCTTCCAAACCTGCCAAAGGTCCTTTTATCACCCGTACCTTTTCTCCCGGTGCCAACGGCGATGTGCTCATACTGATCGTTTCATCCGAATAATCGAGCATAAATTTGAATCGCAACATTTGTTGGTCAGGAATAACAGCCGTCAGTACTTTCCCCACGCAGTACCATATAACGGCTGATAGCGGACAGCGTCAACACTTCTTTTTGTTCTTGAGGGTCGACATGGACAAAAATCATCATCGGAAGTAAAACGCGATCTACCACTTTACGACGATCACTCCATTTATGAACCTCTTGTTGAATAGGAAGGAAATTTTCAATCCCCATTTTCGTTAGCCGCTCACTCGTTTTTTTCTCGTGATATATGCGTACAACCGCCACTAGCCAGCGTATGCTACGCTTCTGCCAATCACATTCGTTGGCAGAAGATTCTGATCGTCATTTTTGCTAATGATCATGTATATTTACCCTTCATTTCTCCGCTATTTTTGGGACAACGGAATGAATTTGGGTACAAAGATAGATAAAATAATAAATAACAAACAAGAAAAAAACTTTCTTTTTACTCACAAATCAAAATATGTGAGTAAAACAGTTTCGAACATAAAAGGATTATTTTTCTACGCAGCGAACAAAGCAAGCATCTTTACCGCCACTTGTACCCCAACTACCCATAGGATAAAAATCGAATGTAAAATAATTGAGATCCCATCCTACATTGTTTTCCGTTGTACCATTTACCTTATTCTCTCCGGTCTTATCATACCAGTATATCGCACCAGGACGCATATAGATGTCATAAAACAATGGGCAGTCATTGACACCATTAGGATAAGCAGCACTTACATCAGTCGGCTTGAAATATGTATTTCTACTTGATGCATATCGCAAAATTCCCTTATATTGATTTTCCGCTAATTCCCCTCTAGAATCTTTCCTATGACCATAACCGGAAGCACCTATCGGGAAAAATAGATTTTTTCCTGTTTGTTCGTTATAGACAAAACATCCTCTCATTCCACGTATCTTTGAGGTTGTGTAATCATAACCGTACACGTCATTTAGATCATCAGCAGTTTCTTCTGCCCCATCTCCATATAACACTCCATATCCCTGTTTTATATCATCACTATCAAACAATGCCTGATAATCCGAGGCACTGGCAACCTTCCAGCCGGTTTTGGGCTCCGTAAAATCTTCATTCCGGGTTATATCACTCCACTTCTTCTTTTCACCACTTCCGGCTATTGTAAAGAAGCCATCTTCAGGGTATGACTTTTTAAAATCCTCAGGTACGACATTAACCCAATATTCCTTGGGATTCTTATTATTCAACGCATCAATAGGGTAGGTCCAATTACCACGCCCGAACAGAGAGCCTTCATCCAGCGGAGATTCCGCTTCTTCCGTCTTTGTCCTCATATTCTTGGCATGCCATCTCGTTCCACCGGCTATCAAGTCATCCGGACTATCCCCCTGCCGTACAAATATAAGGTGATAGCAAGTATAGTTGTGGTATTCTACCCTTATGATGGCATAACGAGAAGTATTGGCATCACACGTCCCGTCAAAATTGACATTAAAATCAATCTCAGAACCGGTTTTCCCATATACGGTATCTTTTATGCATTCCGACATTCCACTCCCTTTGTCAAGGTTGATAACCCGCACTGAACTTCCATCGCTGTTGCAATGCCTTACAATATATGCCTTCCACGGGCCTTCTGACACAAATGTCTCAAATTTGGTTGCATTCTCTTTTGGCAAGCGTTTCAACACCACATGAAACGGTTCACTCTTTCCACTGCTACGATATATGCCTTTGGGATTGACAATACGGCGCACTTGATAAATGGTTACCATATTTTCAAATGGTTTTTCCAAACCTTTCAGTTTGGTAGTAATTTTGACTTCTGCCTTCCGATGATATGCGACATAAGGATTGTTACCGGTATAAGCCGTTTCTTTTATCAATTGTTTGGCACGCGTATACATAGGTATAAAGATATTGTATGTATTCGCTTCGGTAGGATGTTGTTCCACACGGTATGTGTCTGTCGAATCGGAACCGGTTGTAGTATGTTCTCCCACACTCATGTCTGTATATGTACGTTCTCCTCTTTTAGGAGCTTTTTCATAATGCTCTTTATTAGAATCCACGTTTACCGAAGTGGTCGTTTTGCGAATAACCAGATCTACAGTCTTATGCAATGAGAGGAAACCATTCCACTGATTAGCATTCCCTTTGTCCATTTGGGAGTAATATATCAAGCCACTGGCATTATACGGAGCCCAACGGTTATCCGTAATTTCCGCCTTGATGTATTCAATTTCACGTCCACCTGTATTTACTTTGATAGGGTACATCATTGAATGATTATACAAATATGATATGAAATAGGGTTCCGGAGTTATAACACCTGGTTCCGGTTCCTCATATTCGATATGCCAGTCTACATCATTGGCAAAATTTTTGAATCTGAGCGTCAGTTTGTAATGACAGTTGCGCTTGGCGTTATAGTCTTTGTAAATATCCTGACCAAGCATGAACCGATATTTGATAGAACCATTGCCAATTCTTTCTGAATTAATGGATACATAATATGCATCTACTTCTACATATGTACCATATGGCATGCCATCCTTAAATTTATAACCGGAATCTCCCGGCATTCCAGGAGCGTCAAGCCCGTCTTTTCCATCAGCGTCCTGCCGCTTGTCCTTACCGCTTGTCCTTACCTTCCCCCTGCATATTCTCATAAAAGTATACAGCAACGGAGTCTTCATGATGGGAACCATAATAAGGTTTTCCCCGTGTGATACGCGGACCGTTATATTCATGATCGTAAGCTGTAGGCAAACTGCCTTTATAGTATTTTAGTTCCTCACCGTCCAACAAAGTTTTATCCAGTCCGTATCCCTCGGCACCTATATTATTATCCTTCCCCAAATAACATTGCATCGGAATATCCTTTATCTGTACCGACCTGAGGTACACAAAAACACCTTCTTTCAGACGGCTGCCGTCATAAGCAATTGTAAGCTTCGAAGCAGCCCGGCGCAACCATGAATGCAGGTAGATGCTCGGTCTGTTAATGGTAAGAGGTTCGTTTTCAGGCTGGTCTTTCTTGGTCGATGTGAAATATCCAAGCATCTGGCTGTTTTTACCTACTTCACCGGAAACATTATGCCAGGTTAACGGAATACGCTTAAGTCCGTCTATGGTCTTGATATAATCGGAATATTTCTTGGCTAGAAGATCGGGAACATTGGCAACAGCATAAATATAGTATCTGCCAAAAGGTATTTCTTTTAATTTGAAAGTGGCACGTGGAGTCTGTGTCTCTGCAGATATTTTATTGTCTGCGTCTGCGTCCACACGTTTCTCATCGGTGATTTCAAAATCTAGAATCTGACGGCTTTGATTCTCCACAAGGTTTCCGCTTTCATCATACAACAAGACATAAAGTGTCTCTATTTCTTTAATCGCATCTCCTGCCGCCCTTGTGTTCTGCGTAAGCCCCGAAGCCATAGGACGGAAATCTACGGTGGCAGACACCATGCTCTGACCCTCTCCGGGTGATTCCGTTCTTTCAAACCAGTCGTCCACACAACTTGCCATGCTGAGGACAAGTATGAACAGAAATGTATATAATATATCACGTCTCATCATCTTTACCGTATTATCGTTCTTTCTTAGTATGTTACTGTCGTTTCATTTATAATCCGAAATCCGGGTTAAGAACAACCTCGCTATAAGGTATTACATCCACTTTCACTCCCTCCTCCCAGAAAGTGACGTCGACCAGTATATGAGTATTGCGGAAAAGGGCTTTCAGATTCGGAAAAAGCCGGGTAAACAATACTTCTTTCTCTTCTGAAGTCCCGGTTTCTCCTTCAAGATTTTTCTCTGTCAGATGAAGGGTCATCGTATAGACTTGCTCTCCATATTCTTGCGTTCCATCTTTGAGGCTCTTACTTTCCGGGAGATAAAACACGGGGAACATTTTTTCACCAGGAGTGGGAGCTTCATTCACATGATATGTAAGACCGGGGACCCTTTTTATGAGGGATCAGATAGGTTTTCCCCACTATTCCGGAAATAGTAATTGCATCCACACTGACAGCATTTTCACGTTCGTTCGTAAAATGGAATGCGAATTTGGTAGCAGCACGAACCAAATAGAACTGCCGTTCTACGAGGCTCTCCGCATTGACCGGAACATCATATACCGAACTCATAGGAATGGGGTTCCTATAATCAGGAGTGAAATACAATTCGTCCACAATGCTCCTGAATGTATTATCACCGACTGTCAATGTTTCCAATTTTCCATGAAGTTCGGAAGATACACTCTCTTCGTTAGCTATCAGGTATATTTTCTTCGTTTCATTCCGTGTCACCTCTAATATTCTGAAACACTCGGTTTGAGGGAAGTTACCGAAATCAACATAGACGTTATGTTCCACACTGCCGTCCGCATGGAGGACAACAATGCGTAACGTGTACATATATTCGACAGAGTTATCCGCAGAGATATCAACCGCACGGGTTTTATCAAGAAGAGCGGTATGCAGGATGAGTGTAGCGGTGGAAGTATCCGGCTGTACTTCGTCCATACAGCCATTCTCTCCGCTGCTACACGCTGCCAACAGTAATGCCCAACCGGCAAATGCTGCCATCCATACTGTATATCGCGATATTTTTTTCACTCTATATCCACATTAGAACGTACCACTTTCCATGAAAGGATTTGTATCACTGTACTTACCCATTTATTGTCTTCGTCAAGAAAAAATGTCATATTATACTCATCTGCCCGATCGAGAAATTCCTGTTCGGACATAT
>ERZ791635.893-NODE-893-length-14262-cov-4.65468_pt1 | contig 14262 bp, 17 predicted proteins | sample MGYA00510056_ERZ791635 | MGnify/ENA primary metagenome ERZ791635 (study PRJEB30046, sample SAMN00715187) | human gut metagenome | study: EMG produced TPA metagenomics assembly of the A metagenome-wide association study of gut microbiota in type 2...
GGACTCCGTCCCTCAACCCTGCGAGCCTTTAAAAAGGCTCGAGCGAAACTTTTAATTGTCTTAGATAAGTACATTAGCTAATCGGTAGTCCATTGGTAATTACTTCAATCGCATCAACAAACTTATTTTAAAAGTGTCGAGCGAGACTTGTCGAGCGATTACGCGTCTTGACTGCGGAGACACTCCGCCTCAAGCGAAACTTTTAGCTGTCTTAGGGGAGTGTATTAGCTAATTTCCTAAAAGCCTTATTGTCAAAGGAGCTAATACCATACCTGCAAAATCTGACATCAATGCCGCTGGTATAGTATATCCTGTTTTTTGTATACCGACCGAACCATAATAGACCGCTATAGCATAAAATGTGGTTTCTGTTGAACCGGCTATAACAGATGCTGTTCTTCCGATAAAGCTATCGGGAGAAAAACTTTTGAATAAATCATTTAATAAAGCAAATGAACCACTTCCAGATACAGGCCTCATAAGTGCAAGTGGTAAAATTTCACTTGGAAATCCTAATGCACTTGTAACTGGTGACAATAAATCTGTTAATATTTCAAAAAAGCCTGATGCTCTTAACATAGATACTGCTGTTATCAAGCCTATTAACGAAGGTGCTATCGAAAACATAGAAACTATTCCCTCTTTTGCACCATCTGTAAACGCTTCAAAAAGCGGCACTTTTCTGCAGAATCCGAAAATAATTATTAAAGCTATGGAAACTGGAACTACAAGATTACCTATTATTTCCATTTTTACCACCTCTATTCGAGTGCAATCTTCTTCTTTCGACAGGAGCTTCAAAGCATTTTGCTGTTATTATTCCTACAAAAAGCGACAAAAAAGAAACTATCCATATAGCGACTATAATATCAAAAGGCTGTTTCGAACCAGCAGATGCTCTCATAGCGGCAATTGTTGTCGGAATTAGTTGAATTGACGCAGTATTCAATACAACAAACATAACCATACTTCTATTTGCAATTTCGGGCGTTTTATTTTCCTTTTGCATCTCTTTCATTGCGACAATTCCAAAGGGTGTTGCGGCATTTCCAAGTCCAAGAAGATTTGCCGCCATATTTGCACAGATTGCCTTTAATATTGGACTTTTCGGGTTATAATCTGGGAAAAGAATACGCAAAAACGGTGAAAATACTTTTGCAAGAATGGCTGTTATTCCACCTTTATCAGCAATTTTCATAAGCCCTGACCAAAGAGCCATTACTCCCAAAAGAGAGAGTGTAAGCTCAATCGCCTGAGCCGCTCCATTTAGAGCAGCCGAGGAAAGTTCCTCCATTTTGCCAGTATATATCGAACATATAAGGCTTACTATCAGCATAGCACCCCATATATAGCCAAGCACAAAGCCTCAACCTCGTTTCGGATTTTATTACTATTTTTATGCTTCGACAATGTGAATTTATGAAATAAATTTCTCGACAATCTATTGACAAAATTGGAAAAAAATAGTAGAATTAAGTAAAGTTTGGAAATAATCGTCTGATTATTTCATAAATCCACGCAAAGGAAGTTATGATTATGAGAAATTCCGGTTATGTAAGACAAGTTGATTCACTTGGTCGCCTTGTTCTGCCTATTGATTTGAGAAAGGCTCTCGGTGTTCAGTCGGGTGACTCCGTAGAAATCTTTCTTGATGGTGACAACAAAAGAGTTATTCTGCAAAAATACAATCTGCCAATTCCTACTTGTATTTTCTGTGGCTCTCAGAAAGATGTTATCAGCTTTAAAAATCAAAATGTTTGTAAGACTTGTATGGACGAAATTACTGCCAATAAAAACTAAAAATTTCTGAAATACATATAACAAAAACTGCAAGCATATTTTTGTGGTTTTGTTATAGCGAAAGGTATGAAAAATATGAAACTATCTGAGTTGCTTGCAGATAACAAGACTGTTCTCTGTGATGGTGCTTTTGCAACATTCTATTCTAAGCTTACTGGTAATTCTGAAAGACGCTGTGAGCTTGAAAATATCAATAATCCTGAAATCGTTAAGCGTATACACACACAGTACATTAATGCAGGTGCTAAAATTATACGCACAAATACCTTTTCCGCAAATACTGCTATTCTTAATATCAGCCAAGATGAGCTTATTAAGGTTATCAAACAGGGATATATGCTTGCAAGGGAATGTGCAGGCGAAAACGCTGTTGTTTGTGCTGACATAAGTGCGATTTATACTAATGATGACCACGACAAAAATCCCGATGCTGAATATCGTGCTATCATTGATGCGTTTATTGAATGTGGTGCGGATTCATTTATACTTGAAACTCTTCCAAGTATAGATATTATTGCCTACCCTATCGAATATATTAAATCTAAAAAGCCTGATGCTGATATTTATTTATCTTTTGCGATTATGCCAGACGGCTTTACTCGTTCGGGCGTTTCGCTTAATTCACTCCTTGATAGCATAGTAAAATATAAGGATAAACTATGTGTAGTTGGTTTGAATTGTGGTTGTGGACCGACTCAAATTCAGCGTCATGCAGTACAATTCAATGATTTCATAAAAAGCAATACAAAGCTGTATACAGCTGTTTTGCCAAACAGTGGATATCCATATCTTGAAAGAAGGCGTATTGCCTTTTCGCCGAATACTGAACATTTTGTTGACGAAATTGCAAGACTTATTCCAAATAACATAAATATTCTTGGTGGCTGTTGTGGCACTGAACCTGAACACATTAAGCTTCTTTCCGAAAAGCTCAATGGAAACATAAGCTTTGAGAAAATTGAAATTAAAGAAACGAAAAAATCTTCTCCTGCACCATTTTCTTCTCGAATTGCAAATAGTGATTTTGTAATTGCGGCAGAGCTTGACCCTCCATATGGCACAGATTTAAACAAGCTTATAAATGGTGCTAATCTCCTTAAAGAGGCTGGAGCGGATATTGTTACTATCTCTGATTCCCCTCTTGGGCAAGTAAAAATGGAGCCTGTTCTTTGTTCTGCAAGAATACATCGTGAATGTGAAATCGATGCTTTGCCACATATCTGTTGCCGTGATAGAAATATCAATGCTTTGCGTTCAGTTCTGCTTGGAGCACATAGTGAAGGAATTCGTGCTGTTCTCGCAGTTACTGGAGACCATATTGCTGAAAGCGACCGAGGAGTTGTAAAACCTGTTTTCAATATAAGCTCCACACAGTTTATGACCATAATTTCTGAAATGAATAAGGAGGTTTTTGCAGATTCACCTATACTTATTGGTGGTGCATTTAATCCTGATTTGAAATATGCAAAGAGTCAGCTTAAACGCCTCGAAAAGAAAATGGAATGTGGTGCAACATTTTTCCTGACACAGCCTGTATATTCTGCTGAGAATATTGATGTCATTGAGGAGGCTCGTTCTCTTGGTGCTAAAATGCTTGTCGGAATTATGCCACTTGTAAGTTATCGAAATGCGTCATTTTTGAATAATGAAGTTCCAGGAATAAACATTCCGCAGGATATTATTGAGAGATTTTCTCCGAATATGACACGAGAAGAAAGTTCTGCGGTCGGAACGGAAATTGCAATCGAGCTTGCAAAAACATATATGACACATGCAGATGGTTTCTACTTTATGACACCTTTTAATCGTGCTGAAATAGTCTGCGATGTTATAAATGCCTTGCCCTTAAAAAATTAACAATTTACAAATTAAAAACCGTTACAGCAAATGGTGGGGCTGTGAAGAAATGAAGTTTAAGACTTCATTCTTCGCAGCTCCTTTCAATTTTTGTGAAAAAACAAGGCGATTGTTTAAAAAATGGCATACTCCCCCTTACCCCAAACAGCGTAATGTTGAAACCTCAAGCAGCTTTTTGCAGTCTGATTTGTTTTGTATAAAATTTGTGGAGATTAAAGCCGATTGAAACCAAATAAATCTCCAATTCGACTTTAATTTGACATCTTCGCACTAACCTTTTGTACCAACGGTCATATTTCATTACACCGAAGGTACCCTCAGCTTGTATCGAACGATTCATTCTGAGCAATGCTCCGTGCATGCTTTCAAGGTTGTTTAAAACTTCTTGATGTATAGATGTCAATTCTTCATTTAAGCAGATAGTTCGGTTGCCGAATTGTCTGTCTTAGAATAGCTGGTTCTGTTCTCACCGCAGGTAGCAAGCTTAACTACATATTCACTGAGTTTATCTCGATATTTGCAGAGTTTCTCATAATATCTTTGTGTAACGGTCTTCCGATGTCCTCTGCCATTCACAAACTTCTTCACAAACTTATTATACCACAAAAGGCACATAACCGAAATTGATAACGGTTATGTGCCTTCTTGTTTTTGCAAGGCTGTTTTTTCACAGCCCCTTGCAAAATATTATTTTTCAGTTTTACTCTTTCGATTGTTATAAATAAACATCATAATTGCCATAGAACAGATTACTATATAACCTATTATAGAATATATATCTGGTATATCACCAAAAATTATGAAACCAATAAGTGCAGAAAAAATTATCTGAGAATAGTCATATACAGAAATTTCTTTCGCTGGTGCATGGTAATATGCCGCAGTAATTGAAAATTGTCCGCCTGTTGCTGCAAGTCCTGCACAAAGCAGATATATCAGTTGAAGCCAGGTCATTTCGTGATACTGAAATATCAAAAATGGAAATGTCACAACGCAAGAAAAACAGGAAAAAAAGAACACAACAAATTTTCCATTTTCACCTTTCTGACCAAGTCGTCTTACAGCTGTATATGCTGCACCAGCACCTAAGCCACCTATAAAACCGAGAAGTGCAGGAAGAAACTCTGTAAGATTGAAGCTTGGCTTTATTATAAGTAAACTTCCTAAAAATGCTATAATGACCGCTAAGGTTTGAACTTTATTTACTTTTTCGTGCAAAAATATAAGCGAGAAAATTATTACAAAGAAAGGCGACATCTTATTGAGCATTGATGCATCAGAGAGTACAAGGTGGTCTATTGCATAAAAGTTACAAAGAATTCCAAGTGTACCGAATATTGAACGGGCAAGCAATAAGCCAAGATTTCCTTTTTTGAATTTAAAGCCTTGCCCACTTTTTATTAACAGAATTGCTGCAAAAATCATAGCAACAAAATTTCTGAAAAAGCTTTTCTGAATAGATGGTAAATCTCCAGAAAGCTTTACGAAAGTGTTCATAAGTGCAAAGCAAAAAGCTGATATTATGATATAGATGATTCCAAGATATTTTTTGTTGATTTTCAAATTATTCACCTCAAAAACAAGAAGCCACCCTAAGGGGCAGCTTCTAAGCATATACCTTTATTTAAATAATAATATTCATAAAAAATTTTGTCAATGGCAAATAAATTAACAAACATAAGTCTGATAGAAATTAAATCATATAATTATCATAACTATTTTCAGCCTCTCTATCAACTACATCTTGAATTGTTATTCCATCAAGATAGTCTGTAATAACCTTATAAAGCCCCTGCCAAATATAGAGCGTTGAACATTCCTCCGCACGCTCGCATTGAATCGGTTCAAAATCAAGACAAGAAACAGGAGCTATACTGCCCTCAGTAATTTTTAGAATCTCACAAATAGTAAGTTCCTTTGGGTCTTTTGCAAGCATATATCCACCTTGATAACCACGATTAGCTTTTAGAATACCAGATTTATTCAAAAGAGGCACAATCTGTTCAAGATATTTTTTTGATATATTCTGACGCTCTGCAACATCCTTAAGTGCAATAAAGCCATCCTTTTTATGTTCTGCCAAATCCACAAGAAATCTTACAGCATATCTACCCTTTGTAGAAATTTTCACACTATCACCTCAAAGTCTATCGGTTTTATATATTATATATTTTAACACAAAAGTTATCAATTATCAATGATAAAATTAAACAAAAAAAATACCGTATACTTTTATAAAGCATACGGTATCAAAGTTTTCGATATAAATCCAACATTTAAAAGCTATCAGACTCAAACATTCTCATTTTCTAAAGCTTCTTTATTTGTTTCATTATTCATAATAACATCAACAGCACTAAGAAGTCCCTTATATTGCTCTATCATTTTCTTGAGATATTGCTTACCTTCATCAGTAATAGCATAGTAGTTACGAGTTCTGTGGCTTTCAGTAATCTCTTGAGAATACTCTACAACATAGCCCTGCTCCTGAAGACGATATAGTACAGGATAAAGGAAATTCATTTTATAAATCTTGTTGCTGCGTTTTTCAAGCTCCTGAGAAAGCTTATATACATACATTGGCTTTTCGTTAAGAAGAAACAATGTAAGCATAGGACTGGTAGCTCTCTTGAAGTAATCCTCAAAAGAATGGTTGGATTCTTTTCCTAAAGTTCTGCCCATAAGTAATCACCTTTCTTTTCTAAATGTCACTATTATTATAACATAATATAAAATAAAATCAAGAGCATATATTGTATTATACACAATAAATTTACAATTAATCATTTATAAACTATATTAAGTATCTTTATTTTTGATTTATTATTTTGTGAAATAGTAACATTTTTTCGCTTATATTATAAAATATATTGGGCGATATATCTTATATAATTTTTTTCAATAGTGATTTTAGTGAAATTACTATTATCATTCGGCATTTATTTTGTAATATTTTGTTAAATAATACTAATTTTTACAAACAACTCTTTCAAAAAATATCTTCATAAGCATTTAATTGTTATTCATTAATATATGGTTCATAATTGTGCAATTTTGGAGCATATTTGTCTGCAGACAGGTAACTTAATTAAAAATTACTACCAGCATAGCCCCAATACTCTATTTCATCATACTTTACATAAATTCTATCACTTAAAATTTCAAGCTTATCTGAAACAATTTCTGTCAGTTCAGCAGTCAGCTTATCATAATTCTTAGCAGATGAGCCACCATAAATCTTAACCTCAAGTATTGCACAAGATTCGTCAGAACCCTTAAACCACATTCTCTGTTCATCACAGAAATTCAGCATAAGCCATTGTTCACTCTTACCAGGAATAATAGCAATAGCTTCTTTTTCCTTTGATATAGATACAGATGTTTTCAATTCAATAAATGGCATTTTAAGCACTCCTTTTATTTTTTCTTAGATTTCCTGCTCATAATAAGCTTTGACAAAATAATAGCAACTACTCCAGCTATAATTCCAAGGCACAGATAAAAAGCACCAGAATTTCCTGAAACTGTTAATGCAAGAATCGCCACTGCAACAATAATTATTATAGCCACAATATAAAACGCTAAAACCTTTGGATTTTTCATTTAAATTTCCCACCTTAAATATAAATTAATCCTCATATGTATGGTCACAAATTTCCTTTATCTTTTCTTGCAATTTAAGATAATCCTCAAATGCGGCCGGCTTGTTATTGGGATTTCTCAACAAAGCCGCAGGGTGTAAGGTTGCCATCATAAGTACATTGCCCTTTTCAAAGAAAATTCCATGCTCTTTTGTAATTTTAATATCTGGCTTTATAATTTTTGCAGCAGCAATTCTGCCAAGGCATACAATAATCTTTGGACGAATTAATGCAAACTGATTTCTCAACCAATCTACACAAGCTGTCTGTTCCTCTGGAAGTGGGTCACGATTTTTAGGAGGACGGCATTTTACAATATTTGCAATATAGATATTCTTTTTTCGGTCGAGGTCAACAGCCTCAAGCATTTTATCAAGAAGTTTTCCACCTCTGCCAACAAAAGGTTCTCCTTGCTCGTCCTCATTTTGTCCAGGACCTTCTCCGATAAACATAACCTCCGCATCAGGAACCCCTACCCCGAAAACAACATTTGTACGAGTCTCGCATAAGCCACACTTCTGACACTGCTTACATTGAATCTCAAGTTCGGCAAAATTATCTATCATACCAAATTACTCCTTATCAAATTATTTAGCTTAGTATAGCATATTTCAATTTATAAAGCTACAATTTTCAGCAAAATCAAAAGTGTGATAGAGTATTCTCTACCACACTTTTTGAGTCTATTTTTAATTTGTTTATAGGTTTAAATCAAGGTACTTTAATGCACTTTTTATTTCATACCGTTCTCATAAGCTTCAATCATCTTTTTAACCATCTGACCGCCTACTGAACCTGCTTCTCTTGCAGAAATATCACCGTTATAACCCTGCTTGAGGTTTACGCCTACTTCGCTTGCACATTCCATCTTAAAGCGTTCCATAGCTTCCTTTGCCTGTGGTACATTGAGCTGATTATTGTTGCTGCTTGACATAATTATTTCTCCTTTGTTTTTAAGATTTTTTGATGTTTAAATTTTTGATTTTATTGTTTTGCGTTTGCATTATTATATTATGTCGTTATCAGCTTAATATTAAATGTAAATTTTAGCGCTTATGGAATTTTTATCTTAAAATTCAAAACCTTCTTCCGGTATAGCTCCAAGTAAAATAAGAATTGCACTTGTCGCTAAAGATGAATAAAGCTCATAACTGCTCTTTATATAAAAATCTCTTGGCTCTATAATTTCACCATCAATCGTGCATATTGCTCTTTGCAAACTTACCATACTTACTTCATCAGTAATGCTTGCAGTACTAAATGTATCTTTTAGTGACATTCCACACGAAATTGCAATATTGCCACTTCCATTAAGCATATCTATTGCATTGCGATTTTCAGAAGAAAATATTGCAAGGAAGTTTTCTCCATATATTTTCCCTTTGAAATCGCTGCAAAAAACTGCAATAGAATTATCCGAAAGCTCATTGAAAGTTTCCGAGGCAGTGGATATAGAAATACTTCTGCGTTTGCAAAGCATATCACCATAATGTTCAATAGAATTACAAACGCAGTTAAAAAGCTCTTTATTCTTTCCCAAGATTTTTATATTTATCATAGCAATACCTATAATTATTTTTCATATGGCGGTGTATATTGAATTATCTCACGATATGATTCAAGTTCTTTCTCATCCTGTGCTGCAAAAGGAATAAGCCCTGTACAATCTGTTGTACTTGGAACAGGATTAAATTGTTTTAAAGCTTCTTCACGAGCTTCTGTTTCCTTATCATTAGGATAATGTTTTGCCTTGTTTAAATCAATCTTATTAATATTTTTACTATCCATAAAAATCCCCCTTAAAAGTATTCCTAAATATTTTAAATCGAAATTCTACGATTACATATTATTTTATGTAATCGAATTGTGTTCAACACCCAAACCAAAACTTATAGAAAGTGCCTCATCGACCTTTCCCATTTCGCCGAGGTCGAGAGAACCCATACGCTCTTTTAATCTGCGTTTATCTATTGTACGAATCTGTTCAAGAAGCACAACAGAATCTTTAGCAAGACCGCTTTCATTAGCCATAAGACGAATATGAGTTGGCAGATTTGCTTTAGTACTTCGGCTTGTGATAGCCGCAGCAATTACAGTTGGACTATATCTGTTGCCGATGTCATTCTGAATAATCAAAACAGGTCTTACACCACCCTGTTCAGAGCCTACAACAGGGCTTAAATCCGCATAATATATATCTCCTCGTTTAATATTCACAGCTTTCACTCTCCGAAATTTTATTTTGTGCCGGCAATATTATTCTTGTCCGATTTTCAGAAAAATAAACATAATCATCCAGCACATTAACATAATATTCTTGCAAAAGCCAAGTGACACCTTATAATATTTTGATAATAAATATAAAAATTTATTACATAAAAAGATTTAAAATAAAAAATTCGCACAAGCCATTAAAAAGCCTGTGCGAATTTTCTATTTAAAGTCATTAAACAACTTGGAAAAGATAGAATTTGAGATAATTTGTTTCCTGCATATTCCAGAGTATTGGGTGGTCAGGAGCTTGCTGACGAGCCTCTATCTGACGAAGCTCAACATGAGCATCAAACGCAGCTGATTTAAGCATTGTACGGAAAAGCTCATCTGTCATAAAGTGCGAACAAGAGCAGGTAGCAAGATAACCACCTCTTGGCAGTAGCTTCATAGCACGAAGATTTATTTCTTTATATCCACGAATAGCACTATCAACAGTTGCACGAGATTTTGTAAAAGCAGGCGGGTCAAGAATAACATAATCATATTTTTCATCTGCTGTTGGAAGATTAGGCAACAAATCAAAAACATTAACTGCTTTAAAGCTCATCTTATCCTCAAGACCATTAAGTTCGGCATTTCTCTTTGCAAAACCAACTGCCTCCTCAGAAATATCAACGGCACAAACATGTTCTGCCCCACCATAAGCACAGTTAAGTGCAAAAGAACCTGTATGTGTAAAGCAATCAAGAACTCGTCTGCCCTTTGCCAGTTTTGCGGCCGCTCTGCGGTTAAATTTCTGGTCAAGGAAAAATCCTGTTTTCTGACCATTTTCAAAATCTACATAATACTTAATTCCATTTTCTACAATAGTTACCTCAGTTGAATCTGGAATATCAAGTCCATCGAGCTTAAAGAAGCCTTTGTTTTCTTCCATACCTTCAAGACGGCGAATACCAACATCATTTCTCTCAAATATTCCACGAATATTAAAGCCATCTTCCGCAAGGACTTTAACAAGTGCCTTAAAAATCAAAGGCTTAACACGCTCTGTTCCAAGAGAAAGTGTCTGGGTCACAAGTATATTATCAAACTTATCAACAGTAAGCCCTGGGAAACCATCAGCCTCTCCGAATATAACACGACAGCAATTAAGGTCATCACGCATAACCGTCTTGCGATACTCCCAAGCATATCTTACTCTGCGTTCATAGAACGAATAATCAAAGTGGTCATTTGCATTTTGCGAAATAACTCTTATACGAATTTTCGAGTGAGAGTTATAATATCCTGTGCCCATATATCTTCCACGATTGTTTACAACATCTATAAGATTTCCGTCTTCAATTTCTCCGAAAATCTTTTTAACCTCTGTATCATAAACCCATGTACTTCCACCAATAAGTGAAGTTTCAGCTTTTCTTGAGATTTCCGCACGAGGATATTCTCTGTTTTTAAGTGACATATTATTTCTCCATTCCCATAATAATTTAAATTTAAATATTACCTATTGAAACAAACAATATAATTTTAACATTTAAACTCTAAACTTTCAATAAAAAGCGTAATCAATAAAAAATATAATATTTATTTGATATAATTCCTCTAAACAGATTGAAATTTTCAGACCTTTTAGTTAAAATATAAATAGTATAAAAATAATTAAGCATGACTTTTAAATAGCTTTTTATTTTTAAAATTTTATTAGCTATACATATGATTAAATCTATATAAAATATGTATAACTTGGAGGTTTTATTATGAATAACTACTTTTCAAGATATGTTCATGGTGCTTTATCGGGTGACAAAACCGCATATGAAACACTTTATAATCTTACTAAAGATGCTCTATTTTTTGCAATACTAAATATAACTAAAAATGAACAAGAAGCAATAAGCATCATGAAAGAGAGCTATACAAACGCATTTGAAAATTTAACTTCTCTTAAAAAACCAGAAATCTTTGATGTATGGCTAAACAGAATTGCCTCATATTCTGCTTATATATCTATCACAGAAAAAAATCCAGATGCTTTTAATAATGTTGCTGAAAAATTCGAATGGAATGATGAAGATAATTTCGACCAACTTCCACAAGAAACCATAGACGATAAGGACACACGAAATGTTGTGAAAGGAATAATCGAAAATTTGCCTGATGACCAACGACTTCTTATCATAATGCACTACTATCAGGAAATGTCTTTATCTGCAATCGTTTCAACATTAGATTTGCCAGAAAACACAGTAATGTGCATACTCTCATATGCAAGAGAGGGAATAAAAAAAGAAATTGCAAAAGCTGAATCAGAAGGCAGATTAATGCGTTCAGTATCTCTCGGTGCAGTTCCCTTTACACTTATGGAATTAGCAAAATCTCAATTTTTATTTCACCCTGCACCACCTATGAGCAGTATTATTACACCACCTACAAATGCAGAACCTATCATTGAAGAAAAAAATGATATACAAGCAATTTTAAATATTCCATCTCCTGACGCATCCAAAGAACAAGCACAAGAAACAAAAATTACTGAGCAAGTCCAAGAACCAGTTCAGCAAGAGTATTCAAACCCTTATGAGCAAGCACAACAGCCAGTTCAGCAAGAGTATGCAAACCCTTATGAACAAGCACAACAACCAGTTCAGCAAGAATATGCAAACCCTTATGAGCAAGCACAACAACCAGTTCAGCAAGAATATGCAAACCCTTATGAGCAAGCACAACAACCAGTTCAGCAAGAATATGCAAACCCTTATGAGCAAGCACAACAACCAGTTCAGCAAGAATATGCAAACCCTTATGAACAAGCACAACAGCCAGTTCAGCAAGAAACAGTTGTAGAGCAGTCTCAGAATGTTCAAGAAGTTTCAGAACAACCATCAAATAATATTCCTAAAAAGCCACAATCATACCAGCGTGTGGTAGAAGCTAATTTTAGTATAGATAACGCCACAAAGCAAAAGAATAAAAAAACAGACAAGCAAAATTCTTCTCTTTCAAAAATCGGAAATTTCTTTAAATCAACTGCGGGTATAGCTACAATCATAGGAGTAGCTTTTGTTGTTATTGCTGGAGTAGTTATATTTTCTATGCTTGATGTCGCAAAAAAGAACAGTCTTTCAACAGATGGTATTATTGAAAACTCAGTCGATATTAATGCATCATCAGATTCAGAAAGTTCTCACGAACCTACCGCCGAAGAACTTCGTGCTGCAGAACTTAAAGAAGATGAAAAAAACTATGTCTATAAAGAGTATCAAAACGATACATTACACATAGTCGGATATAAGGGCAAGCTTGAGGATTTAGTAATACCAGAGAAATATTCAAATAAAGTTATAACTGGAATCGACCCTATGGCATTTTCAGGCTGTTCACAAATTAGAAGTGTAACTATATCTAAAAATATTCAATCAATATCTCTTAATAACAGAAGCTGCAATATGAATCCTTTCTATGATTGCATTTATATGAAAAATATATATGTTGATGAAGATAATCGTTACTTTACTTCTGTTGATGGTGTATTGTATAATAAATCTAAAACTGAACTTCTTTTCTACCCATCTTATAAATCAGATTCATCATATACTATACTTGATAGTGTAACGAAAATTGAAGTTGGTGCTTTCCAAAGAAATGGTATAGTTACAGAAGTAATACTTCCAAAGAATATCAAAACTATTTCTAAAGAGGCTTTTCTTGAATGTACATCACTTCAAAAAATAGAAATTCCTTCAGGTATTACAGAAATCAGTGAATCACTATTTTCAGGTTGTAAATCTCTAAATGATATAACACTTCCAAATACTATTAAAGAGATAAAATCCAATGCTTTTTATAAATGCAGCGGTCTTAGAAAAATCACACTTCCAGAAAGTGTAGAAACACTCAATTTTCTTGCCTTTGGTGATTGCACAATGCTTAATACCTGTACTATAGAAAACAGTAATATGAAATTTAAAAGTTCATATGATAAGAATGAATCCATCTTCCCTAATACTCAGGTTACACTAAGAGCTAAAAAAGGTTCTACAACCGAAGCATATGCTAAAAAGTGGAAAATGTATTTTTCTTATATGTAAACTTTATAAGCATATTCAATATTTTTCTAATTTATGATATAATCAGGTAAATAAAATACTCGGAGGTTCAATATGAACTTTTTAGAATTAGCAAAGAAAAGATATTCTGTACGCTCATACAGCGAAAAGCCTATTGAAAAAGAAAAATTAGACACAATACTTGAAGCAGGCAGAATTGCCCCATCAGCAGTAAACTACCAACCTACAAAAATTATTGTTGTAACTGATGCAAAAGGTTTAGAAAAGGTTTCAAAAGCAACTAATTTTTATAATGCCCCTTGTGTTCTGATTGTCTGCAATGATACTTCAGCATCTTGGAAGCGTAAATACGATGGCAAAGAATTTGGCGACATAGACGCAACTATCGTCACAGACCATATGATGCTTATGGCAACAGAGCTTGGATTAGGCACACTCTGGATAGGCAGATTCAAGCCACAGGTTATAAAAGAAGAATTTAATATCCCAAAAGAAATTGAACCTATCAATCTTCTTGCAATAGGATATGCTGATGGCGAAGCAAAAAGCCCAGATAGACACGATAAGGATAGAAAAGCACTAAGTGATATAATTCTTTCTTAATAACTAACAGACTTTTCTAAGACAATTAAAAGTTTTGCTCAAGCTTTTTCAAAAGCTTGCGGTTTCCAGAGGCGGAGTCT
>ERZ791635.924-NODE-924-length-13768-cov-5.10618_pt1 | contig 13768 bp, 8 predicted proteins | sample MGYA00510056_ERZ791635 | MGnify/ENA primary metagenome ERZ791635 (study PRJEB30046, sample SAMN00715187) | human gut metagenome | study: EMG produced TPA metagenomics assembly of the A metagenome-wide association study of gut microbiota in type 2...
GGGTCTTTCTTTGGCGACTCACTGAATGCCATGCGCTTACAGGTTGACACATTGGACAAGGTTATTCCTGAAAAAGAACTAAGTACTTTCTATACCAGTGTGGATCCTAAAGATTATTACAACGAAAAAGGAAAGCCTATCGCTGTAAAAGCCTATTCGGCAGTAGGTCCGTCTACAAGCAAAGATGAAACTACAACCACAAGCAGCGGTGTCAAGCAAAGAACAATTATACAGACTATCAAATTGCCCAATTCATTAGGCGATCACATCTTCAACAAATACAAGGAGAACAAAGAGTATTTCAAGACTCCTGAAAGTTTTATCAAGAATGTATTAAAGGGAGTTTACATTCGCTGTACTCATGGCGACGGAACCATTTTATACATTGACGGTTTAAGACTGAATCTTAATTTTGAAGCCCTGATAGAAAGTTCTTCCGGCAAGCGGGATTCGTTGGTTTACAAGTCCTATTTCTTTGGAGCAACCAAGGAAGTGATACAAGCCAACCACTTCAGTAACGGTAGCAGATTGGAAGAGTTAGCCCAAGATCCGGACCATACTTACCTCAAAAGTCCGGCAGGTATTTTTACAGAAGCGACTTTCCCCATTGCAGAGATTTACAATGAACATAAAAGAGATACGCTAAATGGTGTAAATGTATCGTTCACACGCTACAACGAGAAAGAGTCCAAATACAAAATGGGCATCCCCCAATATGTATTGATGGTCAGAAAGAAAGATATGTTCTCGTTCTTTGAAGAAAACAAGATTATCGATAACAAGATTTCTTTCTTAAGTTCATATAGCAGCAGTAACAATACATACACCTTTACCAACATCGCTCCCTTAATCACTTACTGCATTGAGGAACGGAAAAAAGGCATAACAGCAGCAGGTGGAGATCCTGAAAAGGAAGAAGACGGAAAAAAATGGGACGCTGAAAATCCGGACTGGAACAAAGTTGTCATCATACCTGTCAAAGCAGTATCCAATTCAAACAATGAAATAGTTGAAATATCCAACAGCTTAGGTATGGAAAGCGCTATGTTAAAAGGTGGAACGAATCCTGAGAATAAGCTGAAAATGCAAATCTTCTACACTACATTTTAAGACTTTTTTATTTAACCAAATAAAGAACAGGCGGAAACTACAGCAATATAGTTTCCGCCTGTTTAATTTACTCCACCGTAATCATACCACACCGGATGATAAATGAAAATTCATGGAACGCAAATATCCCTCAACACTTCACACCATGATTGAGAATGACCATAAAAACAGACTATATAAAATAAGCCGGCAAAATCCTTTTCACGGGTCCTGCCGGCTTATTTATGTTTATGGGAATCCTCTATCCCCTAGAAAGGCAAATCATCCTTCTCGTCTGTCGCACGGCAAAGTCTACCGGCGCAGCGGGAGCAGCATTCATGGGAGGAAACGGAGCATCCGGCGCAACAGGCCCCTGGGCACCCACACGCTCTACTTTCCACGCACGGATACTGTTGAACCAACGCCCATTCCACTCGCGGGCATCCACATCAAAAAACACATTCAACTCTTCACCTGCCTGAATATTAAATTGCGCTATCTTATCTGCTCCAAATACGTCAAAACACATTTTTTTAGGATATTGATCATGCGTTTCAATTACGTATTCTTGTACTTTCCATTCATTTCCTGTCTTTGAAACTCCTCCTCTCGGTTCGAGGACTGCTATTACTTTTCCTGCTAATTCCATATTACGTTATTTAAATTCGCCACGAAAGTACACTTTTCCTTGCGAGTAAACTAATTTTTTCGCCATTTTTTGCGCTTGAACCATAATCTTTTCGTAACTTTGGCAGTTAAATGAATGTAGAGATATAGAATATAAATATAATAATATAAAACTATGAAGTTCATCGTTTCAAGTACTGGATTATTCAGTCATTTACAAGCTATTAGCCGAGTAATCAACTCCAAAAATTCGTTACCTATTCTTGATTGTTTCTTAATGGAACTGACTGACGGAACGTTGTCGCTCACTGCCTCTGACAGCGAAACGACCCTGTCCACTTCTTTGGAAGTAAATGAAAGTGACGGTGACGGACGCTTTGCCGTTTCTTCAAAAACCATACTCGAAGCCCTGAAAGAAATACCCGAACAACCACTGACTTTCCTGGTAAATACAGAGAATCTGGAAATCACCGTACAATATCAGAATGGTAAATACAGCCTGATGGGACAAAATGCCGACGAATATCCGCAGGCTCCCGCATTAGGCGCAAATGCGGTACACGTAACAATGGGCGCTCCGGTGATGCTGGCAGGTATCAACCGTTCCTTGTTCGCTACTGCCGATGACGAGTTACGTCCGGTAATGAATGGTATTTATTTTGATATCACTACCGAAGACATCACTTTCGTAGCCTCAGACGGGCACAAATTAGTACGCAATAAAACATTTGTGGCACACGGCGATGAAAAAGCCGCTTTCATTCTGCCCAAGAAACCGGCAACCCTGCTGAAGAACCTGTTGCCGAAAGAACAAGGAGATGTGCAAATTGATTTTGACGACCGTAACGCTACGTTTACATTAGAAAACTACAGCATGATATGCCGTCTTATCGAAGGACGCTATCCCAATTATAATTCAGTAATTCCGCAGGATAATCCGCACAAGGCCACCATTGACCGCATGATGCTGATCAGTGCGCTCCGCCGTGTATCTGTATTCTCATCACAAGCAAGCAGTTTGATAAAACTCCGCCTCAGTGAAAATCAGATCCAGATCTCCGCACAAGACATAGATTTCTCCACCTCAGCAGAAGAAACACTGACTTGCCAATATACAGGAAGCCCCATGAGCATCGGCTTTAAATCAACATTCCTGATCGATATTTTAAACAATATCTCGGCACAGGAAATACTTTTCGAACTGGCTGATCCTTCACGTGCGGGTGTTATTGTTCCTGTAGAACAGGAAGAAAAAGAAGACCTGCTGATGCTGCTGATGCCTATGATGCTGAACGACTAAAAACGACACGCCACCATGTGGCGGAAAAACAATATATAATACAAGCTGAAAATGAAATTGAACTTGAAGAATCCTATTGTTTTTTTCGATTTGGAAACAACGGGAACAAATATAAACACAGACAGAATAGTGGAAATATGCTATCTGAAGGTGTACCCAAACGGCAACGAAGAAACGAAGACCATGCGTATCAATCCGGAAATGCATATTCCCGAACAATCTTCTGCCATCCACGGTATTTATGACGCAGATGTGGCGGACTGCCCTACTTTCAAGGAAGTGGCAAAAGAGATAGCCCGGGACATTGAGGGATGTGACCTTGCCGGTTTCAATTCCAATCGTTTCGACATTCCGGTTTTGGCCGAGGAGTTCCTGCGCGCAGGAGTAGACATTGACATGATGAAACGAAAATTCATTGACGTGCAGGTGATTTATCACAAACTGGAACAGCGCACCCTGTCTGCCGCCTATAAATTCTATTGCGGAAAGAATCTGGAAGATGCCCATACAGCCGAAGCCGACACACGTGCCACATACGAAGTACTGAAATCCCAATTGGACCGCTATCCGGAAGAATTGCAAAACGATATGGCATTTCTAGCCGAATATTCAAGTTTCAACAAGAACGTAGATTTCGCCGGACGCATTGTTTATGATGACAAAGGCGTGGAAGTCTTTAATTTTGGGAAATACAAAGGAATGTCGGTCAGCGAAGTATTACAAAAAGATCCGGGCTACTACAGCTGGATACTGAACGGTGACTTTACGCTGAACACGAAAAACGTACTGACAAAAATCAGACTACGTGAATCGGGAATGATGAAATGAGTATGAAAGGAAAAAAAATCGTACTAGGTATAACCGGAAGTATAGCCGCCTATAAAGCGGCTATACTCATTCGCGGACTTATTAAGAAGGGAGCGGAAGTACAAGTCGTGATTACCCCCGCAGGCAAAGAATTCATCACACCTATCACTTTGTCTGCATTAACAAGCAAACCTGTTATCAGCGAGTTTTTTGCCCAGCGTGACGGGACATGGAACAGCCACGTTGATTTGGGACTATGGGCGGTTGCTATGGTTATCGCTCCGGCTACCGCATCCACTATTGGTAAAATGGCCAACGGAATAGCGGACAATATGCTGATCACGACTTATCTGTCAATGAAAGCTCCCGTATTCGTAGCTCCGGCAATGGATCTGGATATGTTCGCACACCCTTCCACCCGGAAGAATCTGGACACGCTCCGTTCTTACGGAAATCATATTATAGAACCGGCAGAAGGGGAACTGGCAAGCCATCTGGTAGGAAAAGGCAGAATGGAAGAACCGGAAAAAATAGTGGAAATTCTGGAAGCTTTCTTTGCCAAACAACAAGACATGGCCGGAAAGAAAGTAGTCATTACCGCCGGTCCAACCTACGAGAAAATAGATCCGGTACGCTTTATCGGCAATTATTCTTCAGGAAAAATGGGATTCGCACTTGCCGAGGAATGCGCTTCACGTGGAGCGGAAGTATCGCTAATCAGCGGACCGGTAACGATTCAGGCCCATCACCCTAACATCCGCCGCATAGATGTGGAAAGTGCCGGAGAAATGTACGAAGCCGCCATCCGCGAGTTTCCTACAGCTTCGGCCGGCATCCTGTGTGCGGCAGTGGCCGACTTTACCCCGGAAACCGTAGCCGGTCATAAAATCAAAAGAGAGAAAGATAATTTAACACTGCAACTGAAACCCACACAAGACATTGCCGCCGCACTGGGAAACCGGAAAAAAGACGGACAGACATTAGTGGGATTTGCCTTGGAAACAAATGATGAAACAAAAAATGCACAAAGAAAACTGGAACGTAAGAACCTTGATTTCATTGTACTGAACTCATTGAACGACCAAGGAGCCGGGTTTCGTTGTGACACCAACAAAATAACGATTATAGACCGTCAGGGAGCAACTCCTTATCCGCTGAAAAGCAAACAGGAAGTAGCAAGGGATATTATTGACAGACTGGTAAATAATAAATAATTTCTTAATTTGCCACGTTGCCAATGTGCTAATGCGCTAATTACCATGCGGAATACAACAGCGCAGCAAATTAGCAAATTGACAAATCAGCAAATTATTAAAAAGGAGCAAGAATATGCTGCAATCTATCTATATACAGAATTATGCATTGATTGATACATTGGATATCAGTTTCACCCCCGGCTTCTCTGTCATCACCGGAGAGACCGGCGCCGGTAAATCGATTATTCTAGGCGCTATCGGCTTGTTACTGGGACAACGGGCCGATATCAAAGCGATCAAGAAAGGCGCCAATAAATGTATTGTAGAAGCACGTTTCAACATCTCCGCCTATCAGATGGAGCCTTTCTTTACCCAAAGAGATTTGGAATATGATCCGGATGAATGTATTATCCGCCGCGAGTTATATGCATCAGGTAAAAGCCGCGCATTCATAAACGATACTCCGGCCTCATTGGCGCAGATGAAGGAACTGGGCGAGAAACTGATAGATGTACATAGCCAGCATCAAAACCTGTTGCTCAACAGTGAGGGATTCCAATTGAATGTATTGGATATCCTGGCACAAGATGACAACGAACTTTCAGCATACAAGGATATTTATACCGAGTACAGAAACGTATGCAAACAGCTGGCCGACTTCATAACGCAAGCCGAGCAAAGCCGGAAGGATGAAGATTACATCCGGTTCCAACTGGAACAGCTGGATGATGCAAACCTTCAGGAAGGAGAACAAACCGAACTGGAACAGGAAGCCGAAACCTTGAATCATGCCGAAGAGATAAAAGCGGGTTTGTACAAAGTGGACCAAATAATGGCTTCGGAAGATGCCAGCCTGTTATCCGCTACCAAAGAATGTATGCAAACCCTGCATAACATAGCGAGAGTGTACACACGTGCCCAGGAATGGATAGGGCGTTTAGACAGTTGTTACATAGAACTGAAAGATCTGTCGCATGAAATAGCAGGCGCACAGGAGGAAGTGGAGTTCAACCCCACCCGTCTGGATTATGTAAATGAACGCCTGAACTTAATCTACTCTTTGCAACAGAAGCATCACGTACAAACAATAGAGGAATTGATAGCCGTGCAAACCGACTATCATGAGAAGCTGAACGCCATCACTTCTTTTGATGACCGTATAGCAGAACTTACCGCCCAAAAAGAAACGCTATATGACAAAGTGATAAAGCAAGCTGCTGTGTTGACAAAACTCCGTTCCCAATCGGGCAAGCACATTGAAAGACAGATGCAAAGCCTGCTGGTTCCTCTCGGTATGCCCAATGTGCGCTTTGTGGTGGAACTGAATCCGCGCAAGGAACCGGACAGTAAAGGGATGGACAGTGTGACATTCCTGTTTTCGGCCAACAAGAATGGAACATTACAAAATGTAGCTTCCGTAGCATCGGGTGGTGAGATTGCCCGTGTCATGCTTTCGCTGAAAGCCATGATAGCCGGAGCTGTGAAACTGCCTACTATCATCTTTGATGAAATAGACACCGGAGTTTCCGGTTCCATCGCCGAGAAAATGGCGCTCATCATGCAGGAGATGGGAAAACAAAACCGTCAGGTCATCAGCATCACCCACCTGCCCCAGATTGCAGCACGCGGCATCACTCATTATAAAGTATATAAGGAAGATACGGAAACAGGCACCAACAGCCACATCCGCCGCCTGACTGATGAAGAAAGAGTAAAAGAAATTGCCAATATGCTAAGTGGGGCTACCTTGACAGAGGCAGCCCTGAACAATGCAAAGGCGCTGATAAGTGGCTAGTGCCAATTACCACTAACCACCTGTCACTAACCATTAACCACTTATTAAATATGTTAGAAAAGAATGAAATGATTTTCGGTGTACGCGCTGTTATTGAAGCCATACAAGCCGGAAGAGAGATAGATAAAGTATTGGTGAAGAAAGATATACAGAGCGAACTGTCCAAAGAACTGTTTACCTGCTTGAAAAATACCCTCATCCCTGTTCAGCGTGTACCCGTGGAGCGTATTAACCGTATTACCCGGAAAAACCATCAGGGAGTTGTAGCATTCATCTCCTCTGTCACCTACCAGAAAACAGAAGATCTGGTACCTTTCCTGTTTGAAGAAGGAAAAACACCCCTATTCGTCATGCTGGATGGAATTACCGATGTACGTAACTTCGGAGCCATTGCCCGTACCTGCGAATGTGCCGGTGCAGATGCCATTATTATTCCCTCGAAAAACAGTGTCAGTGTCAATGCCGACGCAATGAAAACATCAGCAGGAGCTCTGCACACTCTTCCCGTATGCCGCGAACAAAATCTGACTAATACCATCAAGTATCTGAAAGACTGCGGATTCAAGATTGTAGCAGCCACGGAAAAAGGTGATTATGATTACACCAAAGCAAACTATAAAGATCCTGTATGTATCATTATGGGAGCCGAGGACACAGGTGTTCCCTACGAACACCTTTCCCTGTGCGATGAATGGATCAAAATACCGTTAATGGGTAAAATAGAATCATTGAACGTATCGGTTGCCGCAGGTATTCTGATTTATGAAGCTGTAAAGCAACGCGGCTTCACAGAAGACAAAACGGCATCCGCTTTATAAATACCGTATCATCGTTAACAAACAACTAACTATATCATGAAGAAAGTACTTTTGATACTGGCATGCGGCATAGCCGCCCAGCTAAGCTATGCACAAGCAACCCCAAAGTGGGCCGGCAAAGCTAAAAAAGCCGTTTTTTCCATCGTTACATACGATAAAGATAACAAAATCAAGAATACAGGAAATGGATTCTATATCAATGAAAATGGAACGGCATTATCCGATTATACCCTGTTTGAAGGAGCCGAACGTGCAGTAATCATTAATGCGGACAGTAAAGAATTGCCTGTATTGCGTATCTTGGGAGCCAACTCCATGTATGACATCGTAAAATTTAATACTGAAACCGATAAAAAGACCATAGCATTAAAATCGGCATCACAGCCGGCATCGGTAGGTGAAACAGTCTATCTGCTACCCTACTCGACTCAAAAAGCGGCAACCTGCCAGACAGGGACCGTCACCAAAGTAGACACCATCGGCGACAAGGCATATTACTATACACTGGCAATGACAACCAACGAAAAAACAGTAAGTTGCCCTATTATGAATGCCAATGGAGAAGTATTAGGTTTAATCCAAAAAAACGCATCGGATGAAGCCAAGGAAAGTTATGCCATCGGAGCTACATACGGTGCCTCGCTGAGCATCACCGCCCTTTCTTTGAACGATATGTCACTGAATAAAATCGGCATCAAAAAAGGACTGCCCGAAACAGAAGACCAAGCACTGGTGTACCTGTTCATGGCATCTTCACAACAAAATCAGGACGAATATATCACCACATTAAACGATTTCCTGGAACAATATCCCAACAGCGCGGACGGATATATACGCCGTGCCACTACTTATATGGGATTTAATGATGATGAACACAACGCTTTGGCAGATGCCGACCTGAAGAAAGCACTGGAAGTGACAGCCAACAAGAGTGAAACGCAATATAATATCGCTAAATTAATTTATTCGTACACCATCTCTTTAGGTGACAAGAAACCATACGGTGACTGGAGTCACGACAAAGCTCTCTCCATTATTCATGATGCCATGCAGGCCGACAACCAACCCATTTACACACAATTGGAGGGAGACATTCTGTTTGCTATGAAAAAATATCCTGAGGCATACGCCGCTTATGAAAAAGTGAACCAGTCTTCCATAGCCTCTGCCGCTACATTTTACTCGGCAGCCAAAACCAAACAACTGATTGAAGGAACAGATATGAACGAGGTTATTGCCTTGATGGATAGTGCTGTGGCACGTTTCACCAAGCCTTATACATCGGAAGCGGCTCCTTATTTCTATGAACGGGCAGAGATAAAAGCCCAGACAGGCAAATACCGTGAAGCGGTAATAGATTATGATACTTTTTATGATGCCATCGGTGGACGCGTTACAGCCGCCTTTTATCTGCAACGCGAACAGGCGGAAATACAATGTAAAATGTATCAGCAAGCTATCAACGACATTAATAAAGCAGTAGAAATGACTCCTGAGGATGTAGCCATGTGGGTGGAAAAAGGTTCGGTGCATCTACGTGTAGGGCAACATAACGAAGCAATAGAAGCATTGGAAAAGGCTATCTCTTTAGACCCGAAAGCCGCAGCCGCATATCGTATGCTGGGATACTGCCAGATACAATTAAAGAAAAACAAAGAAGCCTGTGCAAATTTTGCCAAAGCAAAAGAACTGGGCGATGAAGTGGTAGACGGACTGATACAGAAGTATTGCAAATAATACCGGGAAGCTCCATCTGAAATCCGCGAATCTTGCTACATGATTTCTGAAATCTTGTTGCATGATTCGCGGATTTTTGCTACAAGATTTCAGGAAACATTCCCTGTCATTCATGAAAAAGCAGGAAAGAAAAAAATTCTACTTATCTTCCAACTGCCGTATAATCAGTACCCGTTTCGTATCTTCCGTCACCCGGAAACGGTCATCGCTACGCTCTCCTACCAGCCATACAATCCGGTCTGCTGAGCAAACCACATACTGATTTTCTTTCTGGAAAAGAGAAAACTTACGATCTGTCAGATAATCGCTGACCTTCTTTTTCCCTTTCATTCCGAAAGGAACAAACTTATCCCCCTGCCGCCATTTACGCACCGTGAGAGGTAGTACCACCTTATCCGCATCCAAACAGGCCGTATTCTTATTCCTGGGGATGACAAAGTCCGGCATTATTTCCTGCGTTTCCATTGCAAGCCGGAATGGGGGCACATTTTCCTCTACTTCCTCATTCGCCGGCTTCCTCCTGCGAATAATCAGCTCCGTCCTGTCGCGCAGCACCTCCCATCCGGCAGAAACGAATCTTTTTCCCGACTGGGCAGACAAGCTGCGGAATACATCTCCTACCTGAACGGAATTGAAACCTAACGGATGAAGAATCTCAAACAGCAAAGCCGCCGGAGCACTCTCTTCCATCAAACGAGAAATAAGAATATGGCCGGACTTTTCCATCACCCTTTCTTTCCCCGCCTCTATTTCCTTATTATATATAAGAGAAACATCAGTCAGACGTCTGGATGTTTCAGCTATACTTTCACTGACAGAAGGATTCAGCTCACGCAACATCGGAAGAATATTCAGACGGATTTTATTACGCATATATTCATCTTGCAGATTGGTACTGTCTGTAACATAACCTTGACGCAAACAACGCAAATAATCCAAAATATCCTGACGGCTCACCTCCAACAAAGGCCGTACAATGCAGCCGTTATGCGGACTGATACCTTTCAAGCCATTGATTCCCGCGCCACGTATCAAATTCAATAAAAAAGTTTCCACACTATCGTCCCGATGATGGGCTACGGCAATAACAGCCATCCCCCTCTCCTTACGCAGTTGTTCGAACCAATCATAGCGCATTTCGCGAGCTGCCATCTCAATAGAAACATGATGCCTTGAAGCATAAGCGACTGTATCAAAATGAGTAACATGCAAAGTCACTCCCAGCCCTTTACACAACTCATTGACAAACCTTTCATCTCTATCGGACTCCTCACCACGAAGATGGAAGTTACAATGGGCAGCCTCACAATGATACCCTAAAACAAGCAAGACACGCAACAAAGCTACCGAATCCGCTCCGCCACTCAATGCCACTAACACCTTATCATGCAAAGTGAAAAGTTGTTTTTCCTCTATATACTTCTGAATATTCCAATGAAACATGACACAAAGATAAGGGTTCTGCAAGACAAAAACAAAGTGCCTGTTCTTTATTTAAAAACAATCTAAATAGTTTGCATACTTCTAAGTAATAACTTATCTTTGCGAAAAATTTAAAACAAGATGCGTTTATCCGAATTAAGAACAGGAGAAAAAGGCGTAATAGTCAAGGTGTTAGGTCACGGTGGTTTCCGCAAGCGAATCGTTGAAATGGGTTTTATTAAAGGAAAAACCGTAGAGGTAATCTTGAACGCCCCTTTGAAAGACCCTATAAAATACAGACTACTAGGTTACGAGATCTCTCTCCGAAGACAAGAGGCAGATATGATTGAGGTGGTAAGCGAGCAGGAAGCACGCACGATGCAGAACCCTTACCATGGTTCCATAACAGAAGATGTACCCGTGTCCGAATCAGAACTGGTGGCACTGGCAAAAGGCAAACGCCGTACAATCAATGTAGCCTTAGTAGGTAATCCTAATTGTGGAAAGACTTCGCTATTCAATATTGCATCCGGCGCCCATGAACATGTAGGAAACTACAGTGGTGTGACAGTAGATGCCAAAGAAGGTTTTTTCGACTTCCAAGGTTATCATTTCCGTATTGTAGATTTACCCGGAACCTATTCTCTTTCAGCCTATACTCCGGAAGAACTTTATGTACGCAAACATATCATTGAAGAAACTCCGGATGTAATCATCAATGTGGCAGACTCTTCCAACCTGGAACGTAATTTCTATCTTACCACCCAATTGATTGACATGAATGTGCGTATGGTCATCGCACTGAATATGTATGACGAACTGGAAAGCAGCGGCAACAAACTGGATTACATCAAGTTAAGCCAATTGATCGGAGTGCCTATGATACCTACTGTCTGCCGGCGGGGTGAAGGCATAGACCAACTGTTCCATGTTATCATCGGTATTTACGAAGGCGGGGATTTCCTGTCACAAAAGGGCGAAATACGTTCTGAAATTCTGGAAGATCTGAGAGACTGGCACAAAACCTATGTACCCGACCACGAATTCGGAAGCCACAAAGAAGAGGAAGATGCCCGCCCACGCGGATATATGCGCCATATTCACATTAACCACGGTCCTGAACTGGAGCGCAGTATCGAAGAAGTAAAAAAAGCAATCAGTCAAAACGAAGACATACGCCATAAATACTCCACCCGCTTCCTATCTATCAAATTACTGGAAAACGATAAGGAAATAGAAAATTTCATCTCTACACTGCCTAATGGCAAAGAAATTATAGCGATACGCAACAAGGAAACCTTACGTATCCGTAAAGTGATGAACGAAGACAGCGAGCAAGCTATTACGGATGCTAAATATGGTTTTATTACCGGAGCTTTGAAGGAAACATTCACCGACAATCATTTGGAAAAAGAACAAACAACCCGCGTGATAGACAGTATTGTGACACATCGCATTTGGGGATATCCTATTTTTTTCCTGTTCCTTTACATCATGTTTGAGGGAACCTTTGTTTTGGGTGACTACCCTATGCAAGGTATTGAATGGCTAGTAGACCAGTTGGGCAACCTGATACGGAACAATATGGCTGAAGGTCCTTTGAAAGACTTACTGATAGATGGTATTATCGGTGGAGTGGGCGGTGTTATCGTTTTCCTGCCGAATATCCTCATATTATACTTTTTTATTTCTATATTGGAAGATTCGGGGTATATGGCACGCGCTGCATTTATCATGGATAAAATAATGCATCGGATGGGACTGCATGGCAAGTCCTTTATTCCACTGATTATGGGATTCGGCTGTAATGTACCTGCCATAATGGCAACACGTACTATAGAAGACCGAAAGTCCAGACTAATCACCATGTTGGTGAATCCTTTAATGTCCTGTAGTGCTCGTCTTCCCATATATTTAGTTATGATAGGTGCTTTTTTCCCTAACTGCGCCAGCTTTATGCTACTTTGCATCTACACAGCAGGCATTTTATTGGCAGTAATAATGGCCCGTATTTTCAGTAAATTTCTGGTGAAAGGAGAAGATTCTCCATTTGTGATGGAACTCCCCCCCTATCGTATGCCTACCTCTAAAAGTATCATGCGCCATACATGGGAAAAAGGAGCACAATATCTGAAAAAGATGGGAGGCATTATCATGATTGCCTCAATTATTATCTGGTTTCTAGGGTATTATCCACAACATGATGCTTACGAAAGCGTGGCTGAGCAACAAAAAAATTCATATATCGGACAAATAGGCAAAGCCATAGAGCCTGTTATCAAACCGCTAGGATTTGACTGGAAGTTAGGAATCGGACTTATTTCAGGTGTGGGTGCTAAAGAACTGGTAGTAAGCACACTAGGAGTATTATACACAAATGAAGGAGATGTGGAAAATGTGAATCTTTCTAACCGCATCCCCATTACTCCACTGGTTGCATTAGCTTACATGCTGTTTGTATTGATTTACTTCCCCTGTATTGCCACTTTCGCAGCAATCAAGCAAGAATCCGGCAGTTGGAAATGGGCCATATTCACAGCAGGATACACCACTGGATTGGCTTGGCTTATTGCATTTACTGTATTTCAAATAGGAAGTCTTATCGTTTAATAAACCTAAACCTAAAATTATTTGTTTATCAAGCATGGAATTACAACAAATTATAGTTATTGCAATTGTATGCCTCTGCACCATATGGATAAGCATACGTATCTTTCAGTATTTCAAGCGCATAAAGAACAATAGCAATCCGTGTGAATGCTGTAGTTCGGACTGCGCCATGAAGTCTATGCAGAACAAGCCAAAGTACGGTTGCGAAAAAAATGCAGAAAAAGTGAGAAAAAAATAGCAGAATATTTGCAGATTAAAAAAAATGTCGTACCTTTGCAACCGCAATCGAGAAACAAAGATTGCTAACGACAAGGTTCCTTGGATGAGTGGCTTAGTCAGCGGTCTGCAAAACCGTGTACGGCGGTTC
>ERZ791635.925-NODE-925-length-13705-cov-3.42799_pt1 | contig 13705 bp, 11 predicted proteins | sample MGYA00510056_ERZ791635 | MGnify/ENA primary metagenome ERZ791635 (study PRJEB30046, sample SAMN00715187) | human gut metagenome | study: EMG produced TPA metagenomics assembly of the A metagenome-wide association study of gut microbiota in type 2...
CAACCCATCACAGCTTGCGCCGCCTGTTCTGCGGCCGGAGTCGCATTTTGAGGCAAATATTTACTGATATGAGCGATCCTCACCCAATCATTCGTTTGAAGTCGCTGTTTGTTCCGTTCATAAATAAAACGGGCTTCCTGTTCCTCCATACCGGCATCCACCACATACGATTTCACCAAACGACCTTCATAAAACGAAAGTTGCCTGCGAAAAGCAGAGACAGTGTCCAAACCACTATCCATAGCGTATCTTACCTTCAGTTTATAATTGATAAAAGCAGGTAAATAAGCCTCGGGAGTCTGCTCGGGAGCTTTTCGATAATAATACTCGAATTCGGAACGATAGACAGGCTTACCCTCAATATACAACACGACATCTCCTTGCGCCTGCATTTCGGACACAGACACAAGGAGAAGCAAGAGAACACCGAGCAAATAACGCGGCATTATTTTTTCATTTTATTGAGGACGGCTGTAATTAGGAGCCTCACTAGTGATAGCTACATCATGCGGATGGCTTTCCAATACACCGGCGTTAGTAATACGAGTAAATTTGGCATCATGCAGTTTCTCAATATTAGCTGCGCCACAATATCCCATACCTGCACGCAAACCACCTACCAACTGATAGATTACTTCGTACAAAGTACCTTTGTAAGGAACACGTGCAGCAATACCTTCCGGCACCAATTTCTTCACATCGGAAGTTCCACTTTGGAAGTAACGGTCTTTAGAACCATTCTCCATCGCTTCCAAAGAACCCATACCGCGATATGACTTAAACTTACGACCATTGAAGATGATAGTATCACCCGGAGATTCTTCTGTTCCGGCAACCAATGAACCAATCATTACACTATATCCACCGGCAGCCAGAGCCTTTACGACATCTCCCGAATAACGTAAGCCACCATCGGCAATCAAAGGAACACCTGTACCCTTCAAGGCCTTAGCCACGTCATACACAGCAGACAACTGAGGAACGCCCACACCGGCAACTACACGGGTTGTACAGATAGAACCCGGACCGATACCAACTTTCACTGCATCTGCACCGGCTTCAACCAATGCTTTTGCAGCTTCTCCGGTTGCGATATTACCTACTACAATATCAATGTTCGGGAAGCGTTTCTTTGCTTCTTTCAATTTCTCAATAACATACTTGGAATGTCCATGAGCTGTATCGATAACAATAGCATCGGCACCGGCATCCACCAAAGCCTGCATACGGTCGAGTGTATCCACCGTCACACCGACACCGGCAGCCACACGCAGTCTTCCTTTGGCATCTTTACAAGCCATTGGTTTATCTTTTGCCTTTGTAATATCCTTATAAGTAATCAAGCCTACCAGTTTACCATCTTTGTCCACTACGGGCAACTTCTCAATCTTATGTTCCTGCAAAATTTGTGAAGCAGCTTCCATATCGGTAGTCTGGTTGGTAGTAACAATATTATCTTTCGTCATTACTTCATCGATACGCTTATCCATATCTTTCTCAAAACGAAGGTCACGATTGGTGACAATACCGACCAAATATCTTTCATCGTCCACTACAGGAATACCACCGATTCTATACTCAGCCATCAGCGCCAAAGCATCTCTCACGGTAGAACCTCTCTTAATAGTTACGGGATCATAAATCATACCATTCTCAGCACGTTTCACGATAGCTACCTGACGTGCCTGCTCTTCTATAGACATGTTTTTATGAATAACACCGATACCGCCTTCACGAGCGATGGCAATAGCCATTTTAGCCTCAGTGACTGTATCCATGGCGGCAGTCACAAAAGGTACTTTCAACTCGATGTTGCGTGAGAACTTAGTCGAGAGTTCGACTGTTTTGGGTAAAACTTCAGAATAGGCTGGGATTAACAATACATCATCGTAAGTCAATCCGTCCATTACAATTTTATCTGCAATAAATGACATAGGGCTTAATGCGTTTTGAATTTATTGCGTGCAAATATACGAGTTTTATTCAATACCGGAAAATGATAGAATATTTTTTTGTTAGGGTGAAAGAAAATTTAGCAAAAAAAATAATCAACCCTGCTCTAACAAAGCCTTCATTATTTTATCAGCCATTAATTTATATCCTTCCTCCGTCAAGTGTGTATAATCACCGCTATAAAGTTCGTCACGTATTCTTCCATCTGCATCCAAGAACCATTCGGTAGGATTCACATATTCAGCGCCAGCCAATTTCTTTTTTTTCAATATGGCATGAATTTTATCACAACTCATGCGAATTGCACTTCCTTTCTCCTTACCTGCGGGGAGAAGACCTAAAAGAAGGATACGAGAATCGGGGAAAGCAATAACCGCTTCCTTTGTAACAGCGACAATACCTTCCGCCACTTCTTCCGGTGTATTTTCACCTGATATTAAATTATTAATGCCGATAGCTATCACAACAACCTCCGGTTTACAACAATTATAATCATCATAGCGGATACGCCAAAGAAGATTCTGAGTACGGTCACCCGATATTCCCGCACTTTCCCACGTCTTCTCACCAAGTACTCTATCCATTGCCTCTTTGCCGGGCTTATAGGCTACAGCTTTTCGGGTGCCTCCCCATCCCTGAGTAATGGAATTACCCAACAGCAATAATTTCAGCTTCCTGTTTGCCAAAGTTGCTTTAATATCAGCATCCACCTCATGCCATTCAACGCCTTTTACCCATCCGGCCCCGGAACGGAACTCATTCCCGGGAACAGCATGGATACATTCATTGGGGAGACGATGTAAAGCCGATAAAATAAAATGTACGATAGGTTCGGGGTTATTCAACGAATGAGGATGATGCCCTACTCCCGGTTTATGTATCACAGTAACAGGAACTCCCAAACGTTCCATTTCTTCTTCAAATACAGCTGTATTTTCACTAACCGGAACAACCTTGTCCGCATCGCCCACAACGTGCAAGCAAGGAATACCGGCTTTTGCTATTTTCCCGGCATGATTCACCGGATTTTTCCTTCACTTTAAAGCTGCTTCTTCATTTGAAAATCCATATGCTGAAAGCAATTGCCGAACATCATCATCCGACCCCTCCGAAGCACCTCTCCCCATCGGCCAGCTTTTAATATCCATCACCGGCGCATCCGCATAGATACAGGCAACTTTATCAGTATTTTGTGCAGCCCAGTTGTAGACAATCAATCCTCCCCGGCTCATACCTTCCAAAACAACTTTCTTATGGAAGCCTTCTTTTACCATCTTTGCATACAATTTATTCCAACGTTTGACAGCTTTGTCCGCCCCATACATATCAGCCACATCACAATAGGCAATATGAAATCCCTGTTCCAACAACGCAATATCCGTTTGAGGTTGATGTCCCCAAAATCGAGCACGCATCACCCACGGCTTTCCTTTCGCCTCCTTATAAGGTTTCACAATCTTGCAAGCAGCCCCGTCACAATCAAACTGATATCCACAGAAACCATGAAAATTAAATTCTTCTTTACCTTGCAACCAATCAGCTTTATCTTGTTCTGTACACCCTGCAGTAAGAATCAAATAAGAACCTATTTGACGAGCCATTTTTCCGGCACCGATAGAAGACGGATGCAAGCGATCCGGTAAAAGATGTGATTCCCATTGGTCACCCAACAAATTAAACAGGTTGAGTATTTCTAACTTGTTTTTCCATGCAATCTCTTCTATCATAGGACGAACCGAAGCAGCTATCCGCTCTGCACTGATGGAGGAATCATCCGTCAGAAAGCAACGGACAGGAGTCAGCAAAATGATACGCGGATGTGAAGGTAATGATTTATAACTATCAATAAGTCGCTGATAATCTCCTATAAAATCATCTTTATATTGCCAGTTTTGAGGTTTGGTATCATTGGTTCCTAATTTTATGAGCACAATATCCGGCTGAAATGTATGTGAGTCTGCAAATGCACGGGTCTTTACATAAGGATAATCCCCTTTTGACAAAAGAGTGCAACCCGAAATTCCATAATTCCTGACCTCGTAATCACTTCCCAAATAAGCTTGCAACTGAGCCGGATAACTATTTTTATTGCGATTGGGAATGTTAGCTCCATAAGTAATACTATTTCCAACGCAAGCTACTTTAATAACTGCTTTTTGAGCAAAAGCATCCATTTTTACTAAGAAAAAGGATAAAAGCAATACACAAATCAGATTCGTTTTCATTCGTATTTTAATAGATTTAATTTAGTCCTAGAGTGCTCATTTCAGCGAATATCTGAATGGGACAAAGTACCTATTGCCATTTCCAAAAACAAAAATAGTACAAATTCTCTATATTCAAAAAAAGTGGGGAAGATGATTGGAGATACAGACAAACAAACCCAATTTAATAAATCAGTATACAGTCCTTTAAAAAGAACAAGAAGTTTTGTAAAAAGAACAAGAAGTTTTAAAAAAAGACCTTGAACTTTTTTAAAAACTCCAAGGTCTTTTCGGAGTGGCAATGGCCACAACAGCAAATAAGACATCCCTGATTGAACATCCAAATAAAGTTTGTGAAATCTGCCTTCACACATAGCGTATAGTACATTTCACCTCTCTACACTATATATCAACAAGTTACACCTCGTTTTATGTGAAAGCAGTTTTTTTCTAAACTTCATTACTATCACCGGCAGAAGTCAATTCTCAAGATTTAATGAGCTACATCGACCTTCAAAAGATACAACTTACGCAACACCTGCTTGACATCATACACCATACCTTCTTGCACATCCTTCGGCACATTCAGACCGATGGATATCACGTTTTTCGATACGTCCACCCTTTCAAGCAAGGAAGCTATTTCAGATTCCAATTCCTGTAAAGTAAAATCTCTCAAACTTCTTTTCTCTTCTCCTTCCATGAAAATTGTGATACCAAATCCTTCCAAGCGCTTGTTTTTATCCGCCACTTTTGCAACCGGATTTCCATAAGACCGGGGAGGATTATAAACAATCCGGTTGGAAAGACTATGCTGCAACAGTTCGGCAGAATACTCCGCACTCAACTCACGCAAAGCCAACTCATATCCGCGACTTATCTGCTGCTTGGTCTCGTAAACGCAACCCATCTTCGCATTCCGGTCGGCTGTGATGCAAGCCACTATCTGCGGCACCTCCTTGTTCTTGGCATATCGGGAAGAGAAGTCGGCTACCAATCTCTTCGATACAGCATCTGCCAATCCTTCCAACTTTACCACATCCATCTTGTCAAAAACGCCAATCATCAACTGGTTGCGCTGGTTAACATACACATCAAATGCAACGGCATCCGGCGCCAGTCCAGCATAATCAGCCGCCGAAACCGACATATTCAGCGAACTGCTGTCGCACATGGCCGCCTGTCTCACTACTACTGTTTGTAAAGCCGCATCTACTTTAGGCTGGGCGAAAACGAACACGGCTCCCGCAGCCAACGGAAACGCTATCAAGATATACAAGCGCTTCCATCCGGGTGTTTTTCTTTCCATCATCATAGTTATACGTTTTTTAAGTGAACAATGGTCGAAACCGCAGGCCATAGAGTAGAGCCTTGTGCCCACAGCTTTTTCCACCAATAATAATTGATATGTTTTTACATCAATACCACAACTGATTACTCCATGGTCTGCCTGATACTCATGCAGGTCACGCAACTCTTTCTGCCACAGCCATACCACCGGATTGAACCAGTGGAAAACCTGTAATAACTGCATCCAAAGGCTATCCCACGAGTGGCCATAAAATACATGCATCTGTTCGTGCAAGCGTATCAACGGATAGGCTTCATAATCCTTACGGTTCATCACAATATAATTTCCCCAACTAAAGGGGCTTACCTGCCTGTCCGTCACTATCCAACATACACCACTTTCGCGATATACAGAAGCGCTTTTTATCAGATGCCACATACGGATGTATGCCGCCAAAAACAGGAGCAAAACAAAAGAACACCCCCCGACATAAAGAAAAAAGAAAAACCGGGAATAAAGAAATGTACTTTCTCCGGCATCGGCAGAAACAACCGCTCCCACCTCAGCCTGTCTTGTTTGGGGCAAAGTAACTTTAGTCAATGCCTCATCCAACATACGCAACGAACGATGCACAGGTAATTCTTCCTCTAAAGTGAAATGTACCAAAGGAAGTAATGAACACACCAACAAGCCCAACAACAAGACCCGGCGATTAAACCGAAAATGAGTGGTTCCCCTGAACAGCAGTCGGTACAACAAATAAAACGCAGACAGACAGAGGGTGCTTTTCAATATATAAATAATAAAAGCAGTCATAACGATTTCTTTTATTCCTATCCTTTTTCAATTTTTGCTATCAACGCCTTCAGTTCATCCAGTCCCATTTTCTCCTCCTCAATGAACTGTGACACTACCCGAGTATAAGAGTTGTCATAATATTGCGAAATAACATCACTCAATGCCGCCCCTTTGTATTCTTTCTCCGAGACTATCGCATCATAGCGATAACTATTACCCCACACACGAAAAGTTACAAATCCTTTCTCAACCAACAGTTTTACCAATGTAGCCACGGTATTATAATGAGGCTTAGGTTCCTTATAAAAGGCCAGCATCTCACGAATAAACATTGGTCCGTGTTGCCAAAAGATATTCATAATCTCTTCTTCCTTTGCTGTCAGTTTTTTCATTGTTTTCATTGTTTATCAGTTAGATACGCTACAAATATAAGCAAAGTTTAATACAATCTACTAAATAAATTAGTAGAAGTATTATATTTAATAGTAATTAACGATACAATATAAAGAAAGCCGGATTCTGCTTAGAAACCCGGCTTTCTTTGTATATTAATCCTTTGCTTAGTTTGCCATTTCAGAAATGAACTTGATACGAACCAAACGGATTTCGTCCTCAGTATAGTCGTCACCCAATTCTTCCATTGCATCGTCTATTTTATCGGTTGTAGACTCTTTGAAATAATCATAGATATCATCCAAGTGGTCTTCATCCATAATTTCTTCGAGGAAATAGTCAATATTCAACTTAGTACCCGAATAAACGATAGCTTCTACCTCATCCAACAGTTCACTGAATTCCAGTCCTTTGGATACGGCAATATCATCAAGAGCAACCTTGCGGTCGATAGCCTGAATGATAGATACCTTCAACTTAGATTTGTTAGCAACAGTACGGACACGCAAATCTTCCGGACGTTCAATCTCATTTTCTTCGCAGTGCTTCTTTATTAATACACAGAACTCCTGACCGTAACGTTTAGCTTTGCCTGCACCCACTCCCGGAATATTCTGAAGTTCTTCCAGCGTAACGGGATAGATGGTTGCCATTGCCTCCAGAGAAGGATCTTGGAATATAACATAAGGAGGAACATCCAGCTTCTTCGACAGCTTCTTGCGCAAATCTTTCAGCATGGAATAAAGCACAGGGTCTACTGCGCATGAAGCACCTCCCCGAACCGGAGTTTCTTCTTCTTCCTCTTCAAAATCATTATCTTCCACTATCTTGAACGATTTCGGATTCTTCAGGAACTTATGCCCTGCCGAAGTCACCTTCAGTAATCCGTAGTTCTCGACATCTTTGCTTAAATAACCGGCTATCAACGCTTGGCGAATGACAGCATTCCACGTTTTATCTTCTTCCCCCATGCCCGAGCCGAATACTTCAAGCTCTTCATGTTTATGAGCAAGTACTTCCGTAGTTTCCTTACCCAGAAGAATGTCTATTATATAATCTGCTTTAAAGTTTTCTTTTACCGCTATGATTGTTTCAATCACGGCACACAATGAATCCTGAGCCTCCACTTGCTTTTTAGGATTTAAACAGTTATCACAATTTCCACAATTATCTTCTGTAAACTCTTCACCAAAATAATGTAATAACGATTTGCGACGACATACCGACGATTCGGCGTATGCTGCTGTTTCAAGCAACAGCTGTTTGCCTATTTCCTGTTCCGCCACCGGTTTTCCCTGCATAAACTTTTCCAGTTTCTGCAAATCTTTATTGGAATAAAATGTAATACACATACCTTCTCCCCCATCACGTCCGGCTCTACCAGTTTCCTGGTAATAGCCTTCCAGACTTTTAGGAATATCATAGTGTATCACAAAACGCACATCAGGCTTGTCAATGCCCATTCCAAAAGCGATAGTAGCTACAATTACGTCGATGTCTTCTTTCAGGAAACCATCCTGATTGGCGGTGCGTGTTGCCGAATCCATACCGGCATGATAAGCACGGGCATTGATGCCGTTGGCTTGCAATATTTCTGCCAGTTCTTCTACTTTCTTACGGCTCAGGCAGTAAATAATGCCTGACTTGCCTGAATTTGCCTTGATAAACTTAATAATGTCACGGTCGATATTATTCGTTTTGGGGCGTACTTCATAATAAAGATTCGGACGATTGAATGAAGATTTAAATTCTGCCGCATCCAGCATTCCCAAGTTCTTCTGAATGTCCATACGAACTTTCGGAGTAGCTGTAGCTGTAAGCGCAATGACAGGTGCCTTTCCTATTTCATTTATAATAGGACGGATCCTACGGTACTCGGGACGGAAATCGTGTCCCCATTCCGAGATACAGTGTGCCTCGTCTACTGCATAAAAAGAAATCTTCACGCCTCTCAGAAACTCTACGTTTTCTTCCTTCGTCAATGACTCGGGAGCCACATAGAGCAGTTTGGTCTTCCCGCTCAAAATATCTGATTTTACCTGGTCGATAGCCGACTTGTTTAATGAAGAATTGATAAAATGAGCCACTCCGTCTTCTTCGCTGAAGTTACGCATGGCATCCACCTGATTTTTCATTAATGCAATTAAAGGAGATATAACAATTGCCGTTCCTTCCATGATGAGTGAAGGCAACTGATAACATAATGATTTTCCGCCACCTGTAGGCATTAATACAAATGTATCGTTTCCCGCCAGCAAATTACGGATAATTGCTTCTTGGTTTCCCTTGAAAGTATCAAATCCAAAATACTTTTTCAGTGCGTTAGTCAAATTTATATTCTCCTCCATTGTCTCAAATAGTTTTTCGCGGTTCCCCGTTCTTGTTTTTACATCTTTTGTTGTCTAACAAAGTTATAAACAAGTTCTCAAATTACACGAATATTTCGAGTAATATTTTTCAGAAGAATTGCATTTTTCTTTCTCTCTCCCTTTACTATATTGATACTAAGCATTTTGCAACCGTGAGATATTTGCTTTATCCATCTGTTTTTGGGCGTAATCCAACGTCACTTCGAAGCTTTTCACCTTCTTTGATGGTAATTCAAACATCATATCCATCATAATTGTCTCTACAATGGAACGTAATCCACGGGCTCCAAGTTTGTATTCGATAGCTTTGTCAACTATGTATTCGAATACTTCGGGCTGAAATACCAATTCTATTTTATCCATTTTAAACAGTTTGACATACTGCTTGATAATAGAATTTTTTGGCTCCGTAAGAATGCTGCGCAATGCATTTCTATCCAACGGATTCAAATAAGTAAGAATAGGCAGACGACCGATTATTTCGGGTATCAGTCCGAATGACTTCAAATCCTGGGGTGCAATATACTGCATCATATTACCACGGTCTATTTTTACCGTTTCTTTGGCTGCACTGTAGCCTACAACATTAGTGTTGAGACGCTGGGCAATCTTTCGTTCAATACCATCAAACGCTCCGCCACAAATGAACAGAATATTTTTGGTATTGACCTGAATCATTTTCTGATCCGGGTGCTTGCGTCCTCCCTGAGGCGGAACATTGACAACCGAACCTTCCAACAATTTCAACAAACCTTGCTGTACTCCCTCACCGCTTACATCACGGGTAATGGAAGGATTATCTCCCTTACGGGCTATCTTGTCGATTTCATCTATGAATACAATACCTTTTTCGGCTTCGGCCACATTGTAGTCCGCCACTTGGAGCAAACGAGTCAGAAGGCTTTCAATATCTTCCCCCACATACCCGGCTTCGGTCTGAACAGTAGCATCAACAATGGTAAAAGGAACATGCAATAGTTTTGCTATCGTACGTGCAAGCAGTGTTTTTCCGGTTCCTGTGCTACCCACCATGATGATGTTGGATTTTTCAATTTCTACATCATCCTCGTCTGCATTCTGAAGCAAACGTTTATAGTGATTGTAAACAGCTACCGAAAGATATCTTTTCGCATCATCCTGACCGATAACATACTCGTCCAGGAATTCTTTAATCTGTTGAGGTTTAGGCAACTCTTTCAAGTTGAGTTCTTCAGCCTTTCCTTGCGACTGACGAAGGGCTTCTTTGGTAATTTCGTATGCCTGCTCGGAACAACTGTCACAAATACAGCCATTCATGCCGGTAATAAGAAAACCTACCTCATTTTCAGAGCGTCCGCAAAAACTGCATTTTCTCTTGTTTCTTGGTGTTTTACTATCTTCCAATTTTCTCTTAATATTAATGTAATTATACCTTATATATTATAGAGCCGGTTTACGAGACAGCACTTCGTCAATCATACCATACTCTTTTGCTTCCTGAGCCGTCATCCAGTAATCGCGATCTGAATCAGCCCACACCTTATCAAAATCAGTATGCGAATGCTCTGCTATGATTGTATAAAGCTCTTTCTTCAGCTTCATTATTTCACGTGCTGTAATTTCAATGTCCGAAGCCTGACCTTGAGTGCCTCCCATCGGCTGATGAATCATAACACGAGAGTGTGTCAGCGCCGAACGTTTTCCTTCTGTTCCCGCAACCAGCAAAACAGCAGCCATCGAAGCAGCCATACCAGTACAAATAGTAGCCACATCACTATTGATAAATTGCATGGTGTCATAAATGCCCAATCCGGCATAAACAGAACCACCCGGCGAATTAATATAAATAGATATATCTTTTCCTGAATCTACAGAATCCAGATAAAGGAGCTGAGCCTGAAGAGTATTGGCCGTATAGTCATTGATTTCTGTACCCAAAAAGATAATTCTGTCCATCATCAAACGCGAGAATACATCGAGCTGTGTCACATTCAACTGACGTTCTTCCAAAATATAAGGGTTCAGATATCCGCCTTGAGACTTAATGACATCATCCAGCACCATGCTGCTCATTCCTAAATGCTTAGTAGCAAATTTTCTAAAATCATCCATAATTTAATGGTTTAGTTATTATTCACAAAAAGAGGCTTTCAACCCCATTTTTTCAAACAAACAAAAGTACAAAAAAATACGGTCGACGTATCGAAACTTTTGCTTATAACGAAAATTTTTGGTCAAAAGCCCCCTTTTTTAGTAAGATTTAGCAATCAATGCTTATCTCACCAAAATATTATTCAAACATCTTGTTGAATTCTTCCATTGTAACCGACTTGTGGTTCAATGTTGCTTTTTCTTTCAAAGCAGCAGCCAGTTTGCTTTCTACGGCGCGGTTCACTAAAGATTCTACAGATTCTTTTTTCTTCAGCATTTCTTTTGCATAGTTTTCGAGCATTTCTTCAGGAATGTTCAACATGCCATACTGAGCGAACTGAAGACGGGTAGCTTCTTTAGCCATATTCAAGACATCTGCTTGCTCTACCTTGATTTCATTTGCAGCAATCAGCTGTTCTTTAATCAAATGCCAAGTCAGTTCTTCGATGCTCTTTTCGTAGTTTTCAGCAACGAACGCTTCTCCCTTTTCTTCATTATTCAGCAACATGATGCGCTTCAACAAAGCATCCGGGAACTCAAGTTTGCCTACTCTCTTAGTCAGGTAATCACGAACATCCATCAAGAACTTGTAGTTGCTGTCTGCTTCAAACTGAACGGCAATTCCTTCTTTGATTTTTGCACGGAATTCTTCTTCACTCTTCACTGTGTCTTTGCCAAACACCTGATCAAACAATTCCTGGTTCAATTCTGCAGGAACCATGCGGGTGATTTCTTCCACTTGGAAGCTGAAGTTACCTTTAACGTCCGCAACTTCTTCTTTCTTGATTTTCAACAATGAAGACAGTTCTGCTTCGTTGTTATCAAATGCAGTAGCAGGGTTGAATACCAAAACGTCATTAACCTTAGCTCCGTTGAAAATTGCTTTTTGGTCATCGTTCTTCATGTAAGTCGGCATCATTACAGCACCTTCTACCTGAATTCCCCCTTCTTTAGTATTACCGTTTTCATCCAATTCAGCCAACAGACCTTTAATCATGTCTTTGTCTTCATAGGCTTCTACCTTATCATATTTGCCTGCACGCTGAGTGTACATCTTCACTTGCTGTTCCACCAATTCGTCAGCCACTTCAATCGTATAATAATCTACTGTATCCTGATTTGTGATTTCAGCATTGAATTCAGGAGCCAAAGCGATATCGAACACAAACTCAAAGTTTTCCTGAGTATCGAAATCCACCGGTTGCATCTTTTCAGCATTCGGCAACGGCATACCCAGCATATTCACTTTGTTTTCATGGATATATTCGTTTACTTTTTCCTGCATCAGCTTATCAACTTCTTCAGCAAGCACAGCTTTACCAAATTGCTTTTTGATAAGACTCATAGGTACCATGCCTTTACGGAAACCCGGTATGTTGGCTTTCTGACGGTAAGTCTTCAACACTTTTTCTACTTTTTCCTGATAATCGGCCTTTTCGATATTAACAGTAAGCAATGCACTTACCTTGTCAACGTTTTGCAATGAAATATTCATTCTGACTTATTTTATTTAATTGTTACTTCTTTCAGATTTTCTCATTAAAGAGGTTGCAAAATTAGTGTTTAATCTTTCAATTACCAAATACACAGGCTAAAAAAAACTAATTGACAACAGAAAGTAGCCTGATAAAAGATAAATAAAATGGCACAAATAAAAAAAGAAAAAAAAGTCGCTTTTTTTCTTGCTTATTCAAATTTTATGCGTTCCTTTGTGGTCGAACTGGTGATAGATAATATAGCTAGTGATTTTTATTACAAGGTTTTACTTCTGTACGCATAGCACTTACGTAAACTCTCTGTCGTTCTAATCCCCCTATCTCATTCATAATCACCATTCAGAGAGTATTTTTTATTTTATTTATTTTTATTTTTTCACTATGAATATGTATGTTGGAAACCTTAACTACCGTGTTAAGGAAGGAGATTTGGAACAGGCAATGTCTGCTTACGGAGTAGTAACTTCTGTAAAGGTTATCAAAGACCGTGAAACAGGTAAGTCAAAAGGATTTGCTTTTGTTGAAATGGAAGATGATCAGGATGCTGCTAAAGCCATCAACGAACTGAACGGTTCTGAATTTATGGGCCGTCAATTGGTTATCAAAGAAGCATTACCGAAACGAATGTAATTACTGATTGATACAGACTAAAAAAGGCTGCGAATTAACTATTTGCAGCCTTTTTTATTTGGTATTTATTAAGCCTATACGTAACTAATATATCTTTTAGCCTTGCATCTGCTGTTTTCGGTTGGCTTCTTCCAATTGGAAGTCTTTACGGCGAAGTACAAAATTGGTTCCCAAATACTTTTCGCGAACAACCGGATTCTCTGCCAATTCTTCGGGCGTACCTTGAAACAGAATCTTTCCTTCAAACAATAAATAGGCCCGGTCTGTCAAGCGCAGAGTTTCCAATGCATTATGGTCAGTTATCAGAATGCCAATATTCTTATCTTTCAGTTTCCACACAATATGCTGTATATCCTCTACTGCGATAGGGTCTACACCGGCAAACGGTTCATCAAGCATAATAAACTTAGGGTCGATTGCCAGACAACGGGCTATCTCCGT
>ERZ791635.957-NODE-957-length-13425-cov-1.59514_pt1 | contig 13425 bp, 11 predicted proteins | sample MGYA00510056_ERZ791635 | MGnify/ENA primary metagenome ERZ791635 (study PRJEB30046, sample SAMN00715187) | human gut metagenome | study: EMG produced TPA metagenomics assembly of the A metagenome-wide association study of gut microbiota in type 2...
CCCGGCAGCCATTTCTTCAAGTCTTTCCTTTGTCAGTTCCAAGGCTTCTCTCCTTTCCGGACAGCATAATCTTGCTGCTATCTAAGTCTATTCTTTTACCGGATTGTCCTATGCTATAGCATTTTCCTTATCCATAAAATAACTGTCTGCTTTCTTCCTTATGATAAAGTCTGCCACATCCATGAGCCTGTCCGTGACCGGCATGGTCGGCAGGGTATTCAGAATTTCTGCCCGGTATCTGCCACGCAGGAGCCCTGCTGTCTAAGATGGAAAATACCGCGGTGTCCTTTTCCCGGCGGATGCCGCGCCCGAACCACTGCCTTAGCTTAATCAGCATTTCCGGGATGATGATGTCCCTACGGTATAAATCAAAGTCCTCATACTGGTTTCTCTGGTATTCCATGACCGGATCAGGCACAGGAAATGGCAGTTTTACCACGATCAGACTGGAAAGGATATCCCCTGCAAGGTCAATCCCCTCTCCGGCGCTGTCACTGGCAAACAGCACTCCGTTTCCGCTTCTTCTAAAGCTACTTATTACATCCAGTCTACCTCTGCCCATGAGAAACAGCGGATAATCAGAAAGCTGCTCCTTCAGACCATAAAACACCCTCTCCATGAGCCAATAGGATGTAAAAAGGATCAGGGTATGCCCATGAGTAGCAGACACGATCTGCACTATTTCCTCCATGATCGCCTGTATGTATCTGTCATCCCGGATATTCGGAAACGGCATACGCTCTGGTATATAGAGCAGACCGTTACTCTGAAAATCAAAGGGTGAGGACTTGCTGGTTTCCATGATTCTTGATAAAGCTGCAAAGGAAATCCCTGTCATTCTCTTGAAGTGACTGAAATCACCCCGGACTGACATTGTGCCGGACGTAATAATAACCGGTATCGGTCTGCTCCAGATGTCATGGAATAAAATCTGTTCCAGTTCCATCGGGACCGCACACAGAGCAAGCCTGCCGTTCTCCCTCTTTTCCATCCAGCAGATTGCATTTCCGCTGTTTAGAAATACGGTCAGCTTGTCCGTCAGCTCCTGACAACGCTTTTTCAGGCCCTGCATCCGCATTTTCTGTCCGCTGTTTTCCTGATAGGATAAGGGAAGCTGCTCTAAAGCCTTTGCCATGTGCCTTATGTAAATTTTTTCCATGGAACCTATCACTATTTCAATCCTGCTTCCCTCTCTGGTGTGGTTTCCTGCTAAATCTCCCGCCAGTCTGTCAAATATCTGTCTGTTATATTCCGCAAGCTGACTCCGCAATACAGTAAGTTCATCCATGCCTGTGGTTCTTCTGCTCACTTCACTCAAACCCACGATAAATTCCGCATCCTGCTCGTCCCAGACTGTGCTGTACATCTGTCTTGCGGCATCTATCAGCTTGTGGGACTCATCAAACACCATTGCCCCATATCCCGGAAAAAGAGGTTTTCTGCCCTGCTTCTGTCCAATCAGATCGGCAAGGGTATAATTATGGTTCGTAATCTGAAAATCAAAATTATCCGTCATGCACTTTTTCTTAAAATTCATAAATCTACATAAAAGCGAATAAGGACATGACTTATTGTAGCGAAACACGTTGATTCTGCCTTTTACATAGGGTGTCAGCACGGCATCATCCAAATCAATCCTGTCAAATTCCTGCTCCCCAAGCCTTGCCAGTTCCAGTATCAGATTGGCATCCACTTCTCTCTGCAAATTTTTTATGGATGTCTCATATATCTTCAATCTGGAGTCACAGACATAATGCCGTTTTCCTTTCCGCACCACAAAAGATAATGGTTTGTCAATTACATGGTGCTCTAAAAGGATGCCGGATATCTGCGGTATGTATTCCTCTGTCAATGCTTTCTGCAGGGCTATGGTGGATGTTGATATGACTGCCGGAATCTTCTTATCTGAATAAATGTTATGTACTGTCAGTGCAAGGATATATGCGTGAGTTTTTCCTGTCCCCACTTCCGCCTCACATAAAGCCAGTTTGTTTTCCTGCAATGCCCGGAGCATTTCAAGAGAAAGTTCTTTCTGTTTTACCCTCAGATTCATTCCATGTTTCGGTAAAATCTCATCAAATAAATAAATTAATAATTCTTCTGCACTCTTTGCCATCGTTACGCCTCCTAAAATTTCTTAGTGCCATAAAGCAGCACAGGAATAGGCTGGAAGGTATCGGTTTGGCTTTTTACTAACAAAAATGAGCTTCCATCCAGCCCATGATTTCTACTGCTTTATAAAAAGGTGCATCAGCCATCCTGCCAGTAAGCAGGCATCATAAAAACCGCCCACATTCTTTCTCAAACGTGGGTGTGCATTTTCCCGTCACTTATGCGGGCCACTGGCGTGGAAGTATCATTATCTCCGACCGGTATCATCGCATCCTGCCCCACCACGGGCAGTAAAGCCACAGGTAGTTCCCGCTCAGGATAGTGCGGTTCTTTTCACACTGATCCGTCATGGCGTACCCTGACTTGTGCTTTCCGGCTCTCCGGCCGGTCGGATGTGTGCCTGATGCACAGATATGAAGTTGTCAAAGTGCAGTAAAAGGGGAATATTTTAGACAAAAGAAAACCCCTTCACCTAATTCGCCGCTAGGTAAAGTGGGCTGCCGAAGAAATTTTCATTTTATTTTAATATGGTAACGATAATTAGGAATTATCGGGTGGATTTCAGCAATGAAGTAGATGGGATGAAAGACAATCTATTGGAAATACAATAGAATTTGGATATAAGATAATACACAATTATTCGAAGTATGAAAGGCTTTAATTTTATGAATATAGATGATGCTATATTAAATAGATTCAGCTGTCGAGAATTCTCATCAAAACAACTAACAGACTCACAAATAACAGAAATTTTAAATGTTGCTCGTTATGCTCCATCTCCCAAAAATCGTCAGCCCTGGCGTTTTTTCATTGTTAGGAACGCGTAGAGAAAGACGTTTGTGAAAATTTTCGAGAAAAATGGAGATATATTTTGCTGCGCAGATAAGCTTAATGAATTTAACAGTGAAAATCAAACGTATAAAATTTTGAATGAAGCAGATACCATCATTTTAGTTTTCAACCTGTATTACAGCCGTACTATACTGGGAAAAGACGATCCGCTCTTTGATGTGACTAATATCCAGGCAATCGGTGCAGCCATTCAAAACATGCTCCTAAAGGCAACGTCCATGGGTATTGGAAGCCTGTGGGTATGTGATGTGTTTTCCCACAATCAACAACTTTGCAGTCAATATTGCCCCGATGGACAGTTAATTGCCGCTATCGCATTAGGATATCCGAAAAAAAACGGTTTAAAATCATTTCGAAAGCCTCTCGAAGACTTAATTATCACTAAACAGGAGTAGAACTATGGATAAATTCATTTGGATAGGACCAAGAGAATCAGATATATGGGATTGCCAAGAGCTATTTGATGGTTCTGTAACAATATTTGGTTCAAATAAAAATAATAATATTTCATATTGTGCGCAAAATAATGTCCGTATAGATCATAATGTTCCTGGCTGTGTTGAAAATGCTTTTTGGAATGAAAATATTCAAAAAGCGATGGATGCACATCCTAATTGTAAAATAATGTATTATAACAACGAATATAGTATTGAACTTCCTAAAGAACTTCGAGATAAAGTAGTCTGTTGTAACCAACTCAGCCTGCTGAAGACGCTTGCAGATAAGTCTGCTATGAGAATTTCCATTTCAAACTATATCCCGACAGTTCCATTTCAGCAAATATTATATAGCAAAAATATGGATATCGCGACAGTATTTCCTATGGCAAACAAACTTATATTTCAAGAAAATAATTCTTCAGGCGGATATGGTACGCATCTCATAGATATCCATAATTTAAACGAGCTGGATAAATTCGAGGGAAGGTCATTAATGCTGTCACCATATTTTCAAAACTCGATTTCGGTAAATGTACATATGGTTATTGGAAACGATGATATTTTATATTTCCCAGGTTCTGTCCAAATTATACAAGCTTTAAATAACAAACTTCTTTATTTAGGAGCTGATTATATTGTCTTTCAGACAATTTCTTTGGAAAATAAAATGCTATTGAAAGAATATTCTCATATTATAGGAGAGCATCTTCAAACTTTGGGTTATAGAGGTGTGATTGGCTTTGATTTTTTGATTACCGAAAAAGAAATTATGTTTTTAGAAATAAATGCACGTTTTCAAGCTTCGACTCCGTTACTCAACAAAGCGCTTAAGCATCAAAATTTACCTACAATACAGCAGATGCATCTTTATGCCTTTACAAATCAGCAATTGCCAAAACAATCGGAAATTGATAGCTTGGTAATTCCTTACAGCATGATTTCCTATATAGAAGGGACTTGGAAAAAATCATATTCTGTATTGAAGGAAAACTGCCCACCTGAAATAGACTCGATCTGTTGGGATGGATTTGATGTTAAAAATAGTATCAAAAAAAATGGATATCTGTTTAAATTAGTCTTTAACACTAATTGCACATCTATAAACGCTAACTATAAATTAGATATTTATGAAAACCTTTTGGATATCGAAGATGATTTTTTTCATTCGATTGCAGTTGAAAAAAATCCCCTCGAGACTAAAATTTCTCTTTTAAATCAAGGGGTACTGTTATCGGCAGAGGCAAAATTACATATTGAAAATATGGGGAAAATCCGTAAAGCTGTATTCAGTGCGGTTGACTTGAAAATTTTTGACTTTTTATATGTCAATTGTCCACGAAACCTCAAGTTTAGCAGCTTTACACCGTGGCGAGTTGACATCAGTGATCAAAAAGATCTGCTCTTATATTTATATGATTATGAAATAAGTCCGGTAACTTTTGACTTAGAAGACAGGTATTGCAATTGTACTACGCCGTCCAATATTCCCTTTTCACGGATATGCTTTTGGGCAACTGACCGATTGCGTATTCATCACAATCTATCATGTTGCTTAAAGCAATGCGGAGAAGGGTGCAAATTTTGTGAAATTCAGCCGGAGCAAAATAAATTGGAACTTGATGAAGTGTTTCAGGTTATTGACTTTTATCTGGATAAAGCAAATACATTTAATCATTTTCTTATTGGTGGGGGGTCTGAGCCACGTTCTATAGAGCCCGAAAATATTTTGAAGATAGTAAAACATATCAGAGAAAAAAGTGAAAAAAATATTTATGTTATGAGCCTTCCTCCTCAAAATTTACAAGTGTTGAAAGATTATTATGAAGCAGGTGTAACAGAAATCGGCTTTAACATTGAAATATTTGATCCGCAAATGGCTACATTGTACATGCCTGGAAAAAGTAAGCTCTCTCGTCAGGAATATATCCAGGCATTAAAAGAAGCCACCCGATTTTGGAAAACCAAGGGAAAGGTTCGCAGTCTTATCATTGTAGGTTTAGAACCAGAAGCCAGCCTATTAAATGGTATTCAAACGTTATGTGAAATAGGAGTTATGCCCATTCTTTCTGTTTACCGTCCGATTCCAGGAACCTATACAGAAAACATTGTACCGCCCTCAAATCGTTATCTTAGAGAATTATATAAAAAAGCCACAGATATATGTCATAGATATTCGTTGCATTTGGGACCAGATTGTCCAGCATGCCAAAATAATACGCTTAGTCTTCCGTTTTAACCGCTTGAAAACTCCGTTGATAGAGGCTGTCTAATACATCATCTTCGCCATTTAAAAATTGTATTTCCAATCCGGCAATTTCAATGCCGGATTGTTTTAAATTTTTACGAACATTTATTAACTCTTCCATAAATTCGTTTTCAACATTTGTACCAATATGCAATACCTTTTGGTTTTCCTGTCCATTTCCCATGTATAGACGTTTGAGTTCTTTGCGTAATTTGGTAATATATGAATAACTATTTTCTTTCTTTTTCTTTGCTTTTTTGTTTGGTGAATCCTTTCTTTCCTTCATATAGTTTCCAAACGTTACAGCTCCGGTTCCAATAGTAATAATGGTAGCAAAGTCCGTAAGGAATGGTTGAAGCAAATGGTATATGCTGGCAGCATTTGACAACAAACATTGAAATTCACCAGATGAGACATAATCTATGATGTTGGGAGAATTATGACGTATCTCAACATGCTTACTATCCAGCGAAACCCCACATAAAGCAGCGGCTTCATCTAGCGCTTTAAGTAATATTCCCAGATTCTTATAATCTTCTGGTTCAATATTGGTTTTGATCACCATTGTTAAAACCGGATTGTTATTAGGTACATCAAACAGTAATTTTTTAATCATTGGAAAATAGAGGCAAAATTGATGATACTCACCCCCTGTTAAATAAGTAACTGAAAGTTGCTTACTAATTTCAGAATATAAAAGCATTCTTTTTTTGCGCTCCATATTCAAGATTTGTGCCGCTTGAATACAGTAAAAGTATAGTGAACGGAAATCATGTTTTTCTATACTTGTTTTAATTCCGGTTTCATTACTTAGAAGAGCCAAATCCCATTTGTTTTGCACAATATAGCAATTAACCAATGGAAAATATTGTTTTTGATCGTTGAAAAAAACAACAAAATCATTGATCATTTCTCTATATTCTTTTACTGTCAATTCTGACCGCTCGCTGCTGTGAGAAGATACAGTAATATTATCTGAAGTGTTAAATACATATTGAAGCCCATTAAATGTATATGGAATCTGTAAAAAAGGAAGACAAACGTTATTCATAGTAACTTTATCAAAAAAAGTATAATTCAAAGTCACCTGACGTAAATCTAAATCTTCTAAAATTGTTTTGTGAAAACGGCAAAGTTCAAAAGTTGACGAATCAATTCTTGTATTTCTTATAATTCCAGAGTAAAATTCTGTACCTACATAAGAGCAACCATGGATGATACTATCTTGAATAGCACAATACACCAAGGTACTATTAGCAAAATTACTGCCCCTAAAGGAACAGGCATGAAAAACATCTTCTGCAAAACTGCAATATTGTAAAGAAACATTGTCCAATTTTGCTTTCAAAAAGTCATTGTCTCTAAAAATGGTACCATTTCCACTTGCATTTGTTAGATCTGTTTCTTCCCAAATACCAGACTGAAAAATCTCTTGATAAAAAACGGCACCACGCATATCTTTAGGCATCTCTGTGTTATCCGAGCTTCCAATTTGTCCCCGAATATTATAGTCGCTTTTTATATGCTTAAAGATATTATCTGTTGCTTTTTTTACAATTTCATCATTAAATTCTTCAATCATAATGTTTTTCTCCGATATTGATAATTGTGTATTATCTTATATCCAAATTCTATTGTATTTCCAACAGATAACGATAGATTATCTTCCATCTCATCTACTTGAATGCTGAAATCCACCCCATAATTCCTAATTATCGTTACTATATTAATTATACAAACTTTCCCAATATTTAGCAATCTTAATATACCAAATTATCGAAATTTTCTCCTATATTTATCTTATTTCTCGGATGTCTTGTCTGCAGTATCTCTTTTTCCTTCTCAGTCGTTACATATGTATATATCTGCGTTGTGGTAATCGAAGCATGTCCCAGCATTTTTTGTATGTATCTGATATTCACGTCCTCCTCCATCAGATAGGTCGCAAAGGAATGCCGGAACATATGCGGTGTAATATTTATATCTGCCTGAATTTCACCGGCATATTTATGTATCATGCTCCTGGCTGATTGCTCAGACAGCGCATTTCCATAACGATTGACAAAAAAATATCCCTGCTTCTTTATCTCATCTTCAAAGGACTTTTTGTAGGCATTCAGTATAGACAGTACGTCATTATTTCCTATTTGAAGATATCGCTCCTTTCCTCCCTTGGCCTGAATACATAACACACCGTTTTTTAAGTCTACATATTTATTTTGCAAATGGCACAATTCCGAGATGCGCAGCCCTGTAGAAAAAAGCGTCTCCACTACTGCGATATCTCTTAAAATGATTTTTTTACGCCACTCTGAATATTCTTTAATACTTCTTTCCTTATAAAGATGATTCAGCAACTGCTCTATAATATCTCTCGGAATAATTTTGGGTAAAATCACTTCCTCCCGAATTTTTGTCTTTACTTTATGGAATGGATTTATCTCAATCAGTTCTTCTTCCTCTAAATAATGAAACAGTGCCTTCACGCTGGCAATTTTTCTCTTGACTGTTTTTTGCTTATACATACGGTGAAGGTATACAAGATATGCATTCAGCATTTCTTTATCGGGATTATTTTCTCCTATTACTGTAATAAACTGTTCCAAATCCGCCTTATATGCCTTTATTGTCTTATCATCAAGTTCCTTTTGAAATTTACAATAATTCAAATATTTATTGATTTCTTCTTTTAAAAGCATTGCAAAAACCTCCTGGTTTATTTTGTAGATAAGACATATAATAATATTTAGCATATATATCTGCAATCATACATTTTTAGTTGCCATATTCTTTATATTTTCAGCATGGTAATTGTCTTTATAATTGAATTACCATCAAGAATCTGCTGATTTATTATATAACTGATTATTGCCCCTTCATCTACTTAGCCAATAAATGAAGAGGCAATAGTTTACAATAATTTTCTCAATTTCTCTAAAATCTTATATTTTCGTGACTGTAAGGTTGTTCTGGCTATTCCTAATTTTTTCGCCAGTTCCACCTCACTGATCTCCTGGTAGAACAGGGCATGAATGATAGCTGTCTCCTCGTCTGTAAGTGTACGTAAGGCTTCGTTCAATTACTCCAGCATGACCGCCCGAACTGCCACATCCTCTACTTTCTCCGTTTCCTCTGCAAACTGCTTCTCTGCTTCCAGAAGCCGCTCATAAGAATCTTCCCTGCTGGGAATGACAATCATCTCTCCGGTTTCCTTATCCACCTTTGTATGTTCCTGCTTCAGATCATGGGTAAAGTATTTCTCCTTGCGCTGCCCTTTGTAATATGTCTCGTAAAGTTCCTTACTGACTTCAAAGATTTGTCCGTTCAATCCGATATAATATTTTTCTCTTTCTGCCATCTTTGACTTGCTCGTTTCCGATTTTGCCGTTTTTCCATTTAATGAAATAAAAAAAAACCAGGGGGCGCCGCGCGGGGGGAGCCACTCTTATGTCAAACAAAAAAAGCAGTGTATGATGAAATTAACAAGCATTTTGGCATTTGCCTTTTTACTTGTTTCTTCCATATCTCATACACCGCTTTTTGAGCAGTACTTTTTATCAGTCTTCTCATGTTTACTGGGATATGCTGCATTTTCCTCCATTTTTCTTCTGTAGGTTACTGCGTATATCCCAAAGTATATGGCTTTCTTTTTTTTCTCCCTATTTTTGTAAAAAACTTCATTGTTACTTGTAACTTTTTGTTTTCAGGCAAAAAAACAGGTGCCAAAATCTGCTTGATTTCAACACCTGGGTTCCGCAACACACATATTACGACAGTCGCTCTTATTTCTAATACTATTTTCCAATATTATAAAGAAGCACTTTTATTCTAAAATAATTCTCTTTATCATCTATAATCATTTGACCGCTATGACGGTTGATAATATTTTCTACAATTCTAAGCCCTAATCCATGTTCATTCTTATCCCCTTTTGTTGTAAGATAATTCCGCCCCTGTTTTCTCAGATTGCCAGTATAGGGATTATCCATTTCCAAATACAAATTATTTCCAGACATTTTTGCCAGCAGTTTTATCTCTCTCTCTTCTATGTCTACTTTACTAGCTGCTTCAATCGCATTATCAAACAGATTTCCCAACAGACTGTATAAATCGACGTCCTCTAATTTCATATCATACGGAATCATGGTATCCAATTTTACGTTTATATGGTTCTTCTGCGCAACTGCCGCCTTGTAATTGACTATTGTGTCAAAAGTTACATTTCCTGTCTTTGAAAGATTATCCTCTTCTGTTAAAGTCTCTACACTTTGCTGATATAGTTCCCGTATCTTTTCATATTCATTTCGATTTAAATAGGATTCAATCAAAAGATACCTTTGCTTCATATCATGACGGTACTCCCGTGCCTGCTGCCATGTTTTACTCATTTCCTGAAGCTGAACCGCATAATTTTCCACCTGCTGCGTCAAGAACTGCCTTTCCGCCTGATACAATGCTTTTTCCTGTAATTCATTATAATTATAAAATGTAAAAAGATTTACAATCAATATCAATATGGATGCAAGCAATTTCGCCCATACATACTCATCTGTCAATGGTACAAACATCGCCATAACAATAAAAATACTGCTCACCGGCACAATAAACACCTCTAGCCAGTCCATATTTCTGATTACTATATTTTTATTCTTTTTCAAAAACAGCAGCGCAATCTTGATTTCAACAAACCAGACTAATTTTGATAAAATCGTATACATGATTGCGACATCTGTATTTCCCATCATATGTATAATATCTATGCCGCACAAAATTCCGATGAAGCAAACCATCACCTCTGACAGCATTCCTATCAGACACAAAAACAGAACCAGCACAAGTTTGATTCTAATAGAACCTTCATATAACCAGGTTAAAACGCCAAAAAAGGACACTGAAAAAATTACCATATTTAGCCATGACGGCAATTCAAAAAAATATGTAGTCACATTTGAAATAATATAAAAGGCTGCCCATACCATGACCTGTACCGCTGTTCCTGCCGGTTTTCGGTCAAATGCTTTTTCACATACATTTCTCTGCATAATCACTGTAAATATTTCTACCAATATTAATGCGATTGTCATTTTCCTTCCTCTCTCTCCCTATTTTCCAAGTTTCCTCATGTACATCAAACGTGTATTCTCCCTCTTTGCCCTGCTGATTTCCAATGATATGCCATTCTGCAGAACAACTTTGTCGTAATGGTACTCTTCTATATACCTCGGATTAACCAAAACGAATGATGTATCCTCCAGAAGTCCACCTGCTTCTTCCTCAAATTTATTTCTACATCATTCATTTTACCATAAAATGTACAAATTTTATCTATACAATATACATTTATAATTCTTTTTTCACTCATAAAATACATAATTTTATTCAGACTAATATTGTAGTATGTTTTGTTAGATTTAAAGGCAAATTTATCATCAATCTGTAATTTTTCGTAAACATCACTGATAAGCTTTTCCATTTGTGCATATGTAATAGGTTTATCAACAAATGCAAAGGGGTGTACGCTGATTGCTTCCTTACTGTATTGTTCAAAGGACGTGATGAAAATAATATTACAATTTACATCGCTCTCCCTGATCTGGCGTGCCGTCTCAATGCCATTCATCCCACCAAGTTCAATATCCAGCAGGATAATATCGAATTGTCCGCTCAGTTCTATTTCCATCAAAAGATCCATACCTGAATAACATTTTCTGATGTCTGCCCGGATTCCTATCTGATATGTAATTTGCCGTACCTGTTTTTCCTGTTTTTCAACCTCTTCTCTTATGTCATCACAAATACCTATCCTCAACATATTTCCTCACCACTTTAATCTTTGATACAACAAAAAAAGCCTAACACTCACACCGTGCAGGCTTTATATTACACCCATCAATTCCAATAACACTTTCCTCTGTTCTGCGCTCAACTGTTTCCATCTTGAAATCAGTTCTTTCTCTTCGTCTGTTAATTCAATTAGATTTCCATCTTCGCAGAAAAATTGAGATAACGTCATTTGAAATGCGTTGCATATTGCTTCTAATGTTGGAAAAGTCGGCGCATTGTTCCGGTTAAACATATTTGCCACTGTGGAATGCGACAAATTCGCTTCTTTAGCTAAGCGGTATTCCGTCCAACTGCGCTCTTCAATTAATTCACGTATTCTACCTTGTATATCCACCCTAACACCTACCCATCTGTGTCTATTATACTGCCCAATTTGATGGTATGATATGATGAATAAGTAGATATATTGTTGCCATTTTGGGTTGTATATTAAAGATTGCAAAGTAGCTTGTTCTAATCTTCTAATTCAACCTAATAATTTAAAAGTCAGAATAACCAACATATTCATTTTTCCCACTCTTTCGTCCTTTCTTCTGAAAGACAACGATATCGTGGATACACTGGCATATAATAAATTTCTGCAAAGCCGTTCACTCCATCAAGCAAAACCATTTCTTTTCCCCTGACCGGCACTTTATACATTTTTGATACATCCCAAAACATTTTCGACACCAGCAAAAACGGTTTTTCTATCACATCAGAAAACAGTGTATCCTGATTTTCTTCCAAAAAAAGAATGGTTCGCTCCGGTAACTTCGCCAATTCTCTTCTTTGAACTGCCTGATAATCCAGTCTCTCCATCCAGTTTCGGATCCTCGGCACCGGATTCCCTGTTTCTTCCCAATTCAGCCGATATTTTTTCAATTTTACTTTGGTTAAATCATGTAGTTTCACGTCAACTTGATTCATTTTTCTTACACGCATAAAAACGCAGCTCTTTCGCAACAAAAAATTGTTTTGAAAGTAGTGCGTTAATATCAGCTTATTGGAACTAAATATTCAGTTTTGATTTCGGATGTCCTTAAGTGCACCCAAATGGAAAATTTCGCCCTAGGGTCTTCAAATTAATCTACATGGATTACATCACCTTCGGTGAGAGCCATTCCGATTAATTTAATGACCGTGATTAATTTTTAGGTGGTTGGTGGCCTTAACATACATCAGCATATAATGGAATTTCCTCATTAAGAAATTTGTCAAATGTACAAGGAATTTCTAATACATCATTAGTTCCTATTTCAAACATCAAAATATTTCCATATGTACTTTTCCTTAAATCAATTCCAAAACAACGTCCAAGCCAATCATAACCAAAAATTTTAAACAAATTCTGGAATTCTGGATATGCTTCACTGACAATTTCTGTCCATTTCTTTACATTATCCTTTGAAAATGAATTAAACAGCCCATGTCCAAATCTTTTTCCACCTAATTGCATGATAAAATCATTATACAAATCTTCTGAGTACTCAATCACGATGTTCTCATTAAAAAACAACAAGAAATCTCTAATTATATCACTCTCCTTACTTTATCGTAAATTGTCCGAATACCGTTCCATCTGCTTAAAATAATATCACATATCTGCCATTTTCATCATATATTTTCGCCAACATTTTCCACTGCTGGCAGTTGGTACTCCATACCACTTTTTAACATTCCATATATAATACTGATTTACCTTCTTCTTTACGCTTCTCGTAATACGCACAAAAAGCTGGATGGGTGTACCCTTTGAGGATATCTGTATCATCTGAACCGCAAAAAAGTATATCGTCGCTTGCAATCTTCTATTACCTTGCTTGGTAGCCATATCCTTACCTTTACCGCTGGAGCGTTATGCAGATATCGGCATATGGCAGATCGAGGTTTTCTTCAAAACCTGTAAATCCATGCTGAACCTGATTGGAGAATGCCACAGCTTATCTTATG
>ERZ791635.969-NODE-969-length-13248-cov-3.42189_pt1 | contig 13248 bp, 11 predicted proteins | sample MGYA00510056_ERZ791635 | MGnify/ENA primary metagenome ERZ791635 (study PRJEB30046, sample SAMN00715187) | human gut metagenome | study: EMG produced TPA metagenomics assembly of the A metagenome-wide association study of gut microbiota in type 2...
TACCTTCGTCGCCCCATTGTAATCCTAATAGAACATCTACTTTCATCTTTCTTTTTTATTGTTGTTATTGACTTTTTTCCGTTTGTTGGCTCTGTCGCACTTGCTGCATATCCCATATATATATAAGGAATAATGCGAAAGCTGGAAGCGGCTTAATTTCGTATTTTCAATGGCATGCTGCAATTCCTCATTCTGAAACTCAGTCACTTTACCGCATTGCGTACATATCTGGTGATGATGCGTTTCACGATTGTATGATTTTTCATATTGGGAAGAGGTGCCGAACTGATGCTTAATGACCAGCCGTGCATTGATAAGAAGAATAATGGTATTGTAAAGAGTAGCCCGACTCACCCGGAAATTCTCCTGATCCATCATTCGTGAATAAAGCATATCGATATCGAAGTGACCGTCGATAGAATAAATTGTATCGAGTATGGCGTAGCGTTCAGGAGTCTTACGATGCCCGTTCGCCGTGAGATATTCCGTGAATATCTGCCTTACTGTATCTTTCACGTTTTGAGTTTCCATCATCAGCCAAAATTAGCGCGAACAAAGTTAAGCCTTTTTTGCGGAAAGCAAAAGAAATTCCTAGAAATAAGTAATGGGTTAATTATTCTTCAGTCTCTTCTTTCACCATGTTGTAGAGCATCTGCTCCCCTTCCAAGGTAGAATCAGCCATTCCCTCCACCAGACGGCATACTTGAAAGGCATGTTCTTCACTATGCTGCATATATTTGCGGATAACCAATAAAGCAGCGTTACGAACATGATAACTGTCGGAATGTACAGCACAGATTGCCTGATCGAGTAATTCGCCGGAGGCGCGTTCGGTCATATCCCCTTTCTTCATCAGAAGACGGGCAGCAGTCAGAAAACCGCAAGTCTGTATATACTCTTGCTCATCTGCAATCCAGTGAAAAGATTTGGCCGGAGCATACGGCAAATGCTGGAAGAGATTCATGCAAGTCAGCTCGGCTATTTCGATATTCCGGATATTTTCTACCCAAATGTCGGCTATCTCAGGATAAAACGTTTCAATCGGCTGAAGCATCCCCGCCAGAATTTTACATTCGCGAATGTCCTCTTTCCACAGAGCCTGTGCCAGGTCATGATTCTTCTCATAATTTTCGGCAATCATCTTGATACGAGGCAGTTCCACTCCGAAATTGAGTTTATAAACCAGCCCTTTCTCACGCATACTTTGGGACACAGCCCCGTTCATAGAGAGACGGAGCTGTGTCTTGATATCTTTTAATTGTTCTTTTATATCCATTTCAAATCAGTTGTTTATTGAAGGCAGCGGAGAATAATCAGTGCTGTAACGCAGCATTTGTTCTACATAACCTTCATCATAGGAAACTGTGACATCTGTAACAGTTCCGTTTTCATCTGTCACCAGTTCGTATTTCGGATTCACAAAGCCTTTGTAAGGAGCTAGATTCAGCTTCTTATAGCGTTCCAGAACTTCTGCATGCAGAGCCGGATCCACTTTTACCGCATAGTTTTCTACCAATGTACGAGCACCTTCAAAATCGCCAGTCGACTTGATGCGCTGAATTTCAGCTAATAATTCGCCGAAAAGCTGACGTACCTTCTGATAGTCATTGATAACCACATAAGTCTTTCCGTCTTTCTTCACCAGTTCCACCGCTTTATCGGCAGCTCCTTTTTCAAATACCCAACGGGCTATCAGCTGGCGATTGCGCATGTGAGCTTCTTCAACACTATTTCCCGGTTCGATACGTACCAGTTGTGTCATCAACCCGTTCATCAGATAAGTATAGTATTGAGCCTTATAAGCATCGGGAGAAGAGAGCAATCCCAGTTCCACCAGCTTCGGATCGGCTACATAATACAATCCGAATAAATCAGCACGTGCCTCTTCGATGGTAGAGCCATAAGCCTTCAATGCATCCGGATCTACGCCCGGAAGCAACTTACCGGAACCGTGTCCCAAACATTCGTGCAAGTCCGTATGCAGCTCGTCCGTTAAGTCAGAATAGGCATCAATCAGTTGTATTTCAGCATCGCTATAAACAAATTCTTCGTTGAATCCGTTTCCGTGAGCAGCTTTATTATAAGCGTCTGTTATATTTCCGATTGTTACTGACTTAGAGCCGTGATGAGCACGAATCCAGTTAGCATTCGGCAGATTGATACCGATAGCTGTTGCCGGATAAAGATCACCTGCAAGGATAGCAGCAGTAATCACTTTAGCCGATACCCCTTTCACCTTTTCTTTCTTGAAAGATTTATCAACCGGAGAATGATCTTCAAACCATTGCGCGTTACTGCTGATAATCTCCGTACGATGTGTCGATTCCAGATCTTTGAAGTTCACCAAAGATTCCCAACTCGCTTTCATCCCCAGCGGGTCGCCGTAACTTTCAGTAAATCCATTCACAAAATCTATTCGTGAATCCAAGTCTTTCACCCAAAGAATAGCATATTCATCGAAATCTTTCAGATTGCCTGTTTCATAGAATTGAATCAGCTTGGTGATAACGGCCTTTTGCGCCTCACTCTCTGCCACACCTTCCGCTTTCTTCAGCCAATAAACAATCTTCTCAATAGCCTGTGTATAGAGTCCGCCTACTTTCCAAACCTTCTCTGTCAACTTTCCGTTTTCTTTTACCAAGCGACTGTTCAGTCCGTAAGAAACCGGTGTTTCGTCTTTCGGGTCTTTCATATCACTATAAAAACGTTCTGCCTCTTTCTGCGTCACTCCATCGTAATAGTTACAAGCAGAGGTCAATACAAGATCTTCGCCATCCGCCTGGTTTACCCGCTTCGGCATAACTGCCGGATCGAAAATCACCGGGAACAGCTCGGCACAGAGTTGATCGGCAGTCTGCCCTTTCTCCAGCGGAAGCAACTTGGCATCCAGACCGAGCACGGCCTGTTTCAAGAATTCCTGTGAGAAGTTCGGCACAAATTTCTCCGTACCATAGTGATGATGAATACCATTGGAGAACCATACCCTTTTCAAGTACACCTCCATGTTTTTAAAATCAGGCGTCGTTTTATCCCCCTGATAGTTTGTATATACTGCTTCGAGCATCCTACGGATTCTCAAATTATATTTTCCATTCTGGTCAAACAGAATATCCCTTCCTTCCAGAGCAGCCTCTGTCAGGTAATAAATCAGTTCTTTCTGTTTCAGCGTCAGTTCAATATTTGTAAATCAGCAAATTGTTCCACTGTATAATCAAATTTTTCTGCTTCAGCAGTTGTTGTTTTACTTCCTCCGCACGATGTTAAGAGCGTGGCGGCCACTGTCATTAAAATCAGATGTTTTCTCATAATGTTAGTATTGATTAATTAAAATGAGAAAAGGAATTATCTCCAAAATCTTTCATTTAGAGGTAATTCCTTTTGACTAGTTTCGGAACGCGCAATTATTTCTTATTTTCGAGATGTTTTTTGCGATATCCATTAGGAGTCTCACCTACGTTTTTGTAAAATGCAGCGTAAAAAGATTGACGATTTGCAAAGCCAACCATTGCACTGATTTCTTCCATGGCATAACGTTTGTCAGTCAATAAATGCAAAGCATCTTTTACTCTGTATTCATTCAACAGGCAAGAATAGTTCATGCCAAAGCGTGAGTTTACTACTGCAGAAAGGTAACGAGTATTCGTTTTCAATTCTTTCGCCAAGTCCTTAGCTGAATAATCAGGATCCTTGTACTTCTTCTGTACAACGATGATATTCAGGATCTTGTCATACAACTCGTCTGCCAATTCCGGTCTAATCAAAGACCTGTATGCAGCCTTTTTTTCTTTCTTTTCCCTCAAATTGTAGGGACGTTTTTTCGGAGTTTCTTCCGTTTTTTTGTTCTCTAAATCACTCATTGAATTAACTGGTTAGGGTTTGTTCATTTGTTAATTATTGCTCATTTGCAACATAACATGTTACAAATGTCTTACTTTTTTTTTAAACACACAATTATTTTGTGCATTTTTTTTCTAAATAAACAATCAAAAACCTTGAAAAAGAGGGAATAGGGTTGAATAATAAGAAACTTTAACTTATTTATAATTCATATCAGAAACTGAAATCTACACATAATGAAAATTGCCAAAGAAAAATGTACCTTTGCAGCATGGATAAATCAGCATCAATGAGAGAAACTCTAAAGACATATTTCGGATACGATAGTTTCCGTCCTCTGCAAGAAGAAATCATCCGCCACATCCTAAACAAACAGGATGCATTGGTATTAATGCCTACTGGTGGGGGAAAATCAATCTGCTACCAACTCCCTGCATTGCTTTGCGAAGGTACTGCCGTTGTCGTTTCCCCACTTATCTCATTGATGAAAGATCAGGTAGAAGCATTGCTGGCAAATGGCATCGCAGCCGGGGCACTGAACAGCAGTAATGACGAAACGGAAAACGTCCAACTGCGTCGCGCATGTGTTGAAGGACGCCTGAAGCTGCTTTACATTTCACCGGAAAAACTTTTAGCAGAAAAGGATTATTTGTTGCGGGATATGAACATCTCTCTGTTTGCTATTGATGAAGCGCATTGTATTTCACAATGGGGACATGACTTCCGTCCGGAATACACACAAATGGGAGTGCTTCACCAACAATTTCCGCAAATACCGATTGTCGCACTAACTGCTACTGCGGATAAAATCACGCGCGAAGACATTGTACGGCAATTACATCTCAACCATCCCCGTATCTTTATCTCATCTTTCGACCGCCCCAACATTAGCCTGACTGTGAAACGTGGTTTTCAAGCGAAAGAGAAGAACAAGGCTATCTTAGAATTTATTCACCGCCACGGGGGAGAAAGCGGGATTATTTATTGTATGAGCCGAAATAAGACAGAAACCGTCGCACAGATGTTGCAAAAGCAGGGTATTCGCTGCGGTGTCTATCATGCCGGATTATCCACCCAACACCGGGACGAAACACAGAATGATTTTATTAACGACCGCATACAGGTAGTATGTGCCACCATTGCTTTTGGAATGGGGATTGATAAATCAAATGTCCGCTGGGTCATACATTATAACCTGCCTAAAAGTATAGAAAGTTTTTATCAGGAAATAGGACGTGCCGGACGCGACGGTCTTCCTAGCGACACTGTCCTGTTTTATTCATTAGGAGATTTAATATTACTAACCAAATTCGCTTCGGAAAGTAATCAGCAAAACATCAATCTGGAAAAGCTTCAACGTATGCAGCAATATGCAGAGGCTGACATTTGCCGGCGTAGAATCTTATTAAGCTACTTCGGAGAGACAACAACAGAGGATTGTGGCAACTGCGATGTTTGTAAAAATCCACCTCAACGATTTGACGGTACGGTCATCGTGCAAAAAGCATTAAGTGCCATCGCACGTACGGAACAGCAAATCAGCATAGGACTGTTGATTGATATTCTCCGTGGAAACTATTCTGCTGAAGTTACCGGAAAAGGTTATCAGGAACTTAAAACGTTCGGTGCCGGACGCGACATTCCTCCTCGTGACTGGCAAGACTATCTGCTTCAGATGTTGCAACTCGGCTACTTTGAAATAGCTTATAATGAGAACAATCATCTTAAGATAACGTCAAGCGGAAGCAATGTTCTCTTCGGAAGAGCTAAGGCAACATTAGCAGTCATCCGGCACGAAGAAGTCGCCACTCAAAAAGGAAAAAAGAAAAAAGTGGTTGTTGCAAAGGTACTTCCTTTCGGCCTGGAAGGTGGAGAAAACGAGGATTTATTCGAAGCCTTACGCGGATTGAGGAAACAACTGGCCGATCAGGAGGCACTACCCGCCTACATCGTCTTGTCAGACAAAGTATTACACCTGCTTAGTATTTCCCGTCCTACCACTATAGAAGAATTCGGAGAAGACAGCGGTATCGGAGAATACAAGAAGAAAAAATACGGAAAAGACTTCGTTAATCTGATTAGGCAGTTTGTAGAATAATCATACGTCACTTGCACTGCTTAAGCTGTTCGTGCAAATCAGCCGGAGGCACTCCCAATGAAATGGCTTTCTCAAAGTCAGCTTTGGCAAGTCCTTTCTTTTTCTGTGCCAGATAGATATTCCCACGCAGCAGATAAGCATCAGCCGAGGCAGCATCCAACCGGATCGCTTCCTCCAAATCAACCAACGCCAAATCTTCGTGTTTCATCTCACGTTCCACGTCGGCACGGGCAATATAAAGAGTCGCATCGTCAGGAGTAGCCGTAATCATCTTATTCAAAATTTCAAGAGCTTCCCGGAATTTTCCCTCTTTTTGCTCCAAAGTAGCTAATCCCAGCCGTCCGCTATAGCTCTGCAGATCAAGTTCCAATAAACGATTATAATCCATTCTCGCAGCCGGATAATCGCGGCGGAGCACATAAATATAAGCACGCATCAACAAAGCTTCCTTGTTCTGCTTATCCTCATCAAGCACCTGGCAATAATCGGTATAAGCACGGTCTGTTTTTCCCATTTCCATATAAATGGCGGCACGGTCGAGTAAAATAGGAACTGCCAAAGGAGCAAAATTCAGTGCAAAAGAATAAGACTCCAACGCTTTATCAAACTCACCCAAACGGCGCTGGACTAAACCTAAGTTAGAAAAGAGTAATGCATTCTTAGCGTTCTTCGGTTCTAACTTCAAAGCCTGAAGCAAAAGTTCCTCTGCTTTGGGAAGACTGTCTTTCTCAATACATTCAATGGCTCTCTCGGACAATTGCTGATAAGTTTGTGCAAAGGCAACAGCCGGAAAACAAAAAAGTAAAGCTATAATTATTCTTACCATGGTTCAGGTCTTTTTATAATGAATGAATTAATCCAATGGATATGCGTCAAAAGCAAACAGTTCGGTCGACAAATAACGCTCTCCCGTATCAGGTAACAACGCTACTATTTTTTTGTTCTTAAATTCCGGACGCAATGACAGCTGACGGGCAGCATACACGGCTGCTCCCGAAGAAATTCCCGCCAACAGACCTTCCGTCGCCGCTAACTCACGTCCCGCACGAATCGCTTCATCATCGGGCACCCCCATCACTTCATCTACCACAGAAACATCATAAAGTTTGGGAATAAAATTCGCTCCGATACCCTGAATACGATGCGGAGCCGCCTCTCCTCCTGCCAATACAGGAGACGATGCCGGTTCCACAGCGACAATATAAATATCCGGATTATGTTTCTTCAAAGCACGGGCTACACCGCAGACCGTTCCTCCGGTGCCCACTCCGGCCACAAAAACAGCCACTTCACCGTCTGTATCCCGCCAGATCTCTTCACCTGTCGTCCGCTCATGAACAGCCGCATTAGCCGGATTCCCAAATTGTTGTAAGATCACCGAACCGGGAATACTATCACGCAACTCCTGCGCCTTGGCAATAGAAGCTGCCATCCCTCCTAACCCGTCTGTCAATACAATCTGCGCACCCAGCGCTTTCAACAGATTCCGCCGTTCCAGGCTCATTGTTTCGGGCATGGTCAATATCAAGTGATACCCTTTAATAGTGGCTACCATTGCCAACCCGACACCTGTATTTCCACTTGTCGGCTCAATAATCGTTGCACCGGGTTTCAATGCTCCCCGAGCTTCGGCATCTTCAATCATCGAAAGAGCCACCCTGTCTTTTACACTTCCCGCTGGATTAAAAGCCTCCAGTTTGGCAATAATATTTTGTTCCAGACCGTACTTTCCGCTATAACCGGAAAGTTCCATCAAAGGGGTATTCCCCACTAAATCTGTTAGTCTCCTTGCAATCTTTATCATCTTATTACTTTATTTTTGTCACAGACACGACAAAGATATGGAAAAAAAGGTATGTTTTATATCACTTCATGAGAAAGATAAGGAAAAGTATAGTAACTTTGTATCCGTTCAATCTTTTTAAGTTTACAGATATGAAAAAGAGAATCATACAATTTCTCACGACCTATTTTTTATTTGTTCTTTTATTCGTTCTTCAGAAACCAATCTTCATGGTTTACTACCATGACTTATATACCAATGTATCTTTAGGTGACTACTTCCGCGTCATGTGGCACGGATTGCCTCTGGATTTATCTCTTGCAGGCTACCTGACCGCTATCCCCGGCTTACTGCTCATCGCCTCCGCCTGGACCAATTCATCCATACTCCGCCGCATCCGGCAAGGATACTTCGGGGTAATCGCCTTTATCATGGCCTGCATTTTTATCATCGACCTGGGATTATACGGCTTTTGGGGATTCCGTCTGGATGCCACCCCCGTTTTCTATTTCTTCTCTTCCCCCAAAGATGCTATGGCAAGCGTCAGCTTTTGGTTTGTACTATTGGGAATCTTATCTATGCTGATCTATGCAGCAATTTTATACTTTATTTTCTATTGCGTCCTTATCCGGGAGAAAAAGCCCCTGAAAATTCCTTATCGACGTCAGAATGTCTCGCTTGCACTCCTTTTGCTGACAGCGGCACTTTTCATCCCTATCCGGGGCGGATTCAGCGTATCCACCATGAATTTGAGCAAGGTATATTTCAGTCAGGACCAACGCATGAATCATGCAGCCATCAATCCGGCATTCAGCTTCATGTATTCCGCCACCCACCAGAATAATTTCGATAAGCAATATCGCTTCATGGACCCGAAAATAGCCGACGAATTATTTGCAGAGATGGTAGACAAACCTGTCGCAGCAACAGACAGCATCCCCCAATTATTGAATACACAACGTCCGAACATTATTTTTATTATCCTTGAGAGTTTCTCCACACACTTGATGGAAACTTTCGGAGGACAACCTAATGTAGCTGTCAACATGGATAAATTCGCAAAAGAAGGCGTATTATTCAGCAACTTCTACGGCAGCAGTTTCCGCACAGACCGCGGACTGGCATCCATTATCAGCGGATATCCCGGACAGCCAAGCACCAGCATCATGAAATATCCCGAAAAGACGGACAAACTTCCTTCTATCCCCCGCAGCTTGAAAAACGCAGGATATAATCTGGAATATTACTATGGTGGAGATGCCGATTTTACCAATATGCGCTCTTACCTGGTATCTTCCGGCATCGAGATGATTATTTCCGATAAAGATTTTCCTCTGTCCGAACGTACAGGAAAATGGGGAGCACAGGATCACGTCTTATTCCAACGCCTGATGAAAGACCTGAAAGAAGAAAAACAAAAAGAACCGTTCCTGAAACTTGTACAGACATCAAGCAGCCACGAACCATTCGAAGTCCCGTTCCACAGACTGGATGACAAAATCCTCAATTCTTTTGCCTATGCCGATAGTTGCGTGGGAGATTTCGTGAAACAGTATCAAGAGACACCGCTATGGAAAAATACACTGTTTGTACTCGTTCCCGATCATCAGGGTGCATATCCGTATCCAATAGAAAATCCGCTGGACGGTCAAACCATTCCACTGATTTTAATTGGAGGTGCAATAAAACAACCCTTGGTTGTAGATACTTATGCTTCACAAATAGACATCGCCGCTACCCTGCTTGCCCAATTAGGATTGCCGCATGATGAATTTACTTTCAGCAAAAATATCATGAATCCGGCGTCACCTCATTTCGCATACTTTACCCGGCCGAATTATTTCGGAATGATTACCGCCGATAATCAATTGGTATATAACCTCGATGCCAATACTGTGCAACTGGACGAAGGTACTGCCAAAGGAGCCAACCTGGAAAAAGGAAAAGCGTTCCTGCAGAAGCTCTACGACGACCTGGCGAAACGCTAGGAAATGAGTTATATTGAATATTTATAAAGTAATATAGGACAATTTTCTATTCTTTATTGTATATTTGCGACATTAAAAATAGATCAATAAAGCCTGATGATACACACCGGAATTGTCCAATATCTTTCGGAGATAGATACAAATATCTTCTTGTCTTTCAATGGTATACATTCCCCTTTCTGGGATTATTTCATGAGTTCTTTCACGGGTAAATTCATCTGGATTCCCATGTATGCCACTATATTGTATATTTTATTAAAAAACTTCCACTGGAAAGTAGTAATGTGCTACGTGGCTGCCATTGCACTGACTATCACCTTTGCCGACCAGATGTGCAGCAGCATCATTCGTCCGGTAGTAGCACGTCTGCGCCCCGCCAATCCGGAGAACCCGATTGTAGATCTAGTATATATCGTAAATGGTTACCGCGGAGGAAGCTACGGTTTCCCATCGTGCCATGCCGCCAATTCATTAGGTCTTGCCATGTTTGTCATATTCCTGTTCCGTAAACGTTGGCTAAGCATTTTCATCCTGACCTGGGCAATACTCAACTGCTACACACGTATATATCTGGGTGTACATTATCCCGGTGATTTACTCGTAGGAGGTATTATCGGAGGATTCGGCGGTTGGTTGTTCTGCACTATCGCCCACAAAGCAGCCATCTATCTGGAACCTTCCACCCGCACGAAGAGAAAAGAAATAAAACAATGGTCAGTCACTATTTATGTAGGATTACTGACTATACTCGGTATCGTTCTATACTCCACTATTAAAAGTTGGTAGAACACAACATATTTCGAACTAAAAAGTAAAAGCCTGACACCGTTATCCGATGCCAGGCTTTTACTTTTTTATCCGGGTTTATCAAGCTTTCTTGATATAATCAACAATCCACTGTCCTACTTCTTTTGTTCCGTACTTAGCACCGTCAGCCACCTGGATTTCCGGCGTACGTACATTCTCATCCAAAGAAGCATCTACGGCTTTACGAATCAATGCACCCTCTTCTTTAAGGTCGAAATACTCGAACAACATAGCTACAGAAAGAATCTGTGCCAACGGATTAGCAATGTTCAATCCCTTAGCCTGCGGCCATGAACCGTGAATCGGTTCAAATACCGGAGTACTTTCACCTGTAGAAGCAGAAGGAAGCAAGCCCATAGAACCACTGATTACAGAACCTTCGTCAGTCAGGATGTCACCGAATGTATTTTCCGTTACCATCACATCGAAGAAAGCAGGTTCCTGAATCATCTTCATTGCAGCATTATCCACAAACATATAATCAGTTGTCACTTCCGGATAGTTCGGAGCCATTTCCTGTGCAATCTGACGCCACAGACGGGAAGAAGCCAACACATTTGCCTTATCTACCACAGTCAGATGTTTTCTACGCTTCATCGCATATTCGAAAGCCACCTTCAAAATACGTTCGATTTCCGGACGAGTATAATAGTTCGTATCATACGCCTTATCATTATCCTGGTACTTTTCACCGAAATACATACCTCCAGTCAGCTCACGGATACAGATAAAATCGGCATTCTCTACCAACTCCGCACGCAACGGAGATTTGTGAATCAGGCATTTGAATGTCTGTACCGGACGGATATTAGCGAAAAGACCCAGTTTCTTACGCATAGCCAGCAAACCTTGCTCCGGACGTACCTTGGCAGTAGGATCATTGTCAAATTTCGGATCACCTACGGCAGAGAACAAAACAGCATCCGCCTCTTTACAAACCTGATAAGTTGCTTCCGGAAACGGATCGCCTACTTTATCAATCGCATCAGCTCCACAGATTGCATATTCGTAACTTACTTTGTGACCAAACTTCTCGCAAACGGCACTCATCACATCTACACCTTGCACAGAGATCTCCGGTCCGATGCCGTCGCCTGCTAATACAGCAATTTTAAAATCCATAATCGTTTATTCTTCTATTTATATATTCTTATAAAAAACATTCTTCGGGCAAGTTGTTTCTCACTTGCTCTTCTCGTATTCATCTTCGATGAGGTTCAACATCTTCATAGTAGCCTTGATGGCAGCCTCTGTCTGGTCGGCATCGAGTCCGCGGGTACGGAACACCTGCTCATCATAACTCCACGTGATAACTGTCTGCACAAATGCATCTGTACGTCCACCGGGAGGGATGGTTACCGCATAATTGGTCAACATCGGGAATTTACGTCCTAATGTCACCTTATATATTTTACGCAGCGCACGAACAAAAGCATCATACTGACCATCGCCGCCTGAACTCTCTTCGTACTCTTTTCCGTTGATTTCTATCTTCAACGTTGCCATCGGTTTCAACCCATGAGCCAGATTCACAAAATAGCTCTTCAGTTTAACCTTCTCACCCACTGCTCCATGTTTCAACACATCCGAAACAATGTACGGCAAATCTTCCTGTGTAACCAGTTCTTTCTTGTCGCCCAACTCGATGATGCGTTCCGTTACCTTGCGCATAGCATCTTCGTCCAGCTCCAATCCGAGATCTTCGAGGTTCTTACGGATATTTGCTTTACCGCTTGTCTTACCCAATGCATATTCGCGCTTGCGGCCAAAACGTTCGGGAAGCAAATCATTGCAGTAGAGATTATTCTTATTATCCCCGTCGGCATGCACTCCGGCCACTTGCGTAAAGACATTCTCACCTACAATCGGTTTATTGGCAGGTATCACAATTCCCGAATAAGACTCCACTACCCGGCTGACATCATTCAAACGGCTTTCGTCGATATTTGTCACCGCATTGAAATGGTCTTTCAGGATAGCCTGCACACTTGCGAGAGGAGCATTTCCTGCCCGTTCACCCAGCCCATTGATGGTTGTATGCAATCCTTTGACACCGCTTAATACCGCGGCAAGGACATTACTCACAGCCAAATCATAATCATTGTGCGCATGGAAATCGAGATGAGTATTCGGATAACGTTTCTTCATCTTCCGCATATACTCTATCACTTGCAAAGGATTCAAGATACCCAACGTATCAGGCAACATAAAACGCTTGACACTCGTCTCTTTCAATCCATCCATCAACTGAAATACATATTCGGGAGAATCTTTGATACCGTTGCTCCAATCTTCCAGATAAACATTGACGGTTATATCCTGTTCGTCGGCATAATGCACCACACTTATGATATCCGCCAGATGTTCTTCCGGTGTCTTTTTCAGTTGTTGCGTACAATGCTTCAGTGAACCTTTACAAAGAAGATTTATCACACGGCAGCCGGTACGCTGAATCCAATCGACAGAAGTATGCCCGTCGACAAAGCCGAGCACTTCCACTTTATGGAGCAGACTACGACGGGCCGCCCAGTCGCAAATCATCTTCACGGCTTCAAACTCACCGTCCGACACACGCGCCGAAGCAACCTCCACCCGGTCTACCTTTAAATCTTCTAACAGTAAACGGGCGATCATTAGTTTCTCATGAGGCACGAAAGATACTCCGCTGGTTTGTTCACCATCACGGAGCGTTGTGTCCATGATTTCTATTTTCACGCCTTCTTTTCCCATTCTTC
>ERZ791635.970-NODE-970-length-13242-cov-2.48995_pt1 | contig 13242 bp, 10 predicted proteins | sample MGYA00510056_ERZ791635 | MGnify/ENA primary metagenome ERZ791635 (study PRJEB30046, sample SAMN00715187) | human gut metagenome | study: EMG produced TPA metagenomics assembly of the A metagenome-wide association study of gut microbiota in type 2...
ATAGGTATCGTCTGCCTGTTCATAGCGCCCGGTTCGGCGGCATCGGCAGTGAATGCGGCGGCAGGCGGAGCGACCGCAGGCACGGGAGTATCCGCAAAGGTAGAGCTTAACTATCTGATAGGCTTCTGGATAATACTTATTCTTATGCTCGCCCTTATAGCGATGTCGGTAATACAGTTCTTAGGACTTAAGGGCAACAAGGTGTTTGACGCAGTAAACTCAGCCGAAGATGAAAACGGCACTGCGGGCGTATCTCTGCCGTCAATAAACGCTGACGGAATAAAGTCGGCGATAGGTTCAGTGAATGCCGACAGCATAAAGAATATGGCACAGAATGCCGCAGGAAGCATCGCAGGTGCGGCAGAAAATCTCAAGGACAAAGCGTCGCAGGCGGCGGCAAATATGCAGAATCATTCAAGCACAGCGTCTGCAAAGAAGGAAGATCCGCAGGCTGTAATGGAGCAGATAAAACAGCTTCACGAAATGAAAGAAAACGGTATACTTACGGAAGAAGAATTTGCAGAAAAGAAGAAGGAGTTCCTTGAACGGCTGTAATCGATTGAATTCCTGACATGAATAGCGTATAATTATATATACTATGATATACACAAACGGAGGAACGGCAATGGGAAAAACGTCAAACTGCCTTAAAATGCTTCAGATCTTAAGCTCGGGCAGAGTGTATAAGGGTCAGGAGCTTGCGGAAATCCTTGAAACAAACGTCCGTAATATAGCCGAGTACCGCACAGAACTTGAAATGGCAGGCTATTATATAGAGGGTATCCCCGGCAAATACGGCGGATACCGTCTGATAACGCAGAGCGTGATCCCTACGGTAAGGCTAAATGAAGCTGAACAGCGTGCGTTATCCTCCGGAGCGGAACAGCTTAAGAGCCGCAACGATTTTCCTTACTCAAGTGATTATGAAAAAGCGATGGGAAAGGTCTTTGCGGCGGTAAAGCACGAACAGCCGCAGGAAATATCCGTTGCCAACCGTTTTCCGCTTGCCGTTGACGAGCAGGAGCTTAGCAGACGGTATGATACGGTGGCGCAGTGCATCGCTCACAGAAAAGAGCTTGAGATGGATTATCTGTCGCTGTCAAACAAGGTGTCGCACCGCCGCTTCGATCCGTATAAGCTGTTTATGTATAACAATGCGTGGTTTGTGCTGGGGTATGATAAAAAGTCATACGAGATCCGCTATTTCAAGCTGAGCCGTATTCAGTCGATGGTTGTCACGGAAAACCGCTTCACAGTTCTTGCGACATACAAGGAAAGCGACTATCTTGACGATTTCGGTATGAAAAAGAACGGCGAATGGTATGAGATAGTTATGCTGCTGCACGGCAGATATGCTATGCTTGCCCGTGAACGTATCTACGGCAGAGATCAGACAGTTACGCCAATAGACGAAGATACAACAGAGCTTCGTTGCACAATGCAGAACGAGGAGAATATCATGTGCTTTGTGATGGGGTTCGGAAGTCACTGTGAGGTCGTTTCACCGCAGTGGTTGAAAGACAGGGTGAAAGGAGAGGCGGAGAATATATTAAAGCAAAGTACACAGTAATCCATATTATGCAAAAAATCACCCGATGCTAAAATGCATCGGGTGATTCAGTCTGTCGATAAACCCACGCACCGCCGAAAATACAGATAAATAATCTGACGCAAAATTATAATAGGATAAGTAATAGAATTTCGCACAGCCGTAAAAAACGGCTGTGCGAAAGCATTTTTGCTTATAGCGTCAATCGCCCCTCAACGTACCTTTGTACGCTTATCGGGGCGATTTCCTTGTATGCGTGTGTTTTTCGACGTCTGCATCGTGCCGAAAAATACTTTTTCGACACGATGAGCACCCTTTGAAAACAAAAGGTGCTGTTGCTTTATTTGTTATGCTTTTTCAATCGGTATCCATATCTCCGAGTAGGTATCCTCAGGCTTGTCTGCGGGCGGAGTATACATTTCAAGGTTGTAATATCCGCTCAGCTTATAGCCCTTAAGATTAGGAAGCCATTCGCTCCATATCTTTGTGTTAAGGCTTTGCAAAGCGTTTGGTAATGCGCCTTTGCAGGGAAATACAGCCCACGTTCCGGCAGGAAAGGTATACGTTTCGCAACCGTCGGGAATGTCCTTCCACGGAAGATAAGCGTCCGCTATCATATAAGTGAATGTTTTCTCGTCGCAATATATACACGCTCCGAAATCTCCTCGGATTTTTTCACCGCCGCCGTTTTTATAATGCTCGTCCCAGAGCGTTGGGATAACATTATAGGATATTGAAGTGTCGTTTTCAATAGGTGTTGTCACGCCTACAACGGTAAATGCAGGCTTTTCGGTAATTCTGTAATCAATCATAGTTCCGCCCTCCAGTGTAAGTTTAAGCTTTATAGGTGCAAAGGAGCGCAGTACAGTGCCGTGTTCCTTTGCGGCGGAAGGGGTAATTCCGTGAAACTTAGTGAACGCACGGGCAAAGCTGTCGGGCGAGTCGTATCCGTATTTTAACGCAACGTCAATAACCTTTGCCTTCCTGGCGCCAGCTCCTCGCCGGCAAGAGAAAGCCGCCTGTATCGGATATATTCGCCTATTGTGAAGCCGCACAGCACACAGAATATCTTCTGAAAGTAAAACGTTGAAACAAACGCTTTTTCAGCCGCCTTTTCAATGTTAATTTCGCCGTCCAGATTATTTTCAATGTAGCTTACTGCCTCGCCTATTCCTGCGGTCCAGTCGTTCATGCTTATCGCCCCTTTCCATGATTGAATTATATCACGGTATTCCTGATATTACCCGACATTTATTGCAATTATCGGCAGGATGTTAAAAAACAGCCCCGCTATGAAACAGGGCTGTTTTTTTAAATCGGTTCTTTTACCTCGTCAGTTTTACCCAGCAAAGTATTTTTCAGATATTTCTCCGCCTCCTGCACCGGCATAGGCTTTGCATAAAGATAACCCTGAGCCGTGTCACAGCCGCAGTTTTCCAAAAACTGCGCCTGATCGTCTGTTTCAACACCCTCAGCAATAAGCCCCAGACCAACGTCCTTAGACATTGAGATGGTGTGCATTATTATCTTCTTTCCGCGTTCATTTGACATATGCGTTGAGAAGAATTCACGGTCGAGCTTCAGCACGTCGAATCTTGTATCCTGAAGCGTGTTCAGCGAGGAGTAGCCCGAGCCGAAGTCGTCCATAAGGAGGGTAAATCCGTGCTCTTTTATTTTCTCTGTCATACGCAGGGTTTCATCATTTTCCGTGCTTTCGGTTATTTCAAGCTCAAGTAAGTGCTTTGGCAGTCTGTATTTGTCAATCAGCCCGTCAAGAACATCGAGAAATGATTCATCGTCAAGGTTTGCGCGGGAAACATTGACAGAGATCGGAAGCGGAGTGAAATGTCTGTCTATCCAGTCACGCAGTACCATGCAGGCGCATTCCCATACATAAGCGTCCAGCTTTGTGATAAATCCGTTTTCTTCAAACAGCGGTATGAAACTGTCGGGATATATCATTCCGCACTCGGGACTCTGCCACCTTACAAGCGCTTCATAGCCGATAGCTTCGCCGCTGGAAATGCTGAACTTCGGCTGAAGATAGATGATAAATTCGTTGTTGTCTAAAGCTTTTTTCATGTGCGACTCGACAAACTTGCGTTCCTTTATCGCCTTCTGCATATTCTTGTTATAGAATGCAACGCTTTCAAGAGCGTTTTTCTTGATAGATTGTCTTGCCATAGCGGCACAGTCGCACATCGTTCTGACAGATATGCTCCTGTCCTCTATAAGATAAATACCGAACACGAATTCATAGCTGTATTGGCGGAAATTCTTCAGGCAACGCTGAAGCTCGGATATAACGGAGAACAACCCGTCCTTATCTTCATAAGGAGTCAGAAGTGCAAAGACATCACCGCTCATTCTTGCTCCCACCTGCTTTTTTCCGCAGAAGTTGCTGAGCTGACGTGATATGAACTGGAGCATTTCTGTTCCTGCATCTTCGCCGTAGTTTTCGTTTATCAGCTTGAAACGCTTAATATCGAACTGTACAAGAGCAAATTTTGTGTCGGGGTATGCCGTGAGCCTTTGCGAGATCATATCGTGGAACATTATCGGATTATCGGTAGTGGTGTAATAATCCAGAATTTCTATGCTCATTATTTCGTTGATTTCGAGTTTTTTGATAGAACCGGCTATCTCTTCCATTTTACCGTCCTTGCCCGAAAGCTGTACATAAATACCGTACCATTCAGGCTTGTCACCTTCGCACAGACGTATATTTACGGATAAAGATGTATCGGTGATCTTATCGTCAAAGGAGTCCTTTATTTTACGGCAGAAGCTGTCATAGATGAGCTTGTCGTCGGGGTGTATCGCTCCGCTCAGCCATATCGCACGCAGAGGTCCCACAGATGAGGATTTAATGCACTTTGGCATATGATCGTTCTCTATGATGTACCATTTGAAGTTGAGATAGTCCATATAGAAATAGGTGCATCTGTCAAACTGCGAGAATATTTCGTGTATTCTGCTGCGATAATCTTCGAGCATCGCAGCAGGCTTTTCCTGAGCTTCGGGTACAGGCTGAAAGACGGGACCACGCTCGCCCTTCTTCATCCTTTTCTGCTCGTACATAAGCCGGTCGGTGCTTCGCATAAGCTCGTTTACATCTTCAACACTGCTCACCGTGCCGTATGATCCGCCTACGCTTATAGACACATCATAAGGCTTTCCTGCACTGCGGTTGAACTTGTCGATCTCCGTCTGTATCTCACCGACAAGCCTTGACAGCTCACGCTGTTTATCGGTGTTATACGGCACTGTCAGTATAAATTCATCTCCGCCGAATCTGGCGCATATACCGTCTTTTCCGCAGCCTGTCTTTATAGCGTCAGCCACTGCCTTTATAGCTATGTCGCCCTCAGAGTGACCGTATGTATCGTTTATCTCTTTGAGCCTGTCCATATCGCAGGATACAAGGATAACATTACACTTTTCGTTTCCAAGCATAAGCTCGCTTATACGCTCAAAATATCCCCTTCGGTTATAGATGTTTGTAAGCGGATCTATCAAGTGCGTGAGCGAAAGCTCGTTGTTTGCGTTTCTCAGAAGATATTCTATGCGGAAGTTTTCAAGCGCCTGGTTTATAGATTCCACCAGTCGCTGAACATAGTAGAAGCTGCCGGGATTTACAAGAAGATCGTCCGCAACGGCGGCATAATAGCCTATGACCTGCTCCTGAAAATGCAGAGGGCAGAACATAATGGTATTATATCTTTTGATAAGATCGTTGAGGTCGGGAAGAACCTTCTTTGCCGGATAATTTATCTTGTAGCTGTAATCGTCCCACATTCTTATAACGTGTGCGGTCATATTTTCGGTGAAAACGCTGTGATACGCTTTAGGTATGACGACTGATTCCTTGGTGAGAAAATCATCGTTCAGGCATAGTGCCGCACGGTAGTTGAAATATCTGCCCATAGTTTTTGTAAGCTCATCGAGCCTGTCGCAGTTTACTGTATGGGTACAAAGCGACGCCATCTTGCTCTCTGCGTCAGAGAGGGCAAGATTATATTTATTCATATGCTCCAGCTTTTCATTGGTATAAGCTACGTCAAAACCGCAGCAGCCACAGCTCTGACCGAGTATCATAGAGAAATGGATATGCTTATCGGACGGTTTTTCACTGCCCTTGATATATCCGTATGCGGTATCGGCAATGGTTGTCGCAAGCTCATCTGCGTCCATCTGTGCAGTGGTCAGTCTGGTGGTGGAATAAATGCGCTCCTGATATATAGCGTCAAATCCCGTGACTATTATATCCTCGGGAATTTTCATACCGTGTTCTTCAAGAGCTTTCATTGCGGTGATAGCCATAGTGTCGTTTGCACATATTATAGCCTGAGGCATTTTTCTTCCGCAGACAATAAGGTCCGAGATGGTCTTTTTTGTCGGCGCATCCCAGAAATCTCCGTAGCCGAGCATTGTTTTTTCGTTAAATTCAATATTGTGACGTGCAAGAACACGCTTGAAAGCCTCAATTCTTTCTTCGGAGAAGGAGTTGCCTTTTGTGCCTGCCATAAAAAACAGGTCGGTGCATTTATGCTCTGTTATGACGTGTTCCACTACCGACTCAAGCGACCTGCCATAGTCGTATGTTATATTTGTACAGCCGTTGTGACTGCCGTCAAGCATTATTACGGGTATTTTTGCGGCGTTTGCATATCTTATGATAGTGTCGGTTACCCATTCGCTCTTTATAGTTTCGGGCATAATGACAAGAACATCTACAATATCGAGGTTAATAAGATGATAGACGCTTGCCTCTCCCTTTGAATACGGTGTATCATAAAACATATCTGTAAATGCGTTGAATATCATAACCTTGAAGCCTTTCTTTATCAAAGCGTCCGAGGCTACTTTTACAATATGTGCAGCGTGGTCATTCTGCATTCCCACAAGACATATCCCTGCTACTGCGTATTTATGAAATTTGCCGATGTACAAGCAATCCACCTCCTGTCTGTATTTCTTTTCTGATTACACATAGATAATTGTACCATAAAATAGTATTAAAGTCAAGATTATAGTGGAACTTGCACAAATTTTTGTAAATTCAGCCGCCGTGTTTGTACAGGCTGTAATATTGCTTTAGGCGGGATATACCTGCTGTATTTTACGTCAACGATAAAACGCTGTGAATTACGGGTTTTTTCATCTTTTACTTGCAAATACCCCTTTACTTATGGTACAATAACAATATACTGCCGTAATAGCGAATTATCGCTTTACTATGATAAATTATCGGAAGATTAAGGAAGAATTAAATATGACCGGCGAACAGATAATGAAGGTTACGGGGATACTCCTGGAAAACCTTATCCCCACACTTAAGATTTTCGGCTTTACGTTGCTTTTTTCAATACCGCTCGGACTTATCGTTGCGGCGCTGAAGATGTGCAGGTTCAAGCCGATATCGTGGCTTACAAATCTATACATACTCATAATGCGTGGAACACCGCTTATGCTCCAGATCATAGTTGTCTACTATGCACTGCCGTTTTTAAAGACGGCTACCAAAGGCTCTGGCGGATTCGTAGAAAGTCTGCTGAGCGGCGTTGACCCTGCCGCAGAGAGCTTTATGTTCACTATGGTAATTATCGCATTCGTGCTGAACTATGCGGCATATTTTGCCGAGATATTCAGGGGCGGCATAGAGTCTATACCGAGAGGTCAGTATGAAGCGGCGGCGGCTCTGGGAATGACAAAGGCGCAGACGTTCTTCAGGATAATTCTCCCGCAGGTAATAAAGCGTATCGTTCCTGCTTCATCAAACGAAGTAATTACGCTTGTAAAGGATACATCGCTTGCAAATGTCGTTGCTTACTCGGAAATAATGCTTGCGGCAAAACAGCAGATGATGAACTACAGCTCGCTCGTTCCGCTGTTTATTGCAGGTGTTTTCTATTTCGTAATGGCTACTGTGCTGACAGCGCTGTTCGGCTTTATCGAAAAGAAACTGAACTACTACAGATAAGGAGCAGGCGGAATGTCAATACTCAGTATAAAGAATCTATCAAAGAGCTTCGGAAAGCTCGAAGTTTTAAACGATATTTCATTCAATGTGGAGAAGGGCGAGGTAATATCTATAATAGGTCCGTCGGGAAGCGGAAAATCAACGCTCCTGCGCTGTATAAATCAGTTTGAGAAGATAGACAGCGGCGAGTGCGAGATATGCGGCATCACTATGACAAGAAACGATGAAAACGGCAAGGCGGTATATGCCGACAACAAAACGCTCCACGATATAAGGCTTAAAATCGGTCTTGTGTTCCAGAACTTCAACTTGTTTCCGCATATGTCGGTGCTGAAGAATATCACAGAGGCACCTGTCCATGTGTTAAAGCAGGACAAGATGCAGGCAGAACAGACGGCTATGGAGTTGCTCGGCAAAATGGGACTTGCGGATAAGGCAAACGAATACCCGTGCAATCTGTCGGGCGGACAACAGCAGCGTGTATCAATTGCAAGAGCGCTTGCACTAAGCCCCGAGCTTCTTTTCTTTGATGAGCCGACGTCTGCGCTCGACCCTGAACTGACCGGCGAGATATTAAAGGTAATAAAGAGCCTTGCGGAAGAAAAGATGACTATGGTTATCGTAACTCACGAAATGCAGTTTGCAAGCGAGATTTCCGACCGTGTAATATTTATGGACGGCGGATATGTTATTGAGAACGGCACTCCCGACGAGGTATTCAACAACAGCCAGAACGAGCGTACACGTCAGTTCCTTGAAAGGTATCATTCCTGATATTACTTGACGATACCCGGCAATTATGATAAAATATCTGTTATACGTTTACGCACACAGTAATTATATGGAAGGAAACTAATATGAAGGTACTCCTGTTTTCAGAAGGTATGAACCTTATCAAAATATCCGGTCTTGGCAGAGCAATCATGCACCAGCAGAGAGCAATGGAGCTTAACGGCATAGAATATACGCTCGACCCTAAGGACAGCTATGATGTTGTTCACATAAACACGCTCGGACTGAAATCTAAGCATCTTGCGAAAAAAGCAAAAAAGGCGGGCAAGAGAGTGGTGTACCACGCTCACTCAACGCAGGAGGACTTCCGTAATTCGTTCATCGGCTCGAATCTTATTTCGGGACTTTTCAAGAAGTGGATATGCAGCTGCTACCGCAGGGGCGATGTTATAGTGACTCCGACCGAGTATTCAAAGTCGCTGATAAGAGGCTATGGGCTGACCGCACCGATCTATGCCGTATCCAACGGTATTGACCTTGCGAGATATGAGCCTAAGGAAAACGACAGGGAGGCATTCCGCAAAAAGTTCGGTTTAAAGGACGATGACAAGGTCGTAATCTCCGTAGGACTTTACTTTGAACGTAAGGGTCTTCTCGATTTTGTTCAGATGGCAAAGGATATGCCCGACTATAAGTTTATCTGGTTCGGCAAAACTCCGCTTTACAGCGTGCCGCATAAGATAAGAAAGGCGGTAAAGACAAAGCTGCCGAATCTGACATTTGCTGGCTATGTACAGCCCGATGAACTGAAACAGGCTTATGTCGGCTGTGACGTGTATATATTCCCTACCTTAGAGGAAACAGAGGGCATAGTGCTTCTTGAGGCGCTTGCGGCGAAGGCAAATGTTATCGTCCGTGATATACCTGTATTCGACTGGTTAAACGGCGGTACAGATTGCTATAAGGCAAAGGATAAGGACGAATTCGAGCGTATGATAAAGGAGATTTACGAGGGCAAGCTCCCGTCACTGCGTGAGAACGGACGCAAGGCAGTTGAAAATATGGATATAAAGAAGATCGGCGAAAAGCTGGTGAAGATTTATAACGGCACCGCCGAGGGCGGAGATTGATAAAAGCGCCAAGAACTCTATTGATACAAAAAACGGACACTCCCAAAAGAGTATCCGTTTTTTTATGCTATTTTTTAATATCAACAAACACAAGCTCCGGTCGGTTGAATATCCTCGGTACCGCTATCAATGTCGATGGCTTCCAAAGCCCTCTGCTGACAATATGCGCGGTGTCGCCGTGCATATAAACGCCTGCCGTGTATTTCGGGAATACTCCCTGACCGGGCGCAAAAACGCCGTCAATAAGTCCGGGTATTCTCCATTGACCACCATGAGCGTGACCCGACAGAACTATATCAAAGTTGCCCTTTAAATATTCGTCTATCTGTTCGGGAAAGTGAGCGATAAGTATTCTTGTACGCTTGCTGTCTTTTTCCGAAGTCACGGCATCAAGCTGGTTTACAAGCTCGCCGTTTACCTCGTCATAGGTGTGAGCATCGTATATTCCGCAGATTTCGGTTTCGTTTCCGTTGATATTAATGACCGTACCGTTTCCTTCAAGCACGGTAACTCCGAAGTCCGACATCTGCTGTTTTATTCTTGCGCTGTCGCCCCTTGCATTTTCGTGGTTTCCGATAGTGTAGAAGCACGGATAACGCTTTACGAGATATTTCACAAGAATGTATGAGTTTTCGGGCAGGTCGTCCTGCGTTTTATCCGCAAGATCTCCGCCGAATACGACTATATCGGGTTTTGCACCGTCTATCGCATTTTTAAGCTCCGACTGACTTTTCCCGAAAAGGCTGTTGTGCAGGTCCGAAACAAATGCAATGCGTACAGGCGATGATACCTTCCCGCTTTTTATCTCGTAGGTCGTTGTCTGCAGCCGCATATCACAGGCGACAAGTCCTAAAGCGGCAAGAGCCGCTCCCGCAACTCCTGCGGCACAGCCTACAGCTATTCTTTTCTTTGTCTTTTTTGTGAGCGTAAAATCACCTCTTAATATCCGCCCGAGCCGTCAAGGCTGGGGTCATTCTCAATCCAGCTTTCAACATTGATGACCTTGTATTCGTTTGCTGAGGTGCGGATAAATACATCCTTGATACCTGCGTTTATTATAAGACGCTTACACATTGAGCAAGGCTCAACCTCTCCGCAGAGCGTGCCGCCTGAGGTCATATCGTGACAGGCAAGGAAAAGCGAAGAACCTATCATATCCGTCCTTGACGCACTGATTATACAGTTTGCCTCTGCGTGAACCGAGCGGCAAAGCTCGTAACGCTGACCTTTCGGAACGTTCAGCTTTTCACGGGTGCATATTCCGAGGTCGGAACAGTTTTTAAGGCCTCTCGGCGCTCCGTTGTATCCTGTGGCGATTATCTCATCGTTGTGTACTATTATTGCACCGAAATTCCTGCGCAGGCAGGTTCCCCGCTCACATACCGTTTCGGCTATGTCAAGGTAGTAATTTATCTTATCTCGTCTTTCCATAGTTTAACCTTTCTGAAATAGGGCTGAGCTTATATCAAGTTTAATATAACATAAATACTGCCCTTTTGTCAATCGAAAACAGCAGGTATAAATATGAAAAACCGCCGTGAAAAAATCACGGCGGTAAGCATTAATCTGTTTTCTTTGCGTCGGGGAGCATATACTTCTCACTGAAAACAGTGAACTTTCTGCGGAACTCCTCGTTGTTTGTAGCTTTGAGGTCGCTTATATAGCTATGTGTGTCAAAGCTGTTGTCATGTATCTGTATCATACAGACTGCAATATTTGAGCAGTGGTCTGCCACTCTTTCGTAATTCGTGATAAGGTCGGTTAGCACAAAGCCCATTTCAATGGTGCATTTGCCTTTACGCAGACGCTTGACGTGTCTGTTTCTAATCTCGGTACGCAGATTGTCGATTACTTCTTCAAGAGGTTCGACCGATTTTGCCTGCTCAATATCTCCATGCTCGAATGCCGTAATGGCGGTATCGAGTATTTCGTTTAAAGCACCGTTGAAAATGTGTATTTCCTCAATAGCCTTCTTCGAGAACGAAAGGCCCTTCGTATGCATTTCCTTTGCACATTCACTAATATTGACAGCGTGGTCCGATATACGCTCAAAGTCGCTGATGCAGTGCAGCAGCATATTTACCGTCTGGCTGTCGCCGGGGGTAAGGTTCTTGGAACCCAGCTGTAACAGGTAACTGCCGAGCTTGTCCTCATAGACATCGACTTTTTCCTCGTTCTCGTTTACTATTTCGACATCGCGATCGTTATATTTGGACATAAGCCCCATTGAGAGCTTCAATGTATCTCTTGCACAGTCTGCCATTCTGACAGCTATTGACTTGCACTGCTCCAGAGCAACTGAGGGAGTTGCAAGGAAACGGGGGTCAAGTATCTGGAACTCGTTTTTCGGAGCACTATCGTCCTTCTTGTCACGCACTGAGATATATGCGAGCTTTTCGAGCAGCTTCATAAACGGTAACCAGACTATCGTTGCAAAGATATTGAATACGCTGTGCATTATCGCTATGCCTGCCTGGTTTGCAGATTGTTCAAAGAACTCGAAGGGGAATATAGCGTTTATGATATAGAACAGTACCATAAATACTATAGTGCCGATGAGGTTGAAGTAAAGGTGAACAAGTGCGGCACGCTTTGCGTTCTTGTTTGCACCGATTGCAGAAAGCAGTGCGGTAACGCAGGTACCTATATTCTGTCCCATGATTATCGGCAGGGCAGTGCTGTAAGTAACCGCTCCCGTAGCGCACATAGCCTGCAGGATACCGACAGACGCAGATGAACTCTGAATAACGGCTGTAAGCACAGCGCCTGCAATAACGCCAAGCACGGGATTTGAGAACATAGTGAGAATGCTCTTGAACTGTTCGTTGTCAGCCAGCGGCGCAACGGCGGAACTCATCGTTTCCATACCGAACATAAGTATCGCAAAACCCATAAGGATAGTACCTATATCCTTTTTCTTGCTGGATTTTGACATCATTATAAAGAAAATGCCGATTATCGCCAGTATAGGCGTGAAAGATGTGGGCTTGAGCAGCTGCATGAAAATGCTTTCACCCTGTATTCCTGTCAGTGACAACAGCCACGATGTCATAGTAGTACCTATATTGGCACCCATAATAACACCGATAGCCTGCGACAGTCGCATAATACCCGAGTTTACAAAACCGACTACCATTACTGTGGTTGCCGATGATGACTGGATTACTGCTGTGACTAAAGCTCCGAGCATGATGGCTTTGAAAGGGTTGGAGGTCATTTTTTCGAGAATTCGCTCAAGGCGGCTTCCCGACAGCTTTTCAAGGCCCTGTCCCATTGCGTTCATACCGAACAGGAACAGCGCAAGTCCTCCGACCATAGTCAGAATGCCGAAAATATCCATAGTTTTCCTTTCCAGACTTGTCTTCTTTTGATTTTTTTGCTTTGCCGTCGGATATGCGGCAAGCGTTTTCTTTTGTTCTTATAGCGAATCCGTCTTACTTTGCCGTTACATCTTTGTAACAGCGATATTATAGCCGGATTACAGCTTCTTTACTTAAAACACACAGACTTATCCCCGTGAATAAGGCTTTCGTCTTATACGGGGGTCCGCTTTATATCAGATTTATATTACGGCAAGCGTGAATACGACTGTGCCGAACGTATATTCTACGGGTATTGTAAGCGTGAACTTCGATTTTATACCGCTTACAGCCGATGATGTGGTCGTTTCCGGCGGATTAAGTCCTATTTCCTTGCCTGTAGTTTCGGAAATATTGACGTTATAAAGACCGTTGCTGAGGTTTAAGAATTCGCTGATAGCGTCATTTGCATAGTCCATATCGGTTATTTCTTCCTCTGCAAAACGGCTTGCAAATACTGCGGCCGCCTTGTTGTCGGCTGTTATAGCC
>ERZ791635.980-NODE-980-length-13144-cov-2.98846_pt1 | contig 13144 bp, 11 predicted proteins | sample MGYA00510056_ERZ791635 | MGnify/ENA primary metagenome ERZ791635 (study PRJEB30046, sample SAMN00715187) | human gut metagenome | study: EMG produced TPA metagenomics assembly of the A metagenome-wide association study of gut microbiota in type 2...
TGTTTTCTTTGTTAAGACTGTCGCCACTTTTTTGTGCATATTGCTAAAATTCGGACCTTTAAGTTTATATTTGTTCACAAAATTGAGATTAAAAAGATATTAATTTCTGAAAAGATATTGACTTAATTTTATTTAAGCTGTATACTTAATATTGTCGTTAAAGACAAATTAATTTACTTAATAAAATTAAGCTGATTCGGAGGTTATCAAGTATGAAAGCAAAGAAGATAGGTGCCGGTGCAATGGCACTGGTTTTGTCAATGGGAACAATGAGTGCGTTCACAGGCTGCGGAAGCTCTACAGATTCAAGCAGCAAGGCTGTTACACCTGAAGTATCACAGGCTGATATCAAAGACTCATTCGACGCAAAGGGTGCAAAACTGGAAGTTCTTACAAACAGAACTGACAGAAAAGAGGACGGCAAGCTCGACGCTCTCACAGACAAGTTTGAGGAAGCTTACAACTGCACAGTTGAATACACTGCATACAAGGACTACGATACAGATGTAGCAACAAGAATGGGTACAGATGATTACGGCGATGTTCTTTGTATCCCTTCAAGCCTTAAGCTTGAGGAACTTCCTACATATTTCGTATCTCTCGGAACTTATGACGAGTTCAAGGACACATACCGCTGGTCAGACAAGAAGATGACGGCTGACGGCAATGTTTACGGACTTGCGGTAGGCGGAACAGCTACAGGCGTTCTTTACAACAAGAAGATATGGGAGCAGGCTGGTATCACAGAAACTCCTAAGACTCCTGACGAGTTCCTTGCAGATCTTCAGCTCATCAAGGATAACACAGACGCTATCCCTTACTACACAAACTTCAAGGATGCAAGCTGGACTATCACTCAGTGGCAGAACCTTGTTATTTCAGCAGCAGGCGGTGCTGAAGCTGAGAACAAGCTTCTTCAGGATAAGAGCGACCTCTTTGTAGAGGGAAACGGCTATTATGAAGTATATAAGCTGATGTATGATCTGTTCTCAAAGCCTGACCTTCTTGAAGAAGACCACGCTAACACAGAGTGGGAGTCATCAAAGGTATGGTTCGGTGAGGGCAAGATAGCAACAATGGTAATGGGTTCATGGGCAGTTTCACAGTTCATGGAAAAGGCTGAGAACCCTGACGATATCGGATATATGCCTGTTCCTATCACTGCGGCTGACGGAAAGGTATACGCAGAGGAAGGTCCTGACTATACTCTCGGCGTAAGTGCAAACTCCAAGAATCAGGATCTTGCAAAGGCGTATGTTGAGTGGTTCGTTTCTGATTCAGGTTTCTCTGAGCAGGAGGGTATGATCTCAACAGTTCAGAACAAGGAGCTTCCAAGCACACTGTCAGGATTCAAGGACGCTGTATTCTTCGAGAAGGCTGTTTCTCCGGACGACCTCGTTGGTAAGTTTGACGAGATCGACAAGGAGTCAGGCGTTGGCGTATGGCAGGGCGACGAGGACAACTTCAAGATCAAGCTTGCTGAGGCAGCATTCGCAGGCAAGGGCGACGACGGTTTCAACGAGATCATCGCTGATGTAAACAAGAAGTGGGCTGCTGCAAGAGATAAAGTTCTCGGCTAAGACTTAAGATAAATCACTTATCAGGTACAGGCATTGTTCCTGTGCCTGATAATTGTGTTCAGGAGGACCTCAAATGCAAAACGGCAATAGAAAAGGCATTGCACAGTGGTCAAAGACTTATGCGGGTAAAAAGTTCTATACTTCTATACTGTTTCTTGCACTGCCGATAATCCTGCTTGTAACGTTTACCTTTATCCCTGCTCTGGATATGGTCATATTCAGTTTTCAGAACAGAGATCCATACGGCACTAACCCTACATATGCAGGCTTTTCAAATTATGTAACGATATTCACCGACAAGGACTATCTTGAAACTTTCAAGAACAGCCTTTATTATCTTGTTGGTTCATTCATTCAGCAGGCACTGGCTTTGCTGCTGGCGTCTATCCTCTGCTCAAAGATAAGAGCAAAGGGACTTTTCAAGGGAATACTTTTCTTCCCTTATCTTATGAACGGCGTTGCGGTATCTATCATATTCCAATATGCAAACTGCTGCTTGGTGTTCATTTCCATATGGAAATACATAGGCTTTGATATCATCATGTATATCGGTGCTATCCAGTCTATCAGCCCTGACCTTTACGAGGCGGCTGACCTTGACGGTGCGAACCCATGGCAGAACTTCAGATATATCGTATTTCCAAGCATAAAGCCTATCATCTCATTGCAGCTTATCCTTGCTGTAAAGGGTGCTATCTCAGTATTCGAGATACCATATATCACAACAAAGGGCATGATGGGCACTACCACATTCGTTATCAAGACTATCAACACAGCGTTCTCGCTGAAAAAGGTGGGTCTTGCTTCGGCAATGGGTATCGTGCTGCTTATCATAACGATAATCGTAACGTTTATACAAAAATACTTCTTCCGTGAGGACGACAAGACCCCTAAGGAGAACAAAAGGAGCAGAAAGGGGGCTGTGAGATAATGGCACAGAATGAAAACAAAGATTCAAAGCCGCTTTATATCGGCTCAAGGGTACTGAACATTTTCAAGTATGCTTTTCTTATACTCTGCTGTCTTATAGTAATAGTACCGATACTTGTTGTGCTCATAGGCTCGCTGAAAACCTACAAAGAGCTTTCAAACACCACGGTGTTCACACTTCCGGAAGTGCCTCAGTGGGAGAACTTCAAGACAACGTTCTTTACACAGAACATTCTTCTTGCATTCAAAAATACGGCTATAATCATTGTTGTATCCTGCGTTGGTTCGATAATAACAGGTACGATGACGGCTTATGTGGTTCAGCGCTTCAACACCTATTTTTCAAGAGTAGTAAAGACAGCGTTCCTTATTGCAACGCTTCTGCCTAATATCACAATGCAGGTAACGGTATTCCAGATAGTTTACAAGCTTGGTCTTTACAGATCTATGCTTGCACCTATCATTTTGAATATCGGTACAGATATTATTTCTATCTATATTTTCATTCAGTTTTTGGGACAGATATCATATTCCCTGGACGAAAGTGCTATTATGGACGGTGCTTCTTATCCAAGGGTATATTTCAGCATCATTCTCCCTAACCTCAAGCCTGCAATAGCAACAGTGCTTATCATCAAGTTCGTTGGTATCTACAACGATTTCTACACTCCAAAGCTTTATATGCCTGATGATGACCACGTTGTTATCTCAACTGTGCTTTACAATCTTATGAATGCCACTTCTGTACAGTGGGAGGTAGTTTTTGCGGGAATCGTAATTTGTATCATTCCGACTCTTATTATATTCCTCTTACTGCAAAAGTACATTTACAGCGGACTTGTTTCGGGAGCTGTAAAAGAATAAGCTTTATTTCTATTTTAATAATTTCCTTACCATAGCAGGCGGTATGACCTTTTAGGAGGTCGATACCGCTTTTGCTTTATAGGCAAACAAAAAAGCGATGAGCCTTTTGCAAGGTCATCGCTTTTTTATATAGAGAGTATTGTTATCTTGACTTTGTTGAATTATTCTGCAAGAAGCTTTTCTGCACTTGCAAGCTTAACTGCTGTAGCAAACACGTCGGCTGCAATTTTAAGCTCGTTCTCAGGCGGGAATGTAGGAGCAATTCTGATGTTTGAATCGTCAGGGTCTTTTCCGTAAGGATATGTTGCACCTGCACCTGTGAGGACTACGCCTGCCTCTTTGCAAAGCTGACAAATTCTCTTTGCACAGCCGTTAAGAGCGTTGAAGCTTATAAAGTAACCGCCGTTTGGCTTCTCCCAGCTTCCGATGCCCAGAGGTGCTATCTCCTTTTCAAGAGTGTCAAGAACTATCTTGAACTTAGGCTCGATTATAGCTCTGTGCTTCTTCATATGCTCCATAAGGTTTTCATATGTGCCGAAGAACTTAACATGGCGGAGCTGATTTATCTTGTCATAGCCGATAGTCTGAACTGTCATCATAGATTTGAGGTACTTGATGTTCTTTTCAGATGACGCTATCATTGCAACGCCTGCACCAGGGAATGTTACCTTTGATGTAGATGCGAGCATATAAACTCTGTCAGGGTTGCCTGCCTTTTCACACTCGTCAAGAATGTTGAGCAGTGTGTCAGGTGTATCAGAAAGGTGGTGGATACAATATGCGTTATCCCAGAATATCTTGAAATCCTTAGCCTTTGTCTTCATGGCTGCAAGACGCTTTACTACTTCGTCAGAGTATGTTGTGCCTGTAGGGTTAGCATACATTGGAACACACCATATACCCTTTATAGTATCGTCCTCGGCAACGAGCTTTTCTACCATATCCATGTCAGGACCGTTTTTGTCCATTGGAATGTTTACAAGCTCAAAGCCCATTTTTTCTGTTATAAGAAAATGTCTGTCATATCCCGGAACAGGGCAGAGCCACTTGACTTTTGTATCCTTCCAAGGCTTCTCACCGTCGCCTGTGCCAAAAAGCATGAACTTTGCGATAGTGTCATACATGATGTTAAGGCTTGAGTTTCCGCAAATGATAAGTTCGTCAGGTGTTACGCCGAGCATAGGAGCAAAAAGTGCCTTTGCTTCAGGCAGACCGTCAAGACCGCCGTAATTTCTGCAATTGAATCTGTGCCGTCCTCAGCGAAACAATCTTCATTGCTCTTTACTGCTGTGAGCAGACCCTCTGTCAGATTGAGCTGTTCGGCAGACGGCTTTCCTCTTGCCATGTTCAGCGACAATCCCTGAGCCTTGAAATCGTCATATTCTTTCTGGACTTCTGCCTTGAATGCTGCCAGTTCCTCTGCAGACATTTCTGTTAGTTTCATATCAATGTCCTCCACTTGTAAATTATAAATTATAGTACACTACTATACAGAACAATTCGGCAAATCCCGACTTTCGCCGCACTCTGCCGAACGTATCTGATATCCTTACTTATATTGTATACCCTTTTCACTGTTTTTGCAAGTGCTTTTTATCATTCTTGCAAAAAATCAGAAACTTGCACGAATATGCTTATACTAATATGACCATTATGGGCAACTTTTATAATTTACATTCAAAACGCTTGCTGATGATCCGTTTTTTTGTTTTGTTAGAACTAACTGAGCTTGCAGATACAGAAAACCGCAGTTTTTTATCGCGATGCAAAAATATGAAACAAGCAAAGTGTTAATAAAATGTTAAATTTAAGAAGAATACGTTTACATTCAAATTCTAAACGTTTTCAGCAAAAATAGGGACTTGAAATTTTTCTTAAAGTATGCTTTAATAGTAACAACGGCGTTTTACCAAAATGGCAAGCCGAATGACATCGCCTTGAATAAGCGGAGGATATATTCGCATATGTATTCGGGGGAAAAATAAAAAGTAATCATTTTTTATATTATGAAAGGTGGATTTTAACATGAGCGTTAAAGTAATCAACGGACAGGCTATCCCAAATATGCCTTGGCAGGATAAGCCGGCTGACTGCAATGAAGTGATCTGGAGAGATAACAGAAACCCTATCATTCCTAGAAATCTTCTTCCTACATCAAACTCTATCTTCAACAGTGCGGTAGTTCCTTTCGAGGGCAAGTTCGCAGGCGTATTCCGTGTTGACGATAAGGAAAGAAACATGGCTCTCCATGCTGGTTTCTCTGAGGACGGTATTCACTGGAACATCAACCCAACAAGGATCATGTTCGAGCAGGCTGAAAAGTCTACAGAAGAAGTAAATCAGTGGGGCTACGGCTATGACCCAAGAGTATGCTTCATCGAGGACAGATATTGGGTAACATGGTGTAATGCATACGGCTGGAAGCCAACTATCGGCGTAGGCTATACATATGATTTCAAGACATTCTATCAGTGCGAGAACGCATTCCTCCCATTCAACAGAAACGGCGTACTCTTCCCAAGAAAGATCGACGGCAAGTATGTAATGTTCTCAAGACCTTCTGACTCAGGTCACACACCATTCGGTGATATGTACATTTCACAGTCACCTGACATGAAGTACTGGGGCGAGCACAGACACGTTATGGGCCCTCTCAAGGGCTGGGAGTCCAAGAAGATCGGTGCAGGTCCTATTCCAATAGAGACAGACGAGGGCTGGCTCTGCTTCTATCACGGTGTTCTTGAGTCTTGCAACGGCTTTGTATACAGCTTCTCAGCTTGCATCCTTGACAAGGAGCAGCCATGGAAAGTTAAGTACAGATGCGGCGAGTATCTCATCAACCCAAGAGAGATCTATGAGTGCGTAGGCGACGTTCAGAACGTAACATTCCCATGCGCAACACTTTGCGACGCTGACACAGGCAGAATTGCTATTTACTACGGCTGTGCTGACACTTGCGTAGGTCTTGCTTACACAACTGTTGACGCTGTTGTTGACTATGTAAAGAGCCATTCTTCTATCTAATTTCGATCTGATAGACTAACAGAATAGTTTACAAAAGAGCAGAACTTCGGTTTTGCTCTTTTTTGTTGTTAGGACATAAAAAAGACGGCTTTGAAAGCCGTCTTGTGAATTATAACAAATAGATGTGTAGGCAAATGAACTACATACAGACGATGTATTTGTGCGATGGCAATGGCCTATATTTTTTCAGGTGCGTCCTTTTCGTATTCGGCGAATTGCTTTTCCATATCAGCTTCGCTTTCGCCAACTGAGCGCAGTATCTCTTTGAGAAATACTCTGTCCTCAGGCTCTCCTGAAAGCTTTGCACTGTGCTTTTCATAGAAGTATCTCATTTTAAGCACGCTGATAGGGGAAAGCTCCTGCTTTTCTGCGGCTTCGTATGCAGAGTTCACGTCTGTGATGAAAAAGCCCATGCTGTATTCAGGAGCCTCCTCGCATATAGCTTTAAGCATATCTGCTATAAGATCTTCACGGACGTACACCACTCTGCCTGCAGAGTGGAGCATTCGCATTGTGCTGTTGTAGTCTGATACCCTGAGTGTTTTAAGCTCATCACGGCTCAGCCCCAGCCACGAAAGGGCAACGGCTGCTGCAGCCTCAGTATTGGTTTCATGCAAAGCTTTGACCTTATCCTCTATCTGAGAAAAGGAATAGATATATTTTTGTTCCATATTTATTGCCACCTTATGCCTTTATCTTTCTGTATTCCGCCGGAGAGATGTTCTCGTGCTTTTTGAATACAACATAAAAATACGAGCTGTCGCTGAAGCCTGTTTCCGAAGCTATCTCCGCAACTGTCTTTGATGAGTAGGTAAGAAGCTCCTTTGCGTGGCTTATGCGCACTGTGTTTAAATATTCCATTGGTCTTATGCTGAAATTTTTCTTGAAAAGTCTGCAAAGGTGCTGTTCTGATACCCCTGCCACAGCCGCCATATCTGCGAGCTTTATAGGCTTTGAATAATTCTCCTCGGTGTATTTCATGACCTTTGCGACGGCTTCGGAATTTACACGGCTCTTGTATGGGAACTTATCGTCTGAAAGCTTGCGGTATTCAAGAAGCATATCGTAAAGCTGTGCTGAGGCATAATAGTTGCCGTATGCCTTGTCGCTTTTTATGGTGTAATATGCACTGTCAAAAAGCTTGTGCATACGCTCTGCGCCGCAGTTTAAGAAAACATGAAATTTGTTAAGATCCCATTCTTTCAGCAGCTCGAGAGCCTGTTTGCCGTCAAAGCACACCCAGTCAAGATACCATGAATGAGTCATGGCAGCTATATTCGTGGGGACAGTGCGGTGGTATATAAAAAATGCTGTCAGGCATTATTTTTACGGTCTTGCCGTCTACCGTTACCTCACCCTCGCCCTCAAGACAGACGAAAAGCTGAGGATAATCATAGCCCTCCGGTCTGCTGACAGGAAACTGCCAGCAGCTCACGCCTATGCCGATGATATAAAATGGCAGAGCTTTTTCAGTTCCTATAACAGGATAGAATTGTTTCTGCATATATTTTTCCCCCATATCTGAAGCAGAAAAAAACTGCAATATATTAACATGATAACTACACATTTTATTATAGCAGTGTCGCAATATGTTGTCAAGCGAAAGAATAAATTGCGATAAAATATGAACCAACTGTTGACTTTTTATCCCAACCGTATTATAATAATAAGGAAATGGTGCGAAAGTGCCAAGTCTTATTTTGTGGGACGTATCTGAAAGGAATTTGTATTATGGAGAACAATGTTATTATTCTTGCCGGCGGACAGGGCAAGAGAATGAAGACCAATATGCCAAAGGCTTTGTGCAATGTTATCGGCGAGCCTATGCTTGAGTGGGTGCTGACAGCCTGCGAGAATGCAGAGCTTGACGATATCTGCGTTGTAAAAGGCTACGAGGGTCAGCAGATAGAGGATTATCTTGCACAGAGAAAGTCAAAGGCTGATATCTGCACTGTTATGCAGGAAGAGCGACTTGGCACAGGTCATGCTGTTATGCAGGCGGCTGATTTCCTTAAAGCTCACGCTGAGGGAAACACACTTATACTCTACGGCGACGCTCCTTTTATCGACGCAGAAACTATCAAGGGTGCGCTGGAGCTTCATACTGAAAAGGACTGCGGCGTAACTGTTGTTACATCAAGAGTTGAGAACCCTACAGGCTACGGCAGAATAATCCGTACTGAGAATGGCATTTCAGGAATAGTTGAGCACAAGGACTGCACACCTATGCAGCTTGCTATCACTGAGATAAACTCAGGCTGTTACTGGTTCAAGACGGCTGATCTGCTGGAAGTTCTTTTCGACATCAAGCCAGAGAACGCTCAGGGTGAGTATTATCTTACAGACTGCATCGAGCTGCTTATTGCAAAGGGCAAAAAGGCTGACGCATTTATTTCTGCAAATCCTCATGTTGCGCTTGGTGCAAATGACAGACGTGGTCTGCTTGCACTGAATGATATCGCAAGATATGAGATAATAGGAAAGTGGCTTGACGAGGGTATCGAGTTCTGCTGCACAGACGGTGTTTCTATCGGAAACAATGTTACTATCGGTCATGGAACAAAGATACACAGCGGAGTTATACTTAGAGGAAACACCACTATCGGTGAAAACTGCAATATCGGCAACAACTGCATAATAGAGAACACAACTGTAGGAAACGGCGTAAACCTCAACAACGTTCAGGCTTACGAGTCTGTTATCGAGGACGACGTTAAGATAGGACCTTATGTTCAGCTCAGACCTAATTCACACATCAAGAAGGGTGCGAAGATAGGCGACTTTGTGGAGATAAAGAACTCAACTATCGGCGAATACACAGCGGTGGCACATCTTACATACATCGGCGATTCTGACGTCGGCTCAAATGTAAACTTCGGCTGCGGCGTTGTAACAGTAAACTACAACGGCGACAAGAAGTTCAGAACTGTTATCGAGGACAATGCTTTCATCGGCTGTAACACAAACCTTGTTGCACCTGTAAGAGTCGGCAAGGGCGCATACACAGCGGCAGGCTCAACTATCACAACTGATATCCCTGACAACGCACTTGCTATCGAGCGTGGCAGAGAGACTATCAAAGAGGGCTACGCTGAGAAGAAGCTCAAGGCGAGAACAGAAAAGTTCGAGGCTATCCACGGCAAGTCTGAGGAGAAGTAAGAGCGGATATTAGCTTTTAGTGTGAACGAACAGCCACATGCTTTTGCTTTTCTGCTGATTTTATTCATTTTTCGTTTGACAAACAAAATCTCATATGCTATAATAAAGCCGACAGTAAAATGTCGGCTTTTGTTTACACCCCGTCTTGCATAAAGACGGGGTTATTGTGCGTGGATAGAATAAGCTGTCGGGGCTGACATATTATAAAAGATAGGAGAATTTACAATGGATATATTTGAGAAATTAAAGAAATTGTCTGCCGAGAGGGAAACGGCTATGGGCAAGCCTGAGTATATTATCGTGGGGCTTGGAAATCCCGGCGTGGCTTATGAGAATACTCGCCATAACGCAGGCTTTCTTGCGGTGGCGGCTATGGAAAAGAAATACGGCTTTTCGGTGAATACGCATAAGTTCAAGGCTCTTGTGGGACGTGCCGTTATAGGCGGAAAAAGCTGTCTTGTCATGAAGCCTGAAACTTTCATGAACAATAGCGGTGAGGCTGTCAGCGATGCTATGGACTTTTATGATATACCGCTTGAAAATGTTGTCGTGGTCTATGACGATATTTCACTTGACGTGGGCAAAATGAGGATACGCAGAAACGGTTCGGCTGGGGGTCACAATGGCATAAAAAGCATTATTGCACTGTGTGGCGGTCAGGATTTTCCAAGGGTAAAAATAGGCGTGGGCAAAAAGCCTCACCCTGATTGCAACTTGGCTGACTGGGTGCTTTCAAGATTCACTGACGAGGAAATGAAAAAGCTTTCTGATGTGGATAAAAACACCTGCGAGGCTGTGGAGCTTATGGTGCAGGGCAAGATAAACGAGGCTATGAACAAGTTCAATTAGGGACAATTTTTGACCGACATATTGATAAAGACAAATATCGGGACGTCGAGGGCGCCGTCCCCTACAGTTATATTGTTATTAAAACTTTTTTTCGGAGAACAGCAAGATGAATATTTTTTATGAAATGGCGAGCCGTCTTGGCTTTTATAAAGATGTGAAAAACTGCCTGCTTAAAGGGTTTACCCCTTGTGCGGTCACGGGCGTTTCAAATATACACAAGGCTCAGACCGCAATGGCTCTCAGCAGGCTTTCCCCTTGCCTTGTCATATGCGACGACGAAGCGTCTGCTATTAGAATGACAGGGGATATAAATGAAATGGCAGGAGAACAGCTTGCCTGCGTTTTTCCTGCAAAGGATCTGAACTTTGCATACATGGAGGGCGTTTCAAGAGAATATGAGCATAAAAGGCTGGAGGCTCTCTCGCTTATCACTCAGGGCAAATGCAAGATAATCGCCGCAAGTATGGAAGCTTGCTTGCAGGGAACTATTCCGCAGGATAAGCTGAAAGAGTTTTCCTTTGAGATAAAAACAGGGGGCGAACTGAGCCTTGAGGGGCTTACAAGCAAGCTTCTTGCAGGCGGTTATACAAGAACAGATCAGGTGGAGGGTCAGGCGCAGTTTTCTGTGAGAGGCTCTATCGCTGATATTTTCCCTGTGCAGGAGTCACGTCCTGTGAGAATAGAGCTTTGGGGCGACGAGGTTGACTCTATATCATATTTTGACCCCGAAAGCCAAAGACGTACCGACCCTATAGATGAGATAACGGTTTTCCCTGCCTTGGAGATAATTTTCCCTGACACTGATGACCTTGTGACAAAGCTTGAAGCCTTGTCCAAGTCTGTCCGTGGAAACCGTACCGATAAGATAAGAACGAATATTTCAAGGGATATAGAAACGGCTCAGAGCGGTATCACGCTCACAAATCTTGATAAGTATTATACTGTGTGCTATGACAAGCTCACAACAGTGTTTGATTACTTTGAGAGCGGTGTTTGCCTTGTGTCGGAGTATACGAACTGTATCGAAAAGGGCAAGGCGGCTCTTGCTCAGCTTTCAGAGGATATGAAGCTTCTTTATGAGGACGGCATACTTTTCAGAAAGCTGGAGGGCTTTTATCTTGATATACCACAAGCGGAACTAAAAATAACACAAATGAAGTCGGTGTTTCTTGACAGCTTTATGCGTTCTAACAACGGCTTGAAATTTAAGAAGCTTATCAATACCGATTGCCGACAGACTGCGGCTTGGGGTGGTAATATCATCAATCTTGAAGAAGAACTGAAAAATCTCTGCTCTCAGGGGTATTGCATTGTTGTGCTGGCAGGCTCGGAAAAGACGCTTCCTATTATAAATAAAGACCTTAATGATGCTGGCATCTCTGCGGAGATACTCACTGAGGACAGCGAGATAATAAAGGGCAAAGTATACCTGCGCACGGGCTGTCTGTCAGGTGGCTTTGATTATCCTGACATAGGCTGTGCGGCTATCACTCAGATGAAAGCCATGAGTGCAAAGAAGCGTAAATCCCGTCACAAGGCAGGAGAAGAGATAAAAAGCCTTTCGGATATACAGACAGGCGATCTTGTTGTTCACGCTATGTACGGCATAGGCAGATTTTCAGGAATAAAAAATATAGAAACGAACGGTGTAACAAAGGATTATATCACCATAAAATATGCAGGCACGGACGTGCTTTATGTGCCTGTTACTCAGCTTGACCTTGTGTCAAGATATATAGGTCCTAGAGATGACGGGGCAGTGAAGCTCAATAAGCTCAACTCTATGGAGTGGACAAAGACACGAAACAAGGTAAAGTCTGCCGTAAAGGATATGGCGGAGGAGCTTACAAAGCTTTATGCTCAAAGACAAATGGCAAAGGGCTTTGCTTTTTCCCCTGACAACGATTGGCAGGCGGATTTTGAGGAGCGTTTCGACTATCAGGAAACCGACGATCAGTTAAGATCTATACAGGAGATAAAGTCAGATATGGAAAAGCCGTCCCCAATGGACAGACTTCTCTGCGGAGATGTTGGGTTCGGCAAAACGGAGGTGGCACTCCGTGCGGCGTTCAAGTGTATGCTCGATAACAAGCAGGTGGCTATACTTGTGCCAACAACTGTTCTTGCATGGCAGCATTATCAGACGGCGATAAAAAGATTTGAGCATTTCCCAGTGAAGGTGGAGCTTTTGTCGAGATTTAGAAAACCAAAGGAGCAACAGCAGATAATAAGAGAGCTTAACCGTGGCACTATCGACCTTATCATAGGCACGCACAGATTGGTGCAGAAAGACGTTAAGTTCAAGGACTTGGGTCTTGTTATCATAGACGAGGAACAGCGTTTTGGTGTTGCCCATAAGGAAAAGTTCAAGGAAACTTTCAAGGGCGTTGATGTGCTTACACTTTCCGCTACCCCGATACCAAGAACTCTTAACATGGCAATGAGCGGTATCAGAGATATGTCTGTCATAGAGGAGCCGCCTATGGACAGACACCCTGTTCAGACCTATGTTATAGAGCATAATATGGGCGTTATAGCGCAGGCCATAAGCAAGGAGCTGCGACGTGGCGGTCAGGTGTATTATATCCACAACAGGGTGGAAACTATCATGATGACCGCAAATAAGCTTCAGGAAATGCTCCCTGACGCAAGGATAGCGTTCGCACACGGACAAATGCCCGAGGAGGAGCTGTCGGAAATATGGCGGCAGCTTTGCGACAGAGAAATAGATATAATAT
>ERZ791635.1053-NODE-1053-length-12333-cov-1.75647_pt1 | contig 12333 bp, 8 predicted proteins | sample MGYA00510056_ERZ791635 | MGnify/ENA primary metagenome ERZ791635 (study PRJEB30046, sample SAMN00715187) | human gut metagenome | study: EMG produced TPA metagenomics assembly of the A metagenome-wide association study of gut microbiota in type 2...
CTATACGATTGCGGTTTTGCAGAAATATCATTTTAATTTTCAGAAAAAATTCGGGCAGAACTTTCTGATCGATCCGCATGTACTTGAGAAGATCGTCGAGGCCGCGGGAGTGACAAAGGATGATTTTGTTCTTGAGATCGGTCCGGGTATTGGTACGATGACACAGTATCTGTGTGAAAATGCCAGGGAAGTGACTGCGGTAGAGATCGATACCAATCTGATCCCGATCTTAGAGGATACATTAAGCGCTTATGACAATGTGACTGTGATCAACCAGGATATTTTAAAACTGGATATCGCAAAACTTGCGATGGAAAGAAATGGTGGAAAGCCGATCAAGGTCGTTGCAAATCTTCCTTATTATATTACCACACCGATCATCATGGGACTTTTTGAGAGCCATGTTCCGATCGACAGCATTACGGTCATGGTGCAGAAGGAAGTTGCAGACCGCATGCAGGTAGGACCGGGAACGAAAGATTACGGTGCACTGTCGTTAGCGGTGCAGTTTTATGCAAAACCCCAGATCGTTGCCAATGTTCCGCCAAACTGCTTTATGCCGCGCCCGAATGTCGGCAGTGCAGTGATCCGGCTGACCAGACACGAGGAGGTGCCGGTACAGGTGGATGATGAAAAACTGATGTTTCACATTATCCGGGCATCGTTTAACCAGAGAAGAAAAACACTGGCGAACGGATTGTCGAATGCGCCGCAGGTACATCTTTCCAAGGAAGAGATACAGGAGTGTATCGCAGAACTTGGAGAACCGCTTACCATCCGGGGGGAGGCGCTCACGTTAGAGCAGTTTGCAGCTCTTTCCAATATTATTGGAAACAGACAGAAAAAATAAAGCAAAATTAAGGAGGAGATTATGGACGAAAATCAGAACATGAACAATGGACAACAGACTTACGGGGATCAGCAGTATAACAACGGACAGCAGACCTATGGCAATCAGCAGTATAACAATGGACAGCAGACTTACGGGGATCAGCAGTATAATGGAGGACAGCAGACCTATGGCAATCCGCAGTACAGCCAGAATAACTGGACACCACAGGAGCAGCATGGTCCGGTTTCAGATATTTTCTGCTATCTGTTACTGATCGTAATGCCGCTGCGTGAGATCATCAGCATGGTTGCGACATCATCTGTATTTCAGGCAATGACTTATGACAGCATTATGGATGGCAGCTATATGAATGTGATGTACAATGGAAGTTATGTGATATTTTCTCTGCTTAATTATGCATTGCTTGCGGCATTCATTATTTTTGTTGTCATCGACATTGTAAAGATCAACAAGCAGAATTATAAAATACTTGGACTGATCCTGTTTGCAATCTTTTTAAAGCCTGGTTATTATGTATGGCGGGCACATCTTTTAAAACGCAAAATGGCGTTTCCAATCGTGTATACCGTACTTTATGCACTGCTGATTATGGCAGAGATCGGATTTGTAATGATGCAGGCATTTAGTCTGGTAATGAATGTGATGTAAAAAATCTGAATGAGAAGTCTCTCTGTTTCATATATTAAATGGACAGGGAGATTTTTTTATGGGAAAAAGACGAAGAAAACGTGCAGGTTTCTGGCTGAAAGGAATATGTCTGATATTACTGGTGCCGGTTTTTATCACAACACTGATGCAGCGAATGCGTCTGGAAAACCTTATTTATGGAAAGGAAGGGGCGCAGGAAGTATGGAATACCATAGATAGTGTAGAGGGTATGGAGCGGGAAGTCCGGGAGCATCAGGAAAATAAAAAAAATATCTTGTCAGGACAGGCAGAGACACAAAGTGGAGACAGTAAGGATGAGGATGAAGAAACTGAGATAAAAGTCCTGCAAATCGTGGCGCAGGAGATCGGGATTGATAAATCAGCGGAAACGATCAAAGCACAATGTGTGATCGCCAGAACGAATCTGTATGATGCCATGCAGGCGGGGACGAAGGAACCGGAGAGCATGCCGCCGGATCAGCAGCAGGAGCTTTGGGGAGAAAATTTTGATAAAAATTATCAGAAACTGAAATCCTGTGTGGAAGCGACGGCGGGGGAGACACTCTTATATAACAGAACTTACATATATGCGGCATATCATGCGATCAGCAGTGGGCGGACACGCAGCATGTCAGAGTTATATGAAGATGCAGACATGCCATATCTTGTTACGGCAGAATGTCATGCGGACACCATGGCGGAAGGTTATCTTTCCGTGTTTTATTATGAAAAAGAGGAGTTCCTGGAAAAATGCCGTGCGGCATATCCTGATGCAGGGCTGACGGAACTGACACAGATTGAGATCGTAAGCCGCGATGCGGCAGAGTATGTGACAAAAATCAAAGTTGCGGGGGAAACATACGATGGAGAGCAGTTCCGCCATGCATTAGAGCTTCCATCTGCCTGCTTTACGATCACGGAAATAGACGATCATGTGCGTATCGTGGCAAGGGGCATGGGACATGGTTTTGGATTAAGCCAGAATACAGCAGAGAAACTTGCAAAAGAGGGATATGGTTATCGGGAGATTCTTGCTTATTTTTATAAGGGAGCAGTGATCGGGCAGGCTGGTAATTTATAGGAAAGAAATAAAAAAATAATCGTATAAACCATCCGGGATGTGGAAACACTATGGTTAAAAATAAATAATGGATGGTGAGAAATAATGAAAAAGAAAGGTTTTTTGGGGTACAGACAATATGTGATTGCGGGGCTGCTGATCGCTTTAGCGGCAGTTGGAACGACTGCGTTATACAGCAGCCGACAGGAAAAGGAACGGGAGCAGATGGAAGCCGAACTTGCAGAAGAAATGCAGAAACAGGCAGATGATATTGCAGCAGAGGAGAGTTCGGAGCAGTCTGCCGAGGCATCTGCACTGGTTCCTCCAAAACAGTCTTTAAATGAAATGGAGAATGAACTGGATGATCCTGCCGTAACGGCGGAACTTGCAGAAGAAAATAATGCAGCGGAAACGGAAGAAACAGAAGCAGCACAGAGCATTCAGACGACAGGCAAAGCACAGACACTTCATTTTTCGGAGGAGCTGCTCTGGCCGATGGAGGGAAACGTGATCATCAATTACAGCATGGATTCCACGGTTTATTTCCCGACGCTTGACCAGTATAAATATAATCCGGCAGTGATCATTGCAGGTGAGGTCAATGATAAAGTCTATGCAGTTGCCAAAGGCCAGATTAAGAGTATTGAAAATGATGAGGTGACAGGCTGTACAGTTACGGTCGATCTGGGTGATGGCTATGAGGCAGTTTACGGACAGTTAAAGGAGCTGAATTTTGCAAAGGGAGATTATGTGGAGGCCGGACATGTATTAGGATATGTTGGAGAGCCGACGAAATACTTCACGGTAGAGGGAAGCAATCTGTATTTTGAACTTGATAAAGATGGCACACCCGTGGATCCGGTAGCATATTTCGAATAAAAGAAAAAGCATTCTTCCTTGAATAAGACACAGTTCTATTTTATAATAAAATGGCATTCTTTTTAGAGAGAAAACGTGAAAAGAAATGTCTGTTGTGGAATGAGAGGAGGCAGTGCACATGGAATACGACGGATATGATGAAATTGTCCGCGCATGGATACAGGGAGTGTACGACAGCCGGGGAAACGATGCAAAACGGACATTGAAGTTTTGTTATGATATTGAACAGTATGCAATGAAAAAAAATGATCCAAAGCTGCTTGGATTTGCATACTATTACAGTGCAGAGACTTATTATCTGTTAAATGAAAGTGAAAAGTTTTTTTTCTGCATCAGCAAAGGCGTATCTTATCTGAATGAATCAAATCAGTGGGAACTTGTGGCGCGTGCATATAATCTGATGGCAATTACGGCGATCAATCGGGGAAATGAGCCGATCGCACTTGACTATTATCTGACTGGATTGAATTTCTGTACGAAATATCAGTTAAAACAGGAAGAAACCATGATAGATATAAATCTTGGAAATTTATATTTATCCTGTGGACAATATTTAGAGGCACAGAGATATTTTGAAAATTGTGGACAGCATGTAAAGGATTTTGTGAAAGATGATAAAAATTACCGCCTGATCACCTGTGTTTATATAGGAATGGGAACCGGTTTTTTGTATCGCGATATGCCGGAGCGTGCAGCACATTATGCAGAGCTTGTCTCGGATGAGTGCGCGGGCCGTATTGATGGCATTGAACTGCTCAGTTTTCGCTGTTTTAAGGCGGAGGTATGCCATGCAACCGGAAAGACGGCGGCGCGTGATGAATGCATCCGGTTGATCTGTGAGGAGATCAATGCAGATATTCCGATCATGGATATTTTTAGTGATCTTTATGAATTCAGCCAGCTTTTGCTTGAAATCGGAAATGATGATGCTTTTTTGCGGGTAATGGAAATTTTAGAGCCATTGACATGGCAGTCAAAGATCGTCAATCTTCAGAGGCAGATTATTTCCCTGAAAATTAAGTTTTACCGTATGCATAAGGATAATGATGCATATTTAGAGGCTGCGGGGCAGTACTACGAGTTGTCCGAGATCATGGAAAAAGAAAAACAGGCGATGATCGCAAATATGCTTGATGTGCGGGAATCTTTAGAGCGGGCGAACAAAAAAAGACGCGAGATGGAAGAAGCAAATATCCGGCTTTTGGAAAAGTCAGAGACGGATGCACTGACGCGCCTGGCAAACCGGTTCCGTCTTAATGATTATCTGGATCAGGTATTTGAGAAGGCATTATCAGAGCAGACGCCGCTTGCCATGGAGATCCTGGATATCGATTATTTTAAGCAGTATAATGATAACTACGGACATCAGGCAGGGGATGAGTGCATTAAGCGGATCGCAAAGCAGCTTGAGCTGATGCAGAATGATATGATATTCTGTGCGAGATATGGAGGGGATGAGTTTATCATTCTCTATCAGAATATGACGGAGGAAGCGGTCAGACATGCGGCGGAGGGATTGCGGCAGCGGATCATTGATCTTGGAATCCAACATGCATATTCTAAGGCAATGCCTATCGTGACAATCTCACAGGGAATCTGTTATGATATTCCGAAAGATGATACAAAGAGCTGGGATTTTCTGCATGCGGCAGATGCGATGCTTTATCAGGTTAAGAAAAAATCCAGAAATGATCTTGCACTGGGACACTTAGCAGATGTGAGTGACAAATAAAACAGGAAACATTTTATGAATGCGGCATAGAATATAACAGATAGAAACAAAAATCCGCAATCGAGTTTTTCACACGGAAAACCGGAAGTAAAAAGTGATGCAGTAGAATGGATAATATACATGATTGTCGATTGCTTTTAAATAAGAAGTAACACCCAGACCAAAAATCGGCGACGATTTTGTCGAAAGATGAGGTTTGGGGTACATAATTCCCGAAAATCCGCAGTTGATGCGAACTGTTGCGCGGGGGAATTTCTTGACAAAAGTACGGGCACCGTGTTATCATTCAGACTGTTGCGCTTATGGGGGCTGTTGATCAGCCCCTTGTTTTACGCGCGCCAATGGCGCACGTTTCTATAGAAAGGAAATATATGGAAACAGTTAGATTCGATCAGTTAGATTTATATCCGCAGGTATTGCGTGCGATAGCAGAAATGGGATTTGAAGAGGCAACACCGATCCAGAGTCAGGCAATTGCGGTTGTGATGGCCGGAGTGGATGTCATTGGACAGGCACAGACAGGAACCGGAAAGACGGCATCATTTGGAATCCCGGTACTGCATAAAGTAGATCCGAATAATAAAAAAACACAGGTTATCATCTTATCACCGACAAGAGAGCTTGCCATCCAGGTGGCGGATGAGATCCGTAAACTTGCAAAATATATGCACGGTGTAAAGATCCTTCCGGTGTACGGCGGACAGGAGATCAGCCGTCAGATCAAGGCATTGAAGGGTGGGGCACAGATTATTATCGGTACACCGGGACGTGTTATGGATCATCTGCGCAGAAAGACGATCCGCTGTGAGGCAGTGAACACGATCGTACTTGATGAGGCAGACGAGATGTTAAACATGGGATTCCGTGAGGATATTGAGACGATCTTAGAGTATATCCCGGAGGAAGGACGTCAGACGGTGTTATTTTCTGCGACCATGCCAAAGCCGATCTTAGATATCACCAAGAAATACCAGCACGATGCCGTGACGATCAAAGTGGTAAAAAAAGAGCTGACCGTTCCGAATATTGAGCAGTATTACTATGATGTAAAGAGAAAAGACAAGATAGAAGTTTTGACCAGACTCCTTGATTATTATAATCCAAAACTCTCTCTGGTGTTCTGTAACACAAAACGCATGGTGGACGAACTGACCGAGGAACTGCAGGGACGCGGTTATTTTGCAGAGGGACTGCACGGAGATATGAAGCAGACACAGCGTGACCGTGTGATGCGCGGTTTCCGTACCGGAAAAACAGAGATCCTGATCGCAACCGATGTTGCAGCGAGAGGTATCGATGTGGATGATGTGGAAGCGGTATTCAATTATGATATTCCACAGGATGACGAATATTATGTTCATCGTATCGGAAGAACCGGACGTGCCGGAAGAACCGGACGTGCGTTTACTTTCGTCAAAGGCAAAGAAGTATATAAATTAAAAGATATCATGCGTTACTGCAAGACCAAGATCGTTGCAATGCCGATCCCGTCCACGGATGATGTGGCACAGATCAAGGCTGAGAAGGTCATGGAAGAAATCGGAAGAATTATCGACGAGGAAAATTTAAAAGATACGATCGATATCATCGAAAAGCAGATCAATGAATCTGATTATACTGCAATGGACATTGCAGCAGCATTCTTAAAACAGGCGTTGGGACAGATCAATCTTGACAATGACAGAGAGGACTCTTTTGATTTTGACAATACCGGAGCTGAAGAGGGCATGGTGCGTCTGTTTATCAACATCGGTAAAAAAGACCGCGTGAAACCGGGCGATATCTTAGGTGCGGTTGCAGGCGAATCCGGCATGCCGGGTAAACTTGTCGGAGCCATTGATATGTATGATAAATACACATTCGTGGAAGTGCCGAGAGAATACGGAAAAGAAGTTTTAGAAGCCATGAAAAATGCAAAGATCAAAGGCCGCTCCGTCAATATGGAACCGGCAAACCAGAAATAAAAAGTTTAAGTCCGTGAGTGAAAATATTTCCGGTCAAAAAAATCCCGTGGGAAATGATTTTATAAATCAGTTTCTCACGGGATTTTTTTGTTATAGGGTAGTGAACCACTTTTTTACACCCGAAACTTCGTAGAAGATTACTGCCCGATTTTACTTACGATCGTGCGGTTGATCTTCATTAAGAAAAATGCAGTTGCACACACAGATACCAGTTCTGCGATCGGGAATGCCCACCATACCAGATTGACATTGCCGGACTGTGCTAACAGGTATGCTGCCGGGAGCAGGATCACTAACTGTCTTGCAATGGATATGCACATACTGTAGACTGCTTTTCCAAGTGCCTGGAAAATACTGCTGCAGGAAATTCCAAAACCGGCAAGCAGGAAACTTAAACTGATGATACGCAGCGCAGGGACACCGATGGAGAGCATTGTGTCGGAAGCCTGAAACATGGAGAGAAGCTGCTTTGGAAAGAGCTGGAATAAAAGCAGGCCGACTGCCATGATGCTGACTGCGTAGGCAACGCAGTGTTTTAAAGTTTTTGTGACACGCTCTTTGTTTCCAGCACCGTAGTTGTATGCCATAACCGGGATGACACCGTTGTTTAAACCAAAAGCCGGCATAAATACGAAGCTCTGCAATTTAAAGTAAACGCCGAACACTGCGGTTGCAGTGGAGGAAAACGCGATCAGGATACGGTTCATACCGTAGTTCATCACGGAACCGATCGCCTGCATTACAATAGAAGGAACACCGATCACATAAATCTGTCCGATAATATTTTTGTCCGGGTGGAAATGGTGCAGGTCAATCTGTACTTCCTTATTTTTTGTGTGGTTTAAAACAACTGCCAAAATACCGGCAATCATCTGTCCGATGACGGTTGCAGCAGCAGCACCGGAAATGCCCGTTTTCGGGAGACCAAACAGACCAAAGATGAGAACCGGATCGAGAGCGATATTGATGATCGCACCGACACCCTGTGTATACATGGTATAAATGGTTTTTCCGGTTGCCTGCAGCATACGCTCAAACATAAGCTGCGTAAAAATACCGAAAGAAAGACAGCAGCAGATCGTCAGATACTGTTTTCCATAAACGATGATCTCTTCAATATCTGTCTGGCTGCGGAAAAACGGTTCTGCAAAAAACAGACCGATGATCAGAAAGAGCAGATAGCTGACAAGAATTAAAAATACAGCATTTTCTGCGACCTTATTTACTTTTTCGGTATCCTTTTCTCCTAAGGAGCGGGCTAAAAGTGCATTGACACCGACGGCGGTTCCGACACCGACAGCGATCATAAGGTTCTGAATCGGGAAAGCCATAGATACGGCAGTCAGTGCATTTTCACTGATCATGGCAACAAAAATACTGTCGACGATATTGTAGAGTGCCTGCACAAGCATGGAGATCATGATCGGCAGGGACATTGAGATAATAAGTTTGTCAATCGGCATGACGCCCATTTTATTTTCTTCCATATAAAAAGCTCCTTTGTAAAAATTTCCATAATTTACTCCCGGAAAATAAAAAACTTCCGGGAGCGCTACTTTCCTATATTATCATTCCTTTTACGGGAACACAAGCGGTAACTTCATCAAATCTTAATGTTTTGACTGATTGGAAATTCATAATTATTCCGTTACAATAAAAGCATGATCATAAAGAGACAGGTTTATGTAAAAATCTATCGAAAACCTGTGGAAAAGGGGAAAACATGTACAGTATACTGGTGTGCGACGATGAGAAAGACATTGTTTCAGCATTAAAAATCTATCTGATGGCGGACGGTTATCAGGTATTTGAGGCATATAACGGAAAAGAGGCGCTTGAGGTGTTAAAGGAACAGGATATTCATCTGGTACTGATGGATATTATGATGCCGGAGATGGATGGGATTGCAGCGATGGTGAAAATCCGTGAGACGAGCAATGTTCCGGTGATCTTACTGACAGCAAAAAGTGAGGATACGGATAAAGTGTTAGGACTGACCGTCGGGGCAGACGATTATATCACCAAACCGTTTAATCCGATTGAAGTGCAGGCGCGCGTAAAATCACAGCTCAGACGCTATATGCAGCTCGGAGGCGGAGCCATCAGAAAAGATGTTCTCTCAATCGGCGGAATCGAACTTGACGACCGCAGCAAAGAGGTGTCGCTTGATGGCGAAAAAATCTCGCTGACGCGCACGGAATACGATATTTTAAAACTTCTGATGGAGCATCCTGGAGAGGTGTTTTCCCCGAACCAGATTTACGAACAGGTATGGCAGGATAATCCCTACGGAACGGAGAATACGGTGGCGGTACATATCAGGCATCTGCGGGAAAAAGTGGAGTATAACCCGGCAGAACCGCGGTATTTGAAAGTTGTGTGGGGACGCGGTTATAAAATGGAAGGACAGGTGTGAGAAAAGTGAAAAATTGGAGAGGATCGACAGCGGCAAAGATCATTGCCTGGATCGCGCTCAGTGCCAGTGCACTGTGTTTTGTGTTCAGCGCGGTGGGTGTGATCTTTATGTTTGATGAAGGAATCTATAGAAATTCAAAGGATGAAACAAGAAAGCTGTGGTTTGAAAATGTTTCCTATGAATATGGTCTGTCCGCGGTGGATGATGTAAGGCGGGAACAGCCGGCAGGTTCTGTAGAAAGCAAATATTTTAAATATGGTATTATCAAAGCAGACAGTCTCGAGGGGATTGACCTGAATGATGAAAAATCGTATGCGGAACGCAACTTTTCGGATAAGATCAGTCTGGAAGATGTGTATACAAACAGTGTGGAATTATCGGACGAAGATCAGATTGTATACACAAATGGAAATTTCCTGACCGGCGGCGGTGTGCAGCTCATGTATTCCGGGGATAATTCGTGGGTGAGCGTTTATGCGGACCGGGTCTGCTATGATGAGGCAAAAGGTGTTTTTGTTTATCTGGCGGGAAATGAGTATTATCCGGTGCAGAAGGTTGAGACGGACATAGGCAGATATGGAAGCGCAGCTTTTACTTATGATACCGAGAAAAAAATGTATCTGTTTGAACACACAGACGGGACAGGAGATGCTGCTTCTGCGGAAAGAACGGTTACAGATGAGACATTGACCGATGCTGTTTCTGTGGAAAGAATGGCTGCAGATGTGGCATTGACCGATGCTGCGGACGGGGATACAGTAGCAGAATCAACGGAAGAGCCACTGACGGATGTCACAGACAGCGGCATGGATGATATTGCAAATGGAGAATACGTCACGTTTGACATGTTTGATGGCACGCGCATGGATGTAAATCACTGGGGAAATGTGTTATTAGACGGAGTCCGGGAGATATCCATGGATGAGATCGACCGGGTGGACTCATCTGAAAAAAACAAAGAAGATGCCAGCGTTTCGTATACAACACACGAGGATTATTATCTTGACAGCAACTATACACTCTGGGTAAACATGGGGAACACATCACCGAAAACCACTTATCAGATGGTTGTGATCCTGCCGCAGAATGTTGGGACAGACTGGAACAGTACGGACTTGTACGTACAGGCAAATACCCTGCTGAATTTTGTATACAGCATGCGTTACACGGCGCTAGTCACAATGTTTGTAAGTTTTATCATCGGAGCAGCAGCCTTTGTATTTCTGATGTGTGCGGCGGGGCACCGGAATGGAACGGATGAGATCGTTACGACTGTCTGGGATCATCTGTGGCTGGATGTTTTTGCAGTGGGGGCTGTGCTGGCAGAGGTATTTGTTTTCTATGTGGCAGCGATATTCCTGATAAATGTCGATGTTGCGTATCTGCCGTTTATCTTATTTGTTACTGCAGTTGCAACCCTTTGCATGGGATGGCTGTTGTTACTGTTTTTATTAAGTTTTTCCGTGCGGGTAAAATTGGGAAAATGGTGGAGACATACCCTGTGTTACCAGCTTTTCCGTAAAATCGGACAGTTCGCCCGGATGATCTGGGAAAATATCGGGTTTCTCTGGAAAGTGATCCTGGTCATGCTGGTACTTGCATTTTTTGAGGGCATAGGGGTATTGATGTTTTTTAATTCAGACATAGCCCTTTTACTCTGGCTGTTAGAAAAACTGGTTTTATATCCGCTGGTCCTGTGGTACTGTGTGCAGTTGAACCAGTTAAAGAACGGAACGGAAAAAATTGCAGGCGGTGAGCCGGGCTATCAGATCAGTACAAAGCGTATGACCGGTATATTTAAGGAACAGGGAGAACAGATCAACCATATCAGCGACGGCATGACACATGCGATCGAGGAGCGGATGAAGAGTGAGCGTTTCAAGACAGAACTGATCACAAATGTTTCCCATGATATCAAGACTCCGCTGACATCGATCATCAACTATGTGGATCTGCTGGAAAAAGAAGATCTGCACAACGAGACAGCGCAGGAGTATTTAGAGGTGTTAGAACGTCAGTCGAGCCGCTTGAAAAAGCTGATCGAAGACCTGATCGAGGCGTCCAAAGCATCAACCGGAAATCTTCCGGTACATTTAGAGCGGTTAGAAGCCGGGATATTCATGACGCAGACGGTCGGGGAATTTGAGGAAAAGACAAAAGCGGCAGGACTTGATCTTGTGATCGAGAAGCCGGAGACGCCGGTCTATATCATGGCGGACAGCAGACATTTCTGGCGTGTGATCGATAATCTGATGAATAATATCTGCAAATATGCCCAGAGTGGGACGCGTGTCTACATCAATCTTGAAGTAAAAGAGGCACAGGTGTCTATCACCTTCCGCAATACGTCAAAATACCCGCTCAATATCAGCAGTGATGAACTGATGGAACGTTTTGTGCGGGGCGATGCATCCAGAAATACGGAAGGAAGCGGACTCGGACTTTCTATCGCAAACAGCCTGATGGATCTTATGGGTGGTACATTCCGTCTGTATGTGGACGGAGATCTGTTTAAGGTCGTGCTCGGGTTTGCCGAGACAGCAGAGAAAGAAACAAAAGAAAAAATCGAAGAACTGTAATTGTTGGAAGTTGCACTACAGGTGTGAACCAATAACCCAAAAGCATGGTTGTCCAGAGGGATGCCATGCTTTTTTCATTCATAGGAAATTACGTCCTATGAATGAAAAAGCCCTCCGGGCGGGATGCGCACCTTGCGGAGATGAAGTTTGCTGTAAACAGCACCGCTCGGGCGCAAAAGAGTCGTAAGCGACTCTTTGTCCT
>ERZ791635.1060-NODE-1060-length-12280-cov-4.21276_pt1 | contig 12280 bp, 22 predicted proteins | sample MGYA00510056_ERZ791635 | MGnify/ENA primary metagenome ERZ791635 (study PRJEB30046, sample SAMN00715187) | human gut metagenome | study: EMG produced TPA metagenomics assembly of the A metagenome-wide association study of gut microbiota in type 2...
AATTCCTCATGCGAGGACATTCACCGTCACATTTCATATTCACATGCACATTGTTTGCTATGCCCGATATGAACGACTTTTTGTAACACTGTCCGCTGTAGGGGCTGTAATGCTTGCAGTGTTCCCGGTATTCGTTTCTATTCATGGTTGTATCTTTCTTTTAACTCTTTTAAATTAATAATATTAGTTTCGTAATTATCAATCCCACTTATATGGGTGACGATAACTACTATGCTATCATTGATGTAAGTAATATTGCCCGAAGTTGTATGATATATCATTGGATATTTTATAGCATTGTTACAGCCGAACAGTGTAGCTATTGCCAAAATAATAATTATCTTCTTCATATTTTAAAGTGTTCAATCAGTTCGTCTACGGTAGCCTTGTGATAATTAGATAAATCAAAGTCGTTTGGCATTCCAAAGAAATCCATACCCGACAAACCTCCTTCTTTGCAATTATCACGATATATTCCCCAATCGCCTCTACCGTTGGTGAACAGTTGGTTGTTGTCTGTATCATCTCTCAATGAAGCGATAGCAATGAAAAGTTCTTCATTGGTTCCGCAATCAATAAACCCCTTTTTAATTAACATTTCGGAATTGCCGAGTTCATCATCAAGGCAGGTAAATTGTTGTTTCTCAGCTAACAACAAAGTAAGATAGTCACAATGCCAATAGCTTCTTCCGTCCCGACCGCCAAGTTTATATACTTTCTCCGTCAATTCTTCAGTACTTTTTCGTATAAAGCACGGTGTTGTAAATCCCATAGTTATTCCTCCTCCTTTTTAATATATCCGTTTTCAGTACACCAGCACAGCATCTCATAGGCTGCGTCAATACACTCTTCTTTTATTTCCATGTGTAGATTATGCCTTGTATAAGGCTCAATATATAAACACATCCATTTATCTCCGTGTCTTTGCAGAGTTAGCGTATTATTACCTATGAATGGTGGAAGCTTGTCTATAATGTCCTGCAAGGTGTAGGTAGGATATTCATGTTTCATATTCGGTTGAGAAACGAATAGAGTAGGCTCTTTCTCCGTTTCGTCTGTTCCGTTAATAATAGAATCGGCAGTCGGTAAAAACTGCCAGTGCATACTTGCGTCACTCGTATCCAAGCCAAGTTCCCGCAGATGTTTCATCTGTTCGACTGATAATACTTGTTTTGATTTCATAGTTTAGTCCTCCGTTTCTGTTTCAAAAGTGTTATATTCAAATCAGCATTACTAACACATTTTGGCATATCCTTATCCAGTTCTTCTTTGCTCAAATAAAGAAATATATCTTCGTTTGGATTGGAAGAATAACTGTTTCCGTCCCAGACTGTTCTAATTATTCCATATACCTTCATCTATCAATCTCCTTCCTCTTTAATATATTTTTCTGTGAACTCGATAATTGTCTCTAAGAAAAGACGGGTTGCATTATCAGATATAATACATCTACCACCGCTGTTTCCAATCTCATGCCTTTGGATTGAAAAGAACGCATACTCCTTTTTAGTGAGCGCGTACCATGCTACTTTTATTCGCTCTATCATTTGTTTAATCTCCTTTCTGTTTAATCCTTTCCAGTACATCCTTGTTGGCTTCAAGTATATCATCGAAAGATAACTCTGGTACAATCATATAATGAGTAGCTGTTACTTCACCATAAGGCGTATAACCTAATATAAGTGTTCCGACCTTATTTACTTGCCCATAATACTTCCTTCCTGTATCTATGTTAGTATGAATAACATCTACTCCGACAGGAGGAGGTTCTTTTTCAACGCTTATCCACGTATCTTGCTTTTGCTGCCATTCTGCACCTGACTTGAATGCCAGCTTGATATGGCTTTCCAAATCTTCTATATCGCCACACTTAATCGCTGCTTTTACAGGAAGAGTTTCCATGTACTCATTCGCTGCTTCTTCTAATGTATGTTTCATATTTATTCTGTTTTGAATTAAATGCAATTAGTTCGATATGTGTATTCATCAATCATATCATTACCGATAATTTCAGGTAGCTCAAAAAACCTTGCAGCCGGGCAAACATTGGCTTCAATCTCTATGCAAATACCGTCACCAGGAATATAGGCACAACCTACGTTGTCGTTCCAGTTTATATGCTTTTGGGCTGCTTTAGCTACTTTTTCGCAAGCTGATAAATATTCGGCATATTTACTGTTTGCTATTTTTATTTTTTTGAATAGTATATCGTTCATATTTTTCTTGAATTAACTTTTATCGTATTACTCTTACTACCTTCTCCAAACAGGCTTAACGGTATTCTGTGAATACGCAGCCAATACTTAAATGCAGGGATATTCATATGTTTCATATTTTATTCTTGTTATGAGCAAAAACATCTATTCTCGCTCTTGTTAATACTTCATTTGCAGAAATGGCTTCTTTTTGCACACGTTTTTATTTAAAATACTCGCTACACCTAAATCCTTTCCGTGGCATGAAGTCTTTAAATTCACAAGTACGTAATATCCATTTCTTGTCAGCCCATCTGGCTAAGTCATTTTGCCATTGAGGTATAATTTGACGAGGATTATTTAAGTCCCTATAGGGCTGGCAATGCGGCAAGAACCGACCGCCTTTGTTCTTCCAATGATTAACACGCTCAAACGATTCTTTGAAGTCACTGAGCAGGATACAGTAGAAGAAGTATTCTCCCTTATATCCATACTTATCAATCAATTCCGTCGCACGATCGCATTCAGCAATCTGCCCCGGCGTATCACAACCAAACCGAATGCATTTTATCCATTTCACCCTTGCGAGTAATTTGGCAATATCATCCGTTATCAGTCTTGCATCCAATGCCTGATTGAAATCTACACGGAGTTTCAGCTTGACAATCTTCTCTATTTGCTCAATCCCATAATCGGATGCTAGAACATTGTTATCCATAAGGATGATATTCTTTCGCCCGTCAATGGCTATCTCTTCAATATCCATGTATGGTACAATATTTCCTTCCTTTTTCGGTACTATGCACCACTTACATTTGTTGGGGCATCCGCGCGTCAGAAATCCGTAGGCTGTCTTGCTGTCAATCTGCGGATAGATGGAATAGTCGGGTTGCATTCTGTCAATCTTCGTCGGCAACGTCTTGCTGATGTCATATCCGGTACCTCCTTTCTCCACGCAATCGGCATTGGTTATATATTGAAGATAGTCTTCCGTGAAGGAAAACACCTTAGCCATATACAGTTTGTCGTAGTGATTGAACGGATTGTACCATTCAACACTATCGCTCTGCTTCTTGTGATATGCGCTTATCTTCATCAGCGCAAGGTTAGGAAAAGTGCTGTCTACTGCCAATATCCCAATATTCATTTCTTATACTTTTTATAAGTGTTCGCGAAATGGGAACTGTTGTTTAATGAATCAGCTTTTATCGCATTGGCTATATTATCCGCATCCGAGAGCTTTCTTACAAGGACGTTAAATGCAGAAGTGCATCGTTCGGTGTTCATGTTAACCGTTTTCCCTATTCTAAGATTATCGGAAGCAAGGTTCATCAGCCTTGCGACGTTATCCAACTTCAGATATTCCAATGTGAATCCGTTGAACTGCTTATCTTTCTTTCTAAGTTCACTGATTCTTTCCTCAAACTGAATACAGGAATAATCGCACAACGTCCTTGCCAGTTCAAATCTTGCAATTTCCGATGAGTACGCTATCCCGTTGTCATCAAGTTCTTGCTTGAATTGATAGTATAGCATCTCTACGTGTCTGTTCACCTCTTCCGTGTACTTGTCGTTGCAATCTGCGAAGAACTCGCTACGATCTGAACCGATAACGCTGTTCACGACACGCTCGTATTCCTTTCTTGCTTTTTCGGCTTCATTTAAATGCCGTTTGAATGTCTGTTTATAGTAAGGAGTCCGTCTCATGGCATGCAGGGATTCGATTACCTGCCCACAACAGATGTCGTTCGTAAACAGGATGTTGTATGTACAGAGAACCACAAGGCTCTCATACTTGCTGATTATCTTGGTTGCTGTTTCCTTGTTCATCACCTGTCTATATTGTCGTTCATACTTCTGTTCCTGCTCTCCTTGGAAAGTTCGTCAATCATGCGTTGGTACTTCTTTGCCACCAACGGGCATCATATTCGCAGTGCGTTGTCACGCTGCCATTCCAATAATTCTATTTTCTTTTCAATTTCTACGTCCATAATGTTTTACTGTTTGTCCCTTATTTGGATAAATCCTCGTTTTTCGCATTCCTTCAACAGTTCCATATCTTCATCCCTTATATCGCATGGCGTTTCGTGATTAACACTCATGTAATCCGATATTCCAAACTTTTTGCATATATCATAGTAAAAGCGTTTCTGCCTGCCTCTTGCAGTCCAACAGATTGTCAGTCTCATTTATCTTTTGCTATCAAATTTATGAAGTCTGTTATACTTGTAGTTCCCTATCTCAATTCTCTTATCAAAGAATATATTGTTTATTTCGCACATCTTCATGTAGTCAGCGTTTGCGTATAAGTCTCCTCCCGCCATTCTAGCGAGAAGCATTTCCTTGTATTCTTCACGTGAAATATTTTCGGATGTATCATGATTCACTCTCACATCGTTCAATGAATGTATTACATTGTCACGCTCCTTGTCGTAAGTGGCAAACCAGTTCATAATTACAGACCCGTCAATGCGCCCGTAAAACTTGCCGTATGCCGAATTTTCACGTGCACGCTTAAAACAAAGACAAACATCCTCTATTCTGAAATAGTAATACTTGTCAAGGATAGAGTTTACGACGGATGCCACTTGGTAGTCGTTCATATCCTCCCTCGTCCTTCCATAAAATAACAGTGTGCCTTCTATGAACTTGACAAGAACCGCCTTTATGCACTCCTGGTTTTCTTTTCTCCATTGCGACAATTGTATCGGTAGAGAATAAAATACTTGATCTATGGAGGTTATCTCGTTACTGATTCTCTTGCAGATAGATATCAGCTGCTTGGAAGATAGAACCGCTATTTCCTTGCTTGTTAGTGTAATTTCTGTTCCCATTATTTTTAAAGCTATTATTACTCCAGCGAGCTAATCTCTTACTAACCTCAAATGTTTTTTCTTTCTCAAACCTCATTTTCCGTCCCCCGCATTCAGACCAGTATTCATAAAATTCAATCAGCATATAATCAGGATATTGACCTTGATAAAGAAGCACTTCAGCCTTAAACTTTTCCTTTCTTTCATCTATATTCTTTAATCCTGCAATTTTATGATTATAGCTAAACCCTGCTAAGAAAGCTTCCTCTAAAGACTTATCTTTATTGTTGCACGCCCATTCATGGGCTATTCTATTTATTTCCATATAAACTTTTTTTATACTTATCTATATCTCCAAATGAATCATCGGGATTTTTATTATTTTTTCTTTAAAGCAAAATAGAGTAGTGCAAGCCCGTTCCATATAACATGAGCAAGCGGATGAAGCCCGCTTTCCTCGTCTTTCGTTTCACCTTTTCGATATGCTACCAAGTGCCGAAGAAGCGCAGAATAATATCGGTTTTCCGCATCAGGAAGATTCTGCCAGCTATTAGAAGCGTACTTTTTTGCGCCAAAGTGATATACCTTAACGACTTCCTCTATCAAATCCAGCGGAAGCAAATCCCAGCGGAGTTTGTCGTCCTTGTAATCATTCTTAAATGATTCTGCCATAGTTATACATCTTTTATAATTCAACTTCTTCAATAACAAACTCTATCCTCGGATTAAACTTGTCAACCAGTTTTCGCGCATGTATTTCTACGCATTGCCTATCATTTATAATAGCCTTGCACTGTTGAAGGCAGTCCATGATTACTTTTAAACTATTGTCAATGTCTGGCTGGTTGCTTTTGAAAAACACGTCTACATCTATCTTGAAAAAACCTTTTATCTTTCTGTCACGAAGGGAGCATTGCTTATAGAAGTTTTTTTCGTATTCTTTCATCCCATTTGTCTTTGCAAGTGAACCATGCCCATTAAGCGTGATTATCCGATATTGGTTTGACTTGCTCGGTGGTTGGGAATAAATAACTTGTTTGTCATATATCATATTCTATTTATTTTATGTTTATATCCATATTTTCCATTATTGTTTGACATTCTTGTTCTTTTTCTTCTTTCATCGCAAGTTCCATAAGTGGAATTATATGATCTACTGCACCACTCTAAGTTTTCAACTTCATTATTCAGCTTGTTCTCATCTTTATGGTTTACCTGTTCAAGATTGCAACTATTCTGTAAGAAATGTTCTGCAACTAATCTGTGAACAAGGAAATGATATAACTTCCCATCTTTGTGCAGGTTCACAGTCTTATATCCACTATTGATGATAGTTGGCTTGATAATCCTCTCATGGATAAACACTGCAACACCATTCTTCCTGTAAATAGTTTTAGGATAGCTACGAACTTCTCCTTTTTCTGATATTTGATATAGCCCTTCAAACCCTTGTATGTCCATCCATCTGTAATTGTCAGCGTCATTGTAGTGAGATATTCCAAATAAGCGATAATGTAATTCTTTTACGCATGTTCTTCTTCCACCCAAAGAAACCCTGCCTTCATTTGTCGATAATTCAAAAAAGTGCGGATTTAGCTTCTTGCCTTCATATTTACAGAAGCGAATAATTCGCCCAGTTCTTGACATAAAGTATATGTTAGACGTGAACGGTATTCTAACCCATTCTTCACTGCCAAGTTCAGAATTTTCTAATATGGCTTCCACGTTACTCGGTATCTTTCCTCTTATTATCTGTTTATTATATATCATACATATTTTATTTTAAGTTCAACATTCACCGGCTTGTCCTTCATCGTGGAGAAAGCGTCAAGCAGCTTTTCCTTGATTGCCTTCAAAGGCTTTGTCAGTATCTGGCTCTCGACTATTTCAAGAGGTATCTTCCTGCCGCTATACGTGATTAGGGACATGGAAGTTATGATGTAAGGCTTCATATTCTTTCACTATCGGTTTGCACAATTCAACAACTCGTTTACAATCCTCCACATCAAACATTCCTATGTGGCAAACTTCATGTGGTATTCCTAATTGAATGGATAACCACAAATAAGCTTTATTTCTATTTGATGTATTGGGAATATGTTTTTTCCAAATTTTATTGATAAGACTTGTTTTGGCTATTTGGTCGAAATAGAAATGAGCTTCTTTCTTTGCTTCCCTTAGTTCCGCATTTGACAAACGCCCCAATGCTTGGTCTGTACCTTTATGTACGCCTACATAAGCCTTGCAATCACGACAGAGATAAATCATGCCGTAAGAACGTCCATAGATTACATAGCTATCCACGTATTCGGTAGGATTACCGCAATAAGGGCAAATCTTACCAGTTAATAATTCATCCATAATTTCCAATTAAAAGCCCCGAAGCGTATTATCCGGGGCACAACCATTATTTATTAACCCTTGCCATTTTATGTGTGGCACACATTCATGAGGAGATGGGGCGATTCGAACACCCAATTAAGGACTGTATCCTTTTGCGCTATTTCTAAGGTTAATTACTCCTTATATCTCACGTACCGTACTTTCTACCATGTGCACCTTTCGAAAGTCAAAAGCACTCCACTGCGCATCCCCATGTTTGCCTGCCCCATTACAGAGCAGGCGTTTTTCAATCAAAATTGTAGTTATCATCACCGTCCGTCACTTCTTCTGGAGAGTCATTCCAGAAGTCCATCGGAATGAACCAGTCTGAAATAAACTCTTCCATATCACTCCTCCGTATCTTCACTATAACACGGCATAAGCAATCCAACACTACTTACACCCTCCATCATACTGTCAAAAACAATAGGTTTATTAGTACCCTTAAATGTAGCAACGCACTTGTCGCTTTCAAAAAGAGCTTTATTCAACCGTTGTATAGTCTTCATGTCAAACTTCACTTGTGGAAGCGGAGTAGTCTGCATGTTCAAAGAATTCTGCAATAATCCTTCAGCATTAGGATATTTGTCAAATTGGGAAAAGTAGAAGAATACTTTATAGTTGCCTTTGCTGCATTCTATGCCATCTTCAGAAATCATGATATTATCGTATTTCAGCATATCCTTGTAAAAGTCAGCGTGAAGGAATTTTCCGTCAAGTGCGGTTATCTCATGTTCTTCTAACCCCGATATTTCAGATATTCTGTTTCTTGCAAGAATAATTCCGTCACTTGCGTATGCGAATCCATCCTTGAAGTATATACATTCCATTTCCTTATGGAAATCATTTCTTTTTGAACAAGCAAGGTGCATCTTTACCTTCTTGTCAAAGTTGTTTTTAGCCTCTTCCATGATTAATTTGGTTAATAATTTGTCTTTTGATTTTCTTGTTAAGCTTCCCGACAAACCTCCCATGCTTCTCCGTCGTTCCATCGGGCAGACATTCCTTGTAAGAGTAAAGTAGCTTTTGCAGGAGAAGCACTTCCTGTTTTGTGAGGGTGAGTTTCATTGGATTAATGATATAAAAAGCGAGGTAACATTATAATAATGCTACCTACGCTTGATTAATTATAATTCATTCCTTGATGTTAATCAGTTCTTGATGAATAAGGAATATAGTGCTTGCATCATTTCTGAATAGCTCTGCATTGCCTTCATCGACGCATGAAGCGTAATTGAACAACAGTTGAACAAGTTCGTCTGCAAGTTCCCTTGGAGACAAGGATTCATTGAACAACTGATTGAACCCGGATAAATCATACTGCTTTTCAGTTCTCATATCCAACTCCTCCCCACATAAGACGAAACGTTTCCTTTCCTTTCGGAGTGACAAGAAGCTGCGTACCTGCGTGCCCGTTTTTCTCAAAGTCCTTTAACTCAAAGTACATCGGTACGTATTGGGAATACGGTTTAAGCTTCTCTTTTGCGTCTCTATATAGGTATTTGTTGTCTATGAGCAATGAAATAAACTTGTTTTGAGGGATGTGTATCTGCTTTGCTGTGTCCCTAAGATTGGTAAGCAAGTTCCTTGATACAAGATTGTCGAAATATACAACTTTCGGTCTGTTCATCTCGTTTTCAAGTGCAAGCTGTTGTTTCTCTTCCTCAGCCACGACAAGGGCTTTCAATGCTTCAAGATATGTTTGAGGAAGATTGTGCTGTTTTGTGGAATACTGACCTGTCTTACGAATAGACTTCAATATTTCTTTTACCCCTTTCTTAAATTGCTTGGCAATCGGTTTTCTACTTTGAAATAATACTTCATACAAGCCATCCTCTGTTAGCATAAGGGCACTATAACTATTAGTTAGTGTGCTTAAAGTGACTGTAACACAATCATCTTTACTTAATTCTGCATCAGAGACCATTTTACTTGGATTGGTATGTTCAATCCATTCTGCAACATCTTTTGCTTTGAACAACGGATTTTCAACCGAGCCATAAACATTGATTTCACGACCTAAGAAGTTAGACGTGCTGATGAGCTTTACCTCGTTCCGTGAGGCTGACATTGTTTGCAGGGTACTATTATTCCCCGACAAACCATTTTCATTTGAGTGAGGGTCGGTAAAACGCAGACCCCCTGTTTGAATTAAATCTGCCATAATTGTAGGTCTTTTATTTTTTGGCATTATAGACAGAAAAACGGCTGTCCTTTCCCGATGACCTACACCAATGAATGGCAGGGAGAGCATTAACTTCTCCACTCGGGGGTAACAGCCGCTATATTGCAGCAAACTTGCAAGCATAAAAAATGCTCACTAAAAAGCGAGCGTCACTCGCCATTCATTATGTAGGTCGCTGCAAATATACTTCATTTTTCTAAAATGCCAAAAGATTCATATAATTTTTCCTAAAATGGCAGTTGGTCGTCATCTTCAATTTGTGCATTCGGAGCTTCCACGGCAGCAACCGCATTGCTTGAAGCCTCAAACTCATAAGGCTTGAAGTCTCCAAGGTAAACCTTTGACTTGGATTCCGCTTCCGTCTTGTTCGCATCCCTGTATTGCCTTGATAATGATTGTTTGCAGTAATGCGTCTTACCAAACTGGCTTGGCTCTCTTCGCTCGTTGATGTTTAGCCCAAGATATACGGACTTTGCTTTCAGGTTCTCGTCCATGCTTACGTACAAGTCATTTTCCTCTATCGGGATAACGATACACTTCTTGTTCTTGATTGTTGCTATGCCTGCTTTTTCAAGCTTCAACAAATCTATGCTTCCTTGTAAATTCATTTTTTGTTAAGTATTTGATTAATAATTCCATTTGCAGCCATTATCCGCTTCTCAAATTCGGCTATTACAGCTTCATCCCTTGTTATCTCCACAACGTGGATGTTGTGCTTCAAGAAAGGGCAGAAAACGACAAAATCGGCTTTATCCAATCCAGTACAAGCCATCTCCGCTTGCACTTGGTAGAAATATTTAGGATTAACAGCTTTCAGAGTTTCGTTATCCTTAACCTCTGCCATGTATTCCATGAATGTTTTTGGGAGAGGACACTTAATTTCTATCACCTTCTTTTCTACCTCTTTGATTGCTATCCGGTCGGGTGAAGCGGAAAAGTAAGGTATTGTCGGGTGCTGAATGCTTTCACACTCTTCAAGTTCGCATCCTGTGACAAGCTGATAACGTTCTGCAGCAAAGTCCTCATTATCGTGTCCGAACTCTATAAACTTGTTGCTGATGCTTATTTGTTGTTGGTATATCTCAAACAGATAATCATCTTCAATATACTTAGGGAGAATATTACGTTCTGCTGCAACTTCATATATATAGGAAAGGGCTGTCTTCCCGAACATTTCCCCTTTCTTCCCACTGGTCATAAGGTCGCCGATGCGGCTACCAGTAAATTTTCCCAATCGGTACAATTTCCACTCCTTATCTCCTTGAACCATCATTGCGCCTATTTATTAAATAGCTCTCCAGTACTTTCATCCACAACTTCCGCTTCTTGCAATGCTTCTTTCATGGCATTACGTTTAGCGTCCGCATTGTCCGGGTTATCGTCATAAGAAATTTCCGCATCATCAATATCTGTTTCCGCTAAGTTTGATTTTACCACTGCTTGATCGAAAACTTGCGCCCTCTGCATGTCTATAGATAGTATACCATATTTTGATAAAAGCATTTTAAGGCATGTTTTTCGGCTCATGCTGTCAAATTCGGTAGCCCATAGCCCGGTGCCTCTCTTGTAAGTCTGAGAGTATTTTTTCCCGTGCTTTTCACATTCTTCCTTTGTCATATATAGGTACTTTTCAAATCCATTTGTCAACTTGAAATACGCCATATACCCAACTACCTTGTCAGAAGAGCGTTCCCCAAATTCGTAATTACCAGTAAATCGGTTTACATCCTTTATTTCTCCTTCGTACACTTCGTTGACATTGATTGTCTTGTACTGACCACTTCTCATAGCCAACTGAATAATCCCTTTATATCCCAATTGGAATTGGGCTGAATTTCCATAAGGGATAATATAAGCAAACCCTAAATTTGGATTAATTGGCAAATCCAATGTAGCTGCGATAACTGCGGCATTCATGACCGATTGTGGCTCTGCTCTTTGAAGCAGAGTGTTGCTGTTTGCTACTGAAAGAATAGAACTGATAAATCCTGGTGCTTTAGCACCCAGTATTTCCTTAAAGCGTGCTTTTACGCTGTCATTGCTGAGCATTGATTTCAATGCTGGAAGAGTTGTACTCATAATAATATAAATTAAATAACTTGATTATCAACACATTTCTGAAAATTCGCTATCACTCATTGTAGGTTATGTATATCCCAAGGCATGAAAGGGATGCCATAAGTGAAAACATGAATGCAGGAAATGCTTGCCCCACATTGGTTACGGCTACCGACCTTACCAGTAATACTAACATACACAATAGGCATGCGGTAAAGAATATCGTCCAACAGTTTATCCTTCTCATACAAAAATGATTTCGTCCCTGTAAACCTCGATAAATGAGTGCCTTCCAAACTCTATCGTTACCTTGTCACCGTTAATGCTGTGTATGGTCCCGATTCTGTCTTCCCAGCCGGGAGCGTTGTACTTGACATTTACCTTTTTCTTCATATATATTTATTTTAGTCTTACAATGCCTCTACAGCTTCACCATTAGCCAATGTATAGAAAGTGTCCGCTTTAATAGACTTGCCGTCCACTTTAAATGTCTTTACTGAAACGATAGGATAAGTGCTTCCGTCCCATTTGCCACGTTCAGCAAGTACAATCCAACATCCTAATGCTCCCTTTGCTTTGCAATCCTTTCCTGCAGCAAGAGCTATACTTTCTTTGCCGGTAGCTGATGCAGCGCCTTGGTAGCCGGT
>ERZ791635.1065-NODE-1065-length-12220-cov-1.99055_pt1 | contig 12220 bp, 7 predicted proteins | sample MGYA00510056_ERZ791635 | MGnify/ENA primary metagenome ERZ791635 (study PRJEB30046, sample SAMN00715187) | human gut metagenome | study: EMG produced TPA metagenomics assembly of the A metagenome-wide association study of gut microbiota in type 2...
TCGGAAGCCGTACGGCTGAAAGTTCAGAAAGATTATGACGCAGCTTTCAATATGCTGCAACATTGCCTTTCTATTCATCCGAATGCCTCGTCTGCTTTGTATGAGATGGCGCAGTATTATATGTTCCTCAAGAAAATCCCCCAAGGACAGGCTGCCTTGGAAAAGGCTGTGGAGAATGATCCCGATAACTTTTGGTATAGCCAGGGATTGGCGAATCTTTATATGCAGCAGAATGAGAAGGAAAAAGCCACCGCACTGCTGGAAGGAATGGTTACCCGCTTTTCCAGCAAGCTGGATCCTCTGTACAACCTGCTCGAGATCTATAATCGCCAGGAAGCATACGATAAGGTAATCGGTATCCTGAACAAACTGGAAGAGAGAATGGGTAAGAGTGAGCAGCTCAGTATGGAGAAATTCCGTATCTATCTGCAAAAGAAAGATGACAAGAGTGCATTCCGTGAAATAGAGAGCCTGGTAGCCGAATATCCGATGGACACTCGTTATCAGATTGTACTAGGAGATGTGTATATGCAGAACGGGAAGAAAGAGGAGGCTTACCGGCTTTACCAGAAGGTCTTGAAGGAAGAACCGGAGAATGCTTTGGCCATGTATTCGATGGCTTCTTATTATGAGGCAACCGGTCAGAAGGAACTTTATGAACGCCAGTTGGATACCTTGCTGCTGAATAAGAAAGTGGCTCCCGATACCAAGCTGAACGTGATGCGCCAATTCATTGTACAGAACGAACAGGATGGAAAGGACAGCACCCGTGTCATTACCCTTTTTAACCGTATCATGGAGCAAGATCCTGATGACGCCCAGCTACCGATGCTGTATGCCCAATATCTTTTGTCTAAAGGAATGAACAAGGAATCATTGCCTGTGTTGAGGCAGGTACTGAATATTGATCCTACGAATACGGCCGCCCGTATGATGTTGTTGGGTGAGGCGGTGCGCAAGGAAGACTATGAAGATATTATCCGCCTGTGTGAAGCCGGTGTCGAGGCAAATCCTGAAATGCTGGAGTTTTATTTTTATCTGGCCATCGCCTATAATCAGGCGGAACGGACCGATGATGCCCTTGCTGTTTGCCAGAAGGCATTGGAACATGTAAACGGAGACAGTAAGAAAGAAGTCGTTTCGGATTTCTATGCGATTATCGGAGATGCCTATCATACCAAAAGGATGAACAAGGAAGCGTATGCGGCATACGACTCTGCTTTGGTGTATAATCCTTCGAACATAGGTGCGCTGAATAATTATGCTTATTATCTTTCCGTAGAACGCCGTGACTTGGATAAGGCTGAAGAGATGAGCTATAAGACGGTGAAGGCCGAACCGAACAACTCCACTTATCTTGATACATACGCATGGATTCTGTTTGAGAAAGGAAATTACGCCGAAGCGCGCCTATACATTGATGACGCGATGAAGAGTGAGGAGGGTGCCAAGAGCGATGTGGTTGTAGAACATTGTGGTGACATCTATTATATGACCGGTGATGTGGACGGTGCCCTGAAATATTGGAAACAGGCCTTGGAGATGGGCAGCAAGTCAAAAACATTGAAACAAAAAATAGCGAAAAAGAAATATATTGCCGATGAAACCGAGACTACTGAAAAATAGTGCAGTGGGAATGATACGCCTTTTATCATTTTTGCTTTTGATGGCTGTATGCCTTGCCGGATGTAAGACTTCCCGACAGGCAAGTTCCTCCTTGACGAAAGATTCCGGTTATCTTTCTTCCAAGGTACAGTTGACGGTTCCGCATAAGGATGCTACCTTGACAGTGAATGGTACCATGAAACTGAAAAGTGGTGAACGTATGCAAATCTCTTTCCTGATGCCGATTATCCGTACGGAAGTAGCCCGCATGGAGGTTACTCCGGATGATATATTGCTGGTGGACCGCATGGGTAAACGTTATGTGCAGGCCACGCGTAAAGAGTTGAAGGATATCCTGCCTAAAAAAGCCGACTTCGCACATCTTGAAAAACTGCTTTATGCCGCTTCCAAACCGAATGGTAAAAAAACACTGACAGGGAAGGAACTGGGTATTCCATCTTTGGAAAAGGGACAGGTCGAATTTTACGATTTTTCGGATAAGGGGTTTTCTTTGTCTCCGACTCAACTTTCGGGTAAATATAGAAAGGTGGAATTGAAGGAACTTCTGGAAATGTTGATGAGCCTTATGTAATAGTATTTAATTAATAACTGGACTGATGAAACGTTGCTTCCTTCTTCTGTTTGTGTTCTGCCTTCTCTGCCAGGCTTCACCGCTCCTTGCCCAATCCAACAAGTTGATCAAGGAGTTGGAAGGGAAGCGTGGTGCTTTGCAGAAGCAGATAGCGGAGTCGGAGACTCTTCTGAAAACGACAAAGAAAGATGTCGGCAGCCAGTTGAACAGCCTTGCCGCACTGACCGGGCAGATAGAGGAGCGTAAACGCTATATCTTGACTATTAATAATGATTATGTGGAGGCTATAGAACGCGAAATGGCTTCTTTAAGTCGGCAACTGGTGCGTTTGCAACGGGATTTGAAAGACAAGAAGCAAAAATATGAGTCGTCTGTGCAGTATCTGTACAAGAACCGTTCTGTTGAGGAGAAGTTGATGTTCATCTTCTCGGCGAAAAGTTTGGCACAGACTTACCGTCGTCTGCGTTATGTCCGTGAGTATGCTACCTATCAGCGTTTGCAGGGAGAAGAGGTCCTGAAGAAACAGGAACAGGTGAACCGCAAGAAACAGGAGCTACAGCAGGTAAAAGCGGCTAAGGAGGGATTGTTGAAAGAACGGGAAGAGGAAAAGACAAAGCTGGAGGAGCAGGAAAAGGAGAAAAAAACGCTTGTTGCCAATTTGCGGAAGAAGCAACGGGGATTGCAAAATGAACTGAACAAGAAACGGCGTGAGGCCAATCAACTCAATGCCCGTATTGATCGTCTGATTGCAGAAGAGATAGAGAAGGCGCGTAAACGAGCTGAAGCGGAAGCGCGCCGTGAAGCGGCTGCTCGTAAAAAAGCAAATGAAAAGGCGGCTACTGCTGCAACAGCTTCCAAACCGAAGAGCACGCCGCTGGAGACTTATACCATGAGTAAGGCTGACCGTGAACTGTCCGGCACTTTTGCCAACAACCGTGGTAAGTTGCCTATGCCTATTACCGGTGCTTATATTATTACCAGCCATTATGGGCAGTATTCTGTGGAAGGCCTGCGTAATGTCAAGCTGGATAACAAGGGCATTGACATTCAAGGGAAACCGGGTGCGCAAGCCCGTGCCATCTTTGATGGTAAAGTGGCTGCTGTCTTTAAGCTGAACGGGCTGTTCAATATTCTTGTCCGCCACGGTAATTATATTTCCGTATATTGCAACTTGTCTTCCGCTTCTGTCAAGCAGGGCGACAATGTGACTACCAAGCAGACTCTCGGCCAGATCTTCTCCGATGGTTCGGACAATGGACGCACCGTGCTTCATTTCCAATTGAGAAGGGAAAAAGAAAAGCTGAACCCGGAGCCGTGGTTGAACAGGTAGTGTCTGTTGTCAGATATCGGCTCCATCCAGCAGCTCCAGATATATTTCTATCGCTTCTTCTATTTCCTTGACAAATATAAACTCGTCAGCTGTATGGGAACGACTACTTTTCCCCGGTCCCATTTTCAGCGAGGGGAAAGACATCAAGGCTTGGTCTGACAGGGTAGGGGAACCGAAAGGAACACGTCCCATCGCGATTGCTTTCTGCACAACCGGATGTCCTTCTTCTACATGTGAGGAGCTTAACCGGAATGAACGGGGCTTGGCTTCACAGGCAATGTGTTTTTGTATTTCGGCAAACAATTCTTGGTTGTTATAACATTCATTGCTGCGGATATCCACAACAAAGGTGCAGCGGTCGGGAATCACATTATGCTGCGTTCCGGCATTAATCATTGTGACACTCATCTTTACAGGACCCAGTAAAGGAGATTCTTTGGAGAAGCGGTAATCGCGGAACCAGGCTATGTCATCCAATACTTTGTAGATGGCATTGTCTCCTTCATTGCGGGCTGCATGTCCGGATTTGCCATAGGCTGTGACATCCAGTACCATTAATCCTTTCTCGGCAATGGCAGGTTGCATCTCGGTAGGTTCGCCTACAATAGCGAATTGTATGGGAGGGAGTTCCGGGAGAACACACTCTATTCCGCCTTTGCCGGAAACTTCTTCTTCACAAGAGGCCAGGTATATCATGTTATACGCTTGCGTGGTACGGCATAGTTGCAGGAATACCTGCAACAGACTGACTACGCTGGCACCGGCATCATTACTTCCCAGTCCATATAATTTCCCGTTACTTTCCAAAGTAGGAGCGAACGGGCTCTTTCTCCAGCCATTGACGGGTTTTACCGTATCAATGTGTGAGTTCAACAGCAGAGTAGGTTTCTTCAAGTCGAACATAGGACTGAAGCACCAGACGTTATTTCCTTTTCGTCCGGTCGCCATCCCTTGCATCTCTATGTAATTCTGAAGATAATCGGCTGCTTCCTTTTCGTCACGGCTTAAAGAGGGAATACTTATCAGTGACTTCAACAATCCGGTCGCATCAGAAACTAAGGTCGGTATATCGTATTTCATATTCTAATAAAAAGTTATCGGTGTGCAAACTTACAAATAATTTTTAAGATAATAAGGGAAGAAACTTGAATCTTTAATGGGCAAAATACTTTCTATTTGCTCATTATTGAGATTTGTTTGCTATTATTTTATTAATATATTGGATGCTATTCTTTTTATATATAATTTTGCACGGGCTTAACTAAAATGTTATAATAGTGAAAAGATGATTATCATTCCTTATCATGATTGAATGAAAGCTTAAAAGCAAACAAATGACTTTCGTAATTATAAATCATTAATTAATCAAGTTTCGAAATTTTATGAATAGGTTTATTGGTTTTTTATGTGGCCTGTTCTTGTGCGTAATGGTGTACGCGCAGGATGTCACAGTGAAAGGTAAGGTTACGGCTCAAGGTGATGAAATGCCGGGGGTAACCATTATGGTAAAAGGTAGTAGTGGACAAGGTACAATTACTTCAGTGGACGGTAGTTATTCTTTGAAGGTGGATACAAAAGGTACACTTGTATTCTCCTACATAGGTTATGAAACGGTAGAAGTTCCTGTTAAAGGACGTAGTGTCATTAATGTAGAGTTGCAGGAATCTTCCATGGCCCTCAACGAGGTGGTGATTACCGTTCCTTATGGTACGGCCAAGAAATCAACATTTACCGGTTCGGCGGGCATTGTTGACAAGAAGCTTATTGCTTCCTCCCAGGTCAGCAGTGTGACAAAAGCTCTGCAGGGTAGTGTAGCCGGTTTGCAGTCATTTTCTACCAGTGGGCAGCCGGGAGAAGATGCCAGTATCTATATCCGTGGTATCGGTTCGGCCAATGCTTCGACTACCCCGCTTTACGTAGTGGATGGAGTTCCTTATGACGGTGCTTTATCTTCTATATCTTCACAGGATATCGCTTCTATCACAGTATTGAAAGATGCCGCTGCAGCTACTCTGTATGGTTCACGTGCTGCAAACGGTGTTATCATGATCACTACTAAACAGGGTGCTGAGTCTGCTCCGACTATTGAGTTGTCTGCCAAGTATGGTTTCTCAAGCCGTGCGGTAAGTGACTATGACCAGTTGAGTACAGATGATTACTTCAAACTGCAATGGGAAGCCATTCGCAATAAAGCGATGGATGATGGTCATTCAGCAGAAGATGCTGCACAAAGAGCCTCTTCCGGTTTGATTTCGTCTATCGGTATTAACCCTTACGGAACCAAATATGCACAGCCGATAGGGCTGGACGGCCAGTTGGTAGCCGGTGCTACTCCGTTGTGGAATGACAGTTGGGAAGATGCTTTGACGCAGGACGCGCATTACACAGACTTGAGCGCACGTATTTCCGGTGGAAGCAAGCATACCAAATATTATTTCTCTTTGGGTTACCTGGATGACCAGGGTGCTTATATTTGCTCTGGTTTTAAGCGTTATACTTTGCGTTCGAACATTACTTCCGATTTGCGTGATTGGTTACAGGTTGGCTTGAATGTATCCGGAACTCATTCTATACAGAATTACCCGAAACAGAACGATACGGCAATCGGTAATATCGTATTGGCTGCACGCTCATTGCCTTCTTTCTATCCGGTTTATGAACGTGATCTTGATACTGGTGCTTATTTACGCGATGAGAACGGGAATAGGATTTATGACTATGGCAAGTACCGTAAGAGTTCTTACAGCGGTTATAATTTTGCTCAGTCCATGTACTATGATAAGAACGAATATAAGAGAGATGCGGCTTCTATACGCGGCTTCTTGCAGATAACCCCGATTAAGGGATTGAGCTATAAGATGTCTTTGAGCGTTGACTATAACAGTAAGTTCTCACATGATTATTCAAATCCTACTTATGGAAAAGAACCTTTGGTCGGTTCTGTGAGCAAGTCTAATTATCGCACTACCGGTATGACATTCAATAATGTGGTAAACTGGGAGCGTAGCTTCAAGGAAGTGCACAACATTCGCTTGATGGCCGGACAGGAGTATTATGAGTATAATACATCCAATTTCGGTGGTTCACGTTCCGGTGTGATTACTGATGGTTATTATGAACCGGATGCTGCGTCAACCTTGACCGGTTTCAGTGGAAACAGTGACCAGTACAAACTGTTGAGCTATTTCGGTAGTGCCGAATATTCTTATAATCAACGTTATTTCCTGTCGGCATCTGTACGTACCGACGGTTCTTCACGCTTCCATCCGGATAACCGTTGGGGTACATTCTGGTCGTTCGGCGGTTCCTGGAAAATCTATCAGGAAGCGTTTCTGGAAGAGGCAGCCAATAGCTGGTTGTCTAATTTGAGTCTCCGTGCAAGTTATGGCGCTCAGGGTAACGATAATGTGGGATATTATGCTTATCAGGAGTTATATAGTGTGGGCAGTTTCCTGGGAGAGACTACACTTCATACTTCCCGTTTGGCAACTCCGGATTTGTCTTGGGAAACCAACTTGAATTTTAATATCGGTTTGGACTTCGGCTTCTTTAATAATCGTATCAATGGTACTGTTGAATACTTTAACCGTGCGTCTAAAGATTTGTTATTTAGCCGTGACTTGATTCCTTCTTCCGGCTTTAGTTCGATTGACGCCAATATCGGTAAGTTGAAGAACTACGGTTGGGAATTTACATTGAACGGTACTCCTGTACTGACCCGTGACTGGACTTGGAGATTATCTGTAAATGCTACTACTTATAAGAACAAGATTGTTAAGCTACCTACAGAGGTAATGTGGCAAGGCTCCAAGAAGTGGGTAGAAGGTGGTTCTCTTTATGATTTCTGGTTGTATGAGTGGGGAGGAGTCGATCCCGAAACCGGTGATGCACAATGGGCATATTATGATGCTGACGGGACCAGACACTTGACCAACGATTACTCTAGCCTGACTTCGGACAAGAAGGTAAAAGCTGGTAGTTCGTTGCCTAAACTGAGTGGAGGTTTTCAATCTGACCTTACTTGGAAAGACCTTTCTTTGTCGATGTTGTTCTCCTATGGTATCGGTGGTAAAATCTACAACAATGACATTACCATGCTGATGAAGGTGAACGGTGGTAATGGTGACAGTATGAGTAAAGAGCTGTTGAACCGTTGGACTCCGGAAAATACACATACGGACATTCCCCGTTTGACACAAGACGGAACAAGCAAGTTTACTTCTTCTTCTACGCGTTGGCTGGTCGATCGTTCTTTCCTTCGTCTGAAGACAATCACTTTGAATTATAATCTGCCGAAGAGTTGGTTGCATCCGCTAACTGTGAAAGATGCAAGTGTATTCGTACAAGGTGAAAATATGCTGACATTCAGCAAGCAACAAGGTTTGGACCCAGAACAACCTGTCAGTGGTATGGCTTCTTTCCGTTATCCGGCTATGAAGACAATTTCGTTCGGTATCAATGTGAAACTCTAATAAAGAATATAAATATGAAGATGAATCTTAAAAATATATGTGCCGTTGCTTTGATGGCGTGTGCAGTGACATCTTGTGACTTGGATACTACTCCTACTACCTCACTTGATGCTGGAAATGTATATAAAGATACAGAGAATGCTGAGCGTGTGCTGAGAGGTGCATGGAATTATATCTTTAATTCAGGCTCTACTTATGCTTCTATCGGCATAGGCTCCATTCAACTGAATGACGATTTTGCCGGTTCAGATGCGGTCAGAACAAGAAGCTATGGTTTCTCGGGAAGTTATAATCTGACAAACGGATATTCGCGTGGTGAGTATAATGGTGTACTTTGGGACTTGATGTATGATCCGATTAATAACTGTAACGGTATTTTGAAGCATATAGACAATGTTGCCGGAACTGCGGAAGATAAGGCACGTATCAAGGGACAGGCATTCGCTACCCGCGGTTACGCTTATATGATTCTGGCTTCTCATTATTCATTTGCTATAGATAAAGATCCCAATGCAGTCTGTGTACCTATTTATACTGAACCGACAGATGACAAAGTTGCTTTGACCGGAAAACCGGCTTCCAGTGTTTCCGAAGTGTATGCTCAGGCTTTGAGTGATTTGGAGGATGCATTGGATCTCATCCCTGAGAATTATTCTCATGGCAATGTGAAGGAAGACCAATACAAGATTGACCATCTGGTAACACTGGGTTTGTTGGCTCGTACCCACTTATATGCCCGCAATTGGCAGGAGGCTTATGACTATGCTGTGGCTGCTTTGGCCATCAATCCCTATTTGATGAGCGAAAGCGAATATAAGAGCGGTTTCAACGACTATTCAAATAAGGAATGGATATGGGGATTGTCTTGCACTATTGATGATAACATGCCCTGTTACCTGTTTTACTTCAAAGACTGTATTACTTCAGAAGGTTATACCAGCCTTAATATGGATCCTTACTTCAAAGCTAAGTTCGATGATGATGATTATCGTAAAGATCTATTCAATTGGGGACAGACAGCTTATGGAGACTGGGCTATGCTGAATAGCAAGTTCTTGTTTAAGGATGTTGATAATATGTTGGCTGACTTGGTTATGATGCGTACTTCGGAAATGTACTTGATTAAAGCTGAGGCCGCCGCCCATCTTGCAGGTAAGGAAAGTGAAGCGCAGCAAGCTTTGCAGACATTGCGTGATGCACGTATGAAAGCCGGTAAAACAGCGAAGGCTGTGACAGAAACGGGTGATGCCTTACTCAAGGAAATTTGGTTAGAGCGCCGTAAAGAATTATGGGGAGAAGGTTTTGCCTTGACTGACCTTATCCGTAACCAACAGTCTGTAGAACGCAAAGAATACAGTGGAACCATTACCGTGAATGGGAAGGAAGTAGCCGTGAACGGACATACCATTATCAGCCTGCCTGATAAAACTCCATTTGCTCCGAATAGTAAATATTACCTGTTCCGCATTCCTGAGAAGGAAGAGTTACAGAACCCCAATCTTTACTCTAAATATCCGAGATTGTCCATTTACGATTTATAATTTCGTAGAAGACATTTCATAAGATTGGTCCCCCTCTTTGTTGCCGATATGTGAATATCAGGTATGCAGAGAGGGGGAATCTTTTTATGGAGAGAAGCGTTGTTACAAACATATAATGAAGAATTCGTATGTATAATGGAAGTAGTTCCAAATGAAACCATTACCTTTGTAGCGTATTTATCAATTCATAAGATTATGACTTATCATCATTTGTCTGTCATGGTACATCGACAGGCGGAGAAGTATGGAGAAAAGATAGCCCTGAAGTACAGAGACTATGAAACCTCTCAATGGATTCCTGTTACTTGGAATAAATTTTCACAGACCGTCCGGCAAGTAGCCAACTCTTTGTTGTCGTTGGGGGTGGAGGTACAGGAGAACATCGGTGTCTTCTCACAAAACAAGCCCGAATGCCTATATATGGATTTCGGTTCTTATGCTGACCGTGTGGTGACTATACCGCTTTATGCAACCAGCTCGCCATCCCAGGTGCAATATATCATCAATGATGCGCAGATACGCTACCTCTTCGTAGGGGAGCAGTTTCAGTATGATGCTGCTTTTTGCGTATTCGGGTTGTGTAAGTCGCTGCAGCAGATTATTATCTTTGACCGTAAAGTTCAAAGGGATTCGCGGGACTTGACTTCCATCTACTTTGATGAATTCTTGAAGCAAGGTGAAGGATTGCCCTACAATGACGAAGTGGAACGGCGTACGGCGGAAGTCTCCTCTGCCGACATAGCTAATATTCTTTATACTTCCGGTACTACAGGTGAGCCGAAAGGGGTAATGCTGATGCATTATAATTATATGGAAGCTTTCCGTACACATGAAATTCGTATTCCTTCGCTTACCGATCAGGATGTGTCCATGAGCTTTCTTCCACTGACACACGTTTTCGAGCGTGGATGGACGTATGTCTGTTTGCAGCGGGGAGCCCAAGTTTGTGTCAATCTGCGTCCACAGGACATTCAGACTACAATTAAGGAGATACGTCCTACAGTGATGTGCAGTGTTCCTCGTTTTTGGGAGAAGGTTTATCAAGGTGTACAGGAACGCATTGAGCAGGAAACTGGTTTGAAGAAGGCAATGATGCTTGATGCCATCAAAGTGGGAAGGGCACATAATCTGGATTATTTGCGTTTGGGGAAGACTCCGCCTTTGATGCTTCATCTGAAATATAAGTTTTATGAAAAGACGGTATATGCCTTGCTTAAGAAAACGATCGGCATAGAGAACGGTACTTTCTTTCCTACGGCAGGAGCGGCCGTATCCAATGAAGTGTGCGAGTTTGTGCATTCGGTAGGCATTAATATGGTGGTGGGTTACGGACTGACGGAGAGTACAGCTACTGTGTCTTGTTTCCTTCCCCGGAATTTTGTCTTGGGTTCGGTAGGCGAGATGATGCCTGATCTGGAAGTGAAAATAGGTGAGAATAACGAAGTGCTGCTTCGCGGCAAGACTATTACCCCGGGATATTACAAAAAGGCTGAGGCTACCGCCGAAGCTATTGATGCTGACGGTTGGTTCCATACCGGAGATGCCGGACGTCTGGAGGGCAATACGCTTTATTTGACCGACCGTATAAAAGACCTCTTTAAGACTTCCAACGGAAAATATATTTGCCCGCAAGCTTTGGAAACGCAGTTTATCATCGACCGCTACATTGACCAGATAGCTGTAATCGCTGATGAGCGTAAGTTCGTATCGGCTCTCATCGTACCTGTTTACGGTCTGGTGAAAGGATATGCAAAGGAAAAAGGTATCGAGTACCAATCCATGAAGGACCTGTTGGAACATCCCAAAATACAGGCTCTGTTCCGTGCCCGTATTGACACCCTGCAACAGCAGTTTGCCCATTACGAACAAGTGAAACGATTTACTTTGTTGCCCGAACCTTTCAGCATGGAACGTGGTGAACTGACTAATACCTTGAAGTTGAAGCGTCCTATTGTAGCGAAGAACTACAAAGAGATTATCGATAAGATGTACGAAGAGTAGGAGCACAGAATTAAAATAGTATGGTAATCCCGTTATTTAAGCTTTTATGGAATAAAGCTTAGGTAAGGGGATTTTGGTAATTAACTAATAGTTTCTTCTGCTGGATTAGGGATAGCTTCGGTTTCAATGAGGTAAACTGTTGGTTTCTTCTCGTGAAACCAGGTATTTCCAAAAGTTCTCAAATGGGGTGCAATGGATTAATTTTCAATCGATTGCCTGTTTTTGCATAACCTCAAATGGCTCAACAGTAATTAAATTTGTAACTAAAAAAAGTTGAGTTATGAGAAAGATATTCAAAGTGTTATTTTACATAAAGAACCAATCAGTGAAAAACGGTAAGGCTCCTGTGATGGGCCGTATCACCATTAACGGAACTTAGGCAGGTTTCAGTTGTGAGAAAGAAGTGTCTCTTACGTTGTGGGACGTCAAAGCGAACCGGGCAAAAGGTAAATCCGAAGAAGCCCGTACTCTCAATCAGGAGCTTAATACCGTGTAAATAAACTTCACATCGTCTCATTTCAATTAACAGTTAAATTCAACTTTTCAATCCGATAGTCATTTGAAGCCCAAGCGTATCAAGAATGGAAAGCAATGTTGCCAATTTAGGATTGCCTTCTCCACGCTCGATGGCCACCAGTGTACTGATGTCCACGCCTGCCAGCTCGGAGAGTTCCAGCCG
>ERZ791635.1084-NODE-1084-length-11992-cov-2.99791_pt1 | contig 11992 bp, 11 predicted proteins | sample MGYA00510056_ERZ791635 | MGnify/ENA primary metagenome ERZ791635 (study PRJEB30046, sample SAMN00715187) | human gut metagenome | study: EMG produced TPA metagenomics assembly of the A metagenome-wide association study of gut microbiota in type 2...
TTCGGCAGGCGGAGTTGCTACTCCTGCGGACGCTGCTCTTATGATGCAGCTTGGGGCAGAGGGCGTATTCGTAGGCTCAGGTATCTTCAAGTCAGGCGACCCTGAGAAGAGGGCAAGAGCTATCGTTCGGGCTGTGACAAATTACAATGATCCTAAGATGCTGGCTGAGCTTTCTGAAGATCTTGGCGAGGCTATGGTAGGTATCAACGAACAGGAGATCAAGCTGCTCATGGCAGAGAGAGGCAAGTAATATGAAGATCGGAGTTCTGGCTCTGCAAGGGGCATTTGCGGAACACGAAAAAGTTCTGACTGCTTTAGGAGCAGAGGTAAAAGAGATAAGGCAGCTTCGTGATTTTGATGACGGCTTTGACGGCATCATTATCCCAGGTGGCGAAAGCACTGTTATGGGAAAGCTGTTAAGAGAGCTTGGACTTTTTGAGCCTGTGAGCGAATACATCAAAAATGGCGGATACTGTTTCGGCACTTGTGCAGGGCTTATACTGCTTGCAGAAGAGGTATCCAATGATGACAGAAAGAATTTCTGCACACTGCCTGTGAGGGTAAAAAGAAACGCTTACGGCAGACAGCTTGGAAGCTTTTCATGCAAGGAAGATTTTGCGGGCAGGGAAATAACCCAGGTATTTATAAGAGCTCCTTATATCGAAAAGGTGCTTGATGATGAATGCCAGGTGCTTTCGCAGCACGAGGGCTTCATTACTGGGGTGAGATATAAAAATCAGCTTGCGGCGGCTTTTCACCCTGAGCTTACTGATGACAGAACAGTTCATCAGTATTTTCTTGATATGATAAGCGGAAAATAAAGAATAATGGTGGGCGACCACAAATACTGCATTATATGTCTTTTCTCTGAAAATGGTGTAAAGGCACTGGTGCATTTGTGGGGATATTGCCAGAAATACTAAGTTCTACCAGAAATAACGGGACACCACATTTCTGTGAAACAGAAATTGCGCCGTTCTCCTACATGATATGATTTTTCGACAAATGGTAAAAAATTAAATTGGAGTGATAATAATGAGTACAACAGCTCAGGTAAAAAATTCAACAAAGCATATTCAGCTTATATGCGTGACAGGTCTTTTTGCGGCTATGATATATGTTCTTACGGCATGGCTTCACATTCCTACGGGTGCAGGCTACACACACGCAGGTGACGGACTTATTTATCTTGCGGCTTCAATGCTTCCTACACCTTATGCAATGGCGGCAGGGGCTATCGGAGCAGGTCTTGCAGACGGACTTTCGGGATTTGTGGTATGGCTCCCTGGAACTATCGTTATAAAGGCGATAACTGCTCTTTGCTTTTCAAGAAAGACAGAGAAGATAATCTGCGTGAGAAATCTTCTCGGCATTATCCCTGCACTTGTTATATGCGTGGTATGCTACAGTCTTTATGAGGGAATTTTTATGGCAGGCGGTTTTTCAAAGAGTGCAATAATCTCGGCTTTCGGTCAGACTCCTGCTTACTGCATACAGGTGCTTGCAAGCTCGATACTTTATATAGTGCTTGGTCTTGGTTTTGACAAGGCTGGGCTTAAAAAGAAGTTTTCACATTTGTTTGGATAATTTATTGGCATAAAAGCGTGATAAGCAAAGTGGACGACATCAGGTCGTCCCTACGCATTTTGGCAAAAGAAAAAGGGGCGGAAGTCAAATTCCGTCCCTTTAACGTTATTTTTATGGAGAATGAAGTTACAAGCTATATCTTTGAATAGCCGAAGCTGTTTACCAAAGCGTCGACCTTCTGTCCTGATTTGCACATTGGGCATTCTGATGATGTATATGTCATGTAATCATGAATATCCTTTTCTGTGAAAAGGGCATGGATAGCGATGCCATTGTTCTCTTTGATAGCGGAGAATATGGAAGCTATTCCTACAAGGTTGCCGTTATAGTATTTCAGACAGTCGATAGCTCTGTTTATGCTCTTTCCTGTAGATGCGGAAGCGATAAGCAGAAGCACCTGCTTGCCCCATATCTTCTTCTGAGTGTTATCTCTGAATATCATCTGATTAACAGCGTTTAGCTCAGGTGTTACTACATTTACGTCTGCACCGCTGTTTATGCCGCTTTCGCCAAGGCTTTCAGCGAGAAAGGCACCGATGATCTCTGTGCCTTCAAGGCATATGATAGTGTCGATATGTGTTGAAACATAGGTGGCTGCCAATGCCTTTGCGGCTTCCTTTGCCATTTTATAACCAGTTTTAAGAGATGTTATATCTACATAATAATTGATATGCGAGTGGTTAGTTGCATAGTGACCCGGTATAACGCCTATCTGTATCTTGCTGTTGCCTGCTGCCTGTATAATTTGCATACGTTCTTCCAAAATAAAGACCTCCTTACAAGTAAAGTATGAACAGTATGTTGCTATTCGTTATTATATCACATATGAACAAGATTTTCAATGCTATTTTTGATGAATTTTGCTATATATTTTTGTGACAATACACAATTAATAAACTGATAAATCAAAATTTACAGCGATTTATTTGTAATTCGTGAGGTGTTGTGTATATTGTTGTGTAAACTAATGTATGATTTGTACAAAATTCTGCTTGTAATTTTATTGGAAAATGTGTATAATTGAATGAGGAAAACTTTAAGCAGCTCTGTGATAAAGCTTTGCTGTTGATAAATGGCGTATCGGAGGAGGTCTTTTTATATGAGGACGAGAAAGCTTTTGTCGGGGCTTGGGGCGACTGTGATGTCGCTTATGATGATAATACCGTGGGCGGTGTATGCGGACAGCCCTCAGGTGGAGGACAGCTCCATTGTGACGGAAAGCTCTGCGGCGGAGGCTATGGCGGAGCAGGGGGTCATCAAGGCGCAGAAAAACTCCACCCAGAACACTGAGACCGATTGGGTGCTTTTCGGCTGTATCGGCGGCGGTGCGGTGGTAGTGCTTATAATGATAGGGCTTATGGCTAAGAAAAAATAATACATATTAGGGCGGCGTGGGCTGCCCTTTTTTGTTGTTGGTGGTAGATGTAATAAACAGCAGAAACGGACGAACACTGTTTCGCCAAGAATGTCAAACAAGCGGGACGTCGAGGGCGCCGTCCCCTACAAGCAATGTAAATATGCTGTTTGTATGTAGTGGCAAATAGTGTGCGTGTGAGATTTTTTTGTTTGCAACTTTATTTGTTATTGCACGTCTTTATAGATGAGGGAAATTCTTATGAGTTTCTTAAAACAACGGCTTTATTTATTGACTTATACTCTTTTTATGGTATAATGTATACATAAAAACAGATAAGAACAAAAGACAACAGGACAGCAAGATAACAAAGAATAATACGCTCATGCTATACCCTTATGGGGAAGGTGGGGCTGTTTTATCCGTCCGGCTGCTGTCAGGCGGATCTTTTTATGCTGTTTTGGAAAAATCACAAACGGAGGTATTGCAATGACCACGAAAAAAAGGATATGCACTGTTATAATAGTGCTTGTTATCGTTTGCGCAGTGTGTGTGGGAGGTTTTCTCGTATGGAAAAAGACCGGCAAGGGAGGCTCAAAAAGCTCACAGAAGGTATATGTGCAGAAGGTATCGTCGCTTAACACTGTGTCGGACTTCAAGCTTTCTAATTGCTCGTTTTTGGGCGTTGTTGAGGCGCAGGAGTCTGTGGACGTAAAGTATGACAGCTCAAAGACGGTGGACGAGATACTTGTTAAGAACGGTGACTCTGTTAAAAAGGGTGACAAGCTTCTTACATATGACGTTGAGGCTATAAACCTTCAGCTTGAGCAGGCTAAGCTTGAGGTGGAAAGGCTTCAGAACGAGATAGTTTCAAACAAGAATCAGATAGCTGAGCTTGAAAAGGCAAAGAAAAACGCCGATCAGGACGCCGCTGTCTCATACACGACCCAGATCCTTTCTTTGCAAAGCGACAATGCCAAGAACGAATATGACATAAAGACTAAAAACGTTGAGATCAAAAAGCTGGAGGCTTCCACAAAGAACGCTTACGTCACCGCTTCTATAGACGGAACTGTAAAGAATGTCAAGACGGCGGACAAGCTTCAGCAGGACGGCGGCGACGTTATAATGCAGATAACAGAAGAGGGCGACTACAGAATAAAGGGCAGATTCAACGAGCAGAACAGCAAAGATATTGCGCAGGGCGTTTCTGTTATCGTAAAGTCAAGGCTTGATGATTCCACTTGGAAGGGCGAGATAACTTCTGTTGACACAAGTCCGCAGAAAAATTCTGGTGAAGATATGTATATGTACAGCTACGGTTCAAGCGATGAGATGAGCCAGTCTTCAAACTATGCTTTCTATGTTAAGCCTGAGAGCTTTGACGGACTTATGCTCGGTCAGCACGTTCTTATCGAGATTGATAACGGTCAGGACAATTCTATACGCAAGACAGGCATTTGGCTCTATTCCGACTTTATCTGCAAGGACGGCAATAAGAACTATGTTTGGGCTAAGGACAAGGACGGAAAGATAGAAAAGAGATATGTTGAGATAGGTCAGAAGGACGAGGAGAACGGAGACTGCGAGATAAAGTCAGGTCTTGAAAAGGGCGACTTTATCGCATACCCTGACAAATCTATCGAGGAGGGCATGACGGCTACCACAAATGAGGCTGATGTGTCTGTTCCGCCTAATGACCTTGACCCGAACGACAACACGGACAGTGACGCTGATAACGAGGGCGGCGACAATGACATTGCTTATGACGGAAGTGATGAGGACGGCATGGCTATAAACGAGGATATGTTTGAAAGCATGACTGACGAGGAGATAGAAGAATACTTCAACAAGCTTTACGGTGAAGAGGAAAATGCAGAAAATGCAGACGGTGAGAATGCCGACGCTGCTGATGCTGACGCAGCTTTCGCTGAATAAGGAGGGCTTGCAATGGTATTTGAACTGAAAAATATCTACAAGGATTATTTGCAGGGCAAGGAAGCTGTGCCTGTGCTTAAGGATATTTCCCTTGATGTCTCAGAGGGGGAATATGTGGCGATAATGGGTCCGTCAGGCTCGGGAAAGTCTACGCTCATGAACATTATAGGCTGTCTTGACAAGCAGACAAAGGGAAGCTTTGTTTTTGACGGCTGTGACATTATGCAGGCAAAGGATAGGAAGCTTTCGGAGATAAGAAACAAGAAGATAGGTTTTGTATTTCAGAACTTTAATCTGCTCCCTAGACAATCAGCACTTGAAAATGTGGAGCTTCCGCTGCTTTATGCGGGGGTAGGCAAAAGAGAAAGACGTCAGAGAGCAAAGGCGGCTCTTGAAAAGGTGGGGCTTGCAGAGAGAATGATGTTCAAGCCTACTCAGCTTTCAGGCGGTCAGAAGCAGAGGGTGGCTATTGCAAGGGCGATAGTCAACAATCCAAAGCTTCTTCTTGCAGACGAACCCACAGGCGCTCTTGACACAAAGTCGGGCGATCAGGTAATGGAGCTTTTCAAGGAGCTTAATGACGACGGTGTTACTATCGTTATGATAACACACGAGCCTGACATTGCAAGATGTGCAAAGAGGATAATGTATATCCGTGACGGCGAGCTTCATGGAGAAAAGGCAGGTGAGCAGGAATGAAGAAGATAATAATAACGCTCCTGTGCATTGCTATTCTCGGTGGAGGAGGATATGCGGGAGCAATGAAATATAAGAAAAATCAAGACAAGAAAACTGTTGTGGCGGGAGGTCCCGTTGGCCCTATGCTCGGCGGTAGTTCCTGTTGACCTTATGGCGGAAAGTGCGGATGCGTATGAGTGGAACAACTCGACGAACATGGACGGGCAGATAGTTTCTCCAAACTCTCAGAAAGTTACTCTTGATAACGAGAAGCTTGTTAAAAAGGTGTTTGTGAAAAAGGGCGACACTGTTAAAAAGGGTGACACTATACTTGAATATGACATGACGGTGGTGGAGCTGGAGCTTTCACAGAAAGAAAATCAGGTAAAGGTCTGCGAGCAGAACATCAAAATGGCTGAAAAGGAGCTTGCTAAATACAAGCTTTTAAAGCCTTCTGAGGACGCACCGCAAGAGCCTGACGAGCCGGAGCCTGAGCCGGAACCAGAGCCAGAACCAGAGCCAACTCCAGATCCTGAGCCAACTCCTGAGCCTGTGGAAACTGTGGACGTTGTAAAGGCTGTTTTCCAGACGAAAAATGCAGGCACAAAGGACGATCCTTATATTATAAACTGCAACATTAACACCAAGGTATCCAGAGCGTTTCTTGAAAGGATAAAGACAACGGGGGCTTATGCGGAGCTTTGCGTTTATGATGATAACTCAAACTTTATATACAAGTGGATAGTCAACCGTGAAACAATGGGCAAAAAGGCTCTTGCAGACTGGACGGTTTCCCAGGGGATAACTGAGGACAAGGAAAAAGGTACACTTTCTCTTGACACTTCTGTGGAGCAGTTCGGCAAGTTCTCTATCGTTGTGCCTGCAGGCTCAGACCGCAGTGATGACAGTGCTGACGATAGCGATGATACTGATGATATCGACAATGGCGGTGATGCGGATATACCTGATGACGGTGATTATGATGATAATGACGCCGGCATAGATGTCACTCCTGCTGACCCGTCACAGACGGACGATACAAATTCAGGCTCTGAGGACTATATGTACAGCCGTGCAGAGATAAAGAAAATGATATCAGAAAAAGAGGACGAGATAAAGAGCTTAAAGCTTAACCTTAAGTCTGCAAAGCTTGACTACAATGACGCTTTGAAGAAAAAGACAGACGGCAAGGTAGTGGCTACTATCGACGGAGTTGTTAAAAAGATAGGCACTGTAGGCGACGCTGCCGCAGAGGACAATAATTCGGACGATGTTGACGGCAAGGACGATGTGGACATTATGGACAGCAGCATGGACTACAGCGGTGGCAGCTCTGATGATGACGCTTTCGCTATAATCGAGGGCGAGGGCGGAGTTTCCGTTACTTTTAGTGTGGGCGAGCTTAATCTTGACAGAGCGGCTGTGGGAAACACTGTTATGGTGAACTCATACAACACGGGAATGAGCATTGACGCTGAGATAACAAAGATAAGCAGCGAGCCTACGTCATACTCGGCAAACAACTGGGGTGACAATCCTAACAGCTCCACCTACACTGTAGAAGCTAAGCTCAGCGACAGCACGGATTTCAACGTGGGCGACTGGGTAGGCGTTTCATTTGTGAATGACACCACGACCAGTGACAGCGTTTATCTGCCTATACATTATGTAAGGCAGGAAAACGGAAACTACTATATAATGAAAGCCGACAAGGACGGCAGACTTGTGAAAAGCTACATAAAAACAGGCAAGATAATGTATGGCACTAATATCGAGGTCAAGGGCGGACTTTCTATGAAAGACAAGATATGCTTCCCATACGGCAAGGACGTCAAAGAGGGCGTAAGGACAAAGGAGACCGACAAAGTCCTTTATCCTGAGTATTAAAAAGGGGGGCGGATAATATGATAGAAAATATCAGACTTTCATTTAAGGGAATACTTTCACATAAGATACGCTCGTTTCTTACTATGCTTGGTATCATTATCGGTATTGCGGCTATCATTTGTATAGTTTCCACTATCAAGGGTACAAATGAGCAGATAAAGAACAATCTTATCGGCGCAGGAAACAACACTGTGAAGATCCAGCTTTCAAATGGCGACACTGTTTGCGACTTTTCTTATGAAGCGCCACCGTCTAATGTGGCAATGTTCACATCGGACACTAAAAAACGTATCAACGAGCTTAAAGAGGTGGAGTCAAGCACTTTTTACCGCACAAGAAACAATCCTGACAATCTGTTTTATCTTAACAACAAAATGGATTCGTCAACTATATACGGAGTAGACAAGGATTATTTTGACACTGTTGGATACGAGATAGTTGAGGGAAAGGGCTTTGCGGAGAGAAACTTTACCAAATTTGACAAGGTGGCAGTGGTAGACAAGACGCTTGCAGAGGGTCTTTTCCAGGGTGAAAGCCCTGTGGGAAAGGTAATAGACATAAGTGGCGAGCCGTTCACTGTAATAGGCGTGGCTGTGAAAAATTCAAGCTTTGAGCCTGTTATAAGCTCCGTGGAGGACTACTACACATACAATCAGACATCAAGCGGACTTATCTTTATCCCCACAAACGATTGGGGGATAGTTTTCCGCTATGACGAACCAGAAAACTGTATCGTAAAGGCTGTGGACACGGACTCGATGACGAATGCGGGCAAAAAGTCGGCGGATATCCTTAACGAGAACGTTTCGGCTGTAAAGGGCGGAAGTGAGGAAACCAACGCTTCTGTGGAATACAAGAGCGATAGCCTGCTGGAGCAGGCGAAGTCATTGCAGGATCTGAGTTCATCCACTAATAAGATGCTTATATGGATAGCTAGCATCTCACTGCTGGTAGGCGGTATAGGCGTAATGAACATTATGCTCGTGTCGGTAACAGAGAGAACGAGAGAGATAGGACTGAAAAAAGCACTGGGAGCAAGGAAAAAGAGAATTCTTGCACAGTTTTTGACAGAAGCGGCAGTGCTTACGAGCATAGGCGGAATAATCGGTGTGCTGACGGGTATAGGGCTTTCACAGGTAATAGCGAAGGTAGCGGAAGTGCCTGTGGCGATATCCTCGGCGTCAATAGTAGTGTCGGTGGTATTTTCAATGGTAGTTGGAATAGTATTTGGACTTATTCCGTCCATAAAGGCGGCGAAGCTCAATCCTATCGACGCTTTGAGATATGAATAATAAGCTATAATAAAGCGGTGTCGGAGTGTAAAGCTCTGACCCGCTTTTGTTTGCCTACACAGCTTTATGATAAATCAAACCTTAACGCTTCGATGTGGGGACGTCGGGGCGCCGTCCCCTACATTTGGGTGCAGTGTTTATACAATGTAATAATCAGTAGGATCGTGAAAAAATGAAACGGGCGAAAACTGTTCGCCCCCACAGCTGGGCTCAGCGGAAAACAAAAAAGCAGGCGGAGATCAATTCTCCGCCTGCTTGCGTTTGTGTAAATCAGAAAAGCGACTTCACCGCTTCACATATCTTCTCTGCTATATATGGATTGTTCATGGTGTAAAGGTGTATGCCGTCTACATCATTGGCGATGAGATCTACTATCTGCGATACCGCATAGGCTATGCCTGCATCTCTCATTGCTATTGGGTCATTCTCGTATTTGTCCATTATCTTCAGAAACTTCTTCGGCAGGGTCGCATGACAAAGAGTTGTCATTCTAAGTATCTGCTTTTTGTTGGTCACAGGCATTATTCCTGCTTCGATAGGCACGTTTATACCTGCTATGGCTGTTTTTTCTCTGAAATCGTAAAATGTGCTGTTGTCAAAGAAAAGCTGTGTGATAAGCTGTGAACAGCCTGCGTCTACTTTATCCTTCAGGTGCTTTATATCATCTACTATGCTGTCGCACTCCGGGTGACATTCAGGATAGCATGCGCCTATTACGTTCATGTCGCTGTGTTCTTTTATGAAAGATACAAGGTCGGAAGCGTAGTGAAAATCACCTGCCGGCTCAAAATCAGGGTTTCTGTCGCCTCTAAGTGCAAGTATGTTCTCTATATTCGCAGACTTCATCTCTTCAAGCTGCTCTAATACTCGTTTCTTTGTCTGATAAAGGCATGGAAGATGTGCCACCGACTCTATCTTGTGGTGATTTTTTATAGCCGAGCATATGTCGATAGTCGCATTGTTCGTGCTTCCGCCTGCTCCGTATGTTACGCTGATAAAATCAGGATTAAGTGGCTGGAGCTGTGATATGGTGCTGTATATGCTCTCAACAGGCGTTGAACTCTTTGGTGGGAACACCTCAAAGGATAATGTTGTCTTTTTCTTGAAAAGCTCGCAGGTCTTCATTTATTTTCCTCTTTTCTGTTATCTATATAAAAATATATTTTTTATTTTTCTGCAAAGTATATTATAACACAAAATTCCTAGTAAATCAATAATTTTTATTCTATGGTCTGTCATAGTTTAAAACTATGTCGAATGAAGATACAGGTATTATCTTGAAAAATCAGGCTGAAAAAGGTGGCAGTCGGTGAAAATTGTGTGTAATGCTTGATTATTGGCGAAAAGTATGCTATACTTTACTCATTGAGCAGATAACAAAAACAGCAGAGAAAGGCGGTTTTTTGTTGAATAACAGAGATCAGTTCAAAAGGATACTTAACTATCTCAGCGCACTTGTTATAATCTGTGCCTTTATGAAGTGCTTCGACACCGTTTGGAACAACTTTTACAACAAGGCGATGCGTGACCCGTTCTGGCATAATGGTAACATTCTTATGGTGGCTATCTATGCGGTGCTATATATATCCATGGCAAAGACCTTTAACGGCTTCCGTCTTGGATATGATAAATTCACGGGGCTTTTCGGCTCGCAGGTGCTGGGTGTGCTGGGTGCGAATTTTATAGAATTTATACTCGTTTCTCTTATTGGACGAGGCAGGCTCAACATAGCGCCCATACTTGTTATGACGGTAATTCAGGTGGCCATAGCCTTTGCGTGGAGCTATGTTTTCACTTGGATATATCAGGCGGTATACCCTCCACGGCGAATGATAATCGTTTATGGAAACAAGAACGCTAAGTACCTTGTTTCAAAAATGAGTGTGAGAAATGACAAATACAGGATATGCGCTTCTATAAGCTGTGAGGAGAGCCTTGAGGATATCGAGCGTGAGATATTAAAACACGAGGCTGTTATAATCTCGGATATTCCAAATGACCTGAGAAACAAGCTTTTGAAATTTACTTTTGAAAATTCTATCAGGACTTATATAAACCCTAAGCTGTCAGATATTATCGTAAGGGGTGCGGAGGATTTCCACCTTTTTGATACGCCCCTTTTGCTGGCGAGAAATGACGGCTTGCGCTGGGAACAGCGTGTGATAAAGAGAACGCTCGATATTTTGTTGTCAGCAGCAGCGCTTGTTATCGCTTCGCCGTTCATGCTAGTGACGGCTATTGCAATAAAGGCTTATGATGGCGGTCCTGTGCTTTATTCTCAGAAAAGGCTCACAACAGGGGGCAGGGTGTTCAAGGTATACAAGTTCAGAAGCATGATAGTTGACGCTGAAAAGAAAAGCGGTGCGACCCTTGCAAAGAAAAATGACAGCCGTATCACTCCTATAGGAAAGTTTATAAGAAAAGTAAGGATAGACGAGCTTCCGCAGCTTATAAACATCTTAAAGGGCGATATGTCGTTTGTAGGACCTAGACCTGAGCGGCCTGAGATCGCGCAGAAGTATGAAAAAACAATGCCTGAGTTCAAATACAGGCTGAAAGTCAAGGCTGGACTTACGGGCTATGCGCAGGTAATGGGAAAGTATAACACTACGCCTTATGACAAGCTGAAGCTTGACCTTATGTACATAGAGCATCAGTCGCTTATGCTTGATCTTAGAATATTCTTTATGACGGTAAAGACCTGCTTTATACCAGAAGCCACTGAGGGCGTAAAGGATTCGGCTCCTCTTGAAACTCACCGTGACAGGATAGAGCATGACAACAGCAAGGACGAAAAGAACAGCGAAGAGATAAAGCTGTGATAATATGAAAATGCAGAGGGCGGATCATTTTCGCCCTCTTTTTCGTATTTTGTGTGTAGGGGCGACCTGAGGTCGCCTGTGTTCGGAAATGCAACGTCACACCCAAAGCGAAAAAGTTTGTCTTATTGCAAATTTAGCAGGCGAACAAAGACGGACGAACACTGTTCGACCCTACATTTATTAATAAACGGCAAAAGAGCAGAACGTGAAAATGCGTTCTGCTCTTTTTGCATATATGACTTATGACCCCTAGACCGCCATGGTGGTCTTGAATTTAAGGCTTATTTTGTCTGCGATAAGGGCGATAAATTCGCTGTTTGTGGGCTTGCCCTTGCCTGTGTTTATGGTGTAGCCGAAGAAGCTGTTAAGGGTGTCGATGTCTCCTCTGTCCCATGCTATCTCAATGGCATGGCGTATGGCTCTTTCCACTCTGG
>ERZ791635.1092-NODE-1092-length-11933-cov-2.52004_pt1 | contig 11933 bp, 8 predicted proteins | sample MGYA00510056_ERZ791635 | MGnify/ENA primary metagenome ERZ791635 (study PRJEB30046, sample SAMN00715187) | human gut metagenome | study: EMG produced TPA metagenomics assembly of the A metagenome-wide association study of gut microbiota in type 2...
AACGTCTGCCAATTCCGCCACATCCGCATATTTAACGTTGCTCAATGCAACGAATATATTATATCATATTACACGTACTTTGTCAATACTTTTTCGCAGTTTTTTCGATAAAAACTGTGTAGGATTACAATAGATGTGTAACAAAAGTTCAAAAAAAAGAATAGCGGAAAAGTGAAACCTGTGTTACAGTTAAGTTGCGAAGAATAAAAGCAACAGGAGGTTTAACAAATCCGCTATGAATACTGTAACACAAATTACCCGTCGCCGTCAAGCCATAATTGAATATTCTTTGAAAAAAGGTGTGACAAAAGCAGCAAGAAGATACAATGTAAGCCGCCAATTCATCTACCGCTGGCAAAAGCGATATGATGGAACACTGGAATCCTTGAAAGACCGCTCGCATCGGCCGCACAGTCATCCAAATCAGCATACTCAGGAAGAGATCAAGCTGATAAAGGATATGAGGAAGCGAAACATGCACACGGGCTTAGTGGTTTTCTGGGTGAAACTTCGGCAGAAAGGCTATACACGCTCGGTCACATCACTGTGGCGAATGCTGAAAAAGCTTGATCTTGCCCCGATAAAACCGCCAAATCCTAAGTATATACCGAAGCCGTATGAGAAGATGTACTATCCGGGACAGCGTGTTCAGATAGACGTAAAATTCGTTCCTGATGTGTGCATAGTTGGTGAAGCTAAAGCCGAAGGAAAGAAATTCTATCAATATACAGCCATTGATGAATACTCACGATTCAGATATCTTGAAGCCTTCGAGGAACATAGCTCATACAGTTCAGCGGTATTTTTGGAGCATATGCTCCAAGCCTTTAAATTTCCCGTAGAATGCGTTCAGACTGATAACGGAATGGAGTTTACAAAACGGCTGGGCAATTCGGAAAAGCCCACTCTTACGCTGTTTGAGGCTAGCCTCAAACAGCGTAAGATAAGACATAAGCTAATAAAACCATACACACCCCGACATAACGGCAAGGTGGAACGTTCCCACAGAAAGGATAACGAATATTTTTATGCTGTGCATACGTTTTATTCGTTTGAAGATTTTAAAAAGCAGCTGGCTGTTCACAGCAGAAAATACAATAATTTCCCTATGCGTCCGCTTAACTGGAAAACTCCTGCCGAGTGTGTTAAGGCTTTCTTAACCAACGGCGAAGTTTTCTAAAACTTTTGTAACGCATCATTGACAAACCTACATTACCGCAGTTTTTTCGATAAAAACGCCAAAAAATAAAGCCTGACTAAAAAGTCAGGCTGATTTTTATATCGGAATCATCACCCGTTTTTAAACTGCTCACTTAGAGCCTGATCACTCATGCCGAAAGTCACAAGCTTGCTGAAATACTTGTTCTTCATAAGCGCCTTGATAAGTATTACACCAACTATCGTTACGCATACAAATTCGCCTAAGGCTACCCAGCCCATGTTCACAAGAAGCGGCGTCTTGAAGACATACGTCAGTTCAAAGCCAACTATCACCGCATTTGATATCACCGGGAAAAGCGATGCAACTACAAGATTTACCTTGTTTCTCAGCAGATAGATAAGAACCGCTGCCACAACTGTAGCAAGCGTTCCAAATACTACGTCCACCATTCCGAGCGTACTGAATAGATTGACTATCAAACAACCTATAGAAAGCGAAATGATGTAATCCTTGTTGAAATAACAAAGTAGCATCAAAACCTCTGACACACGGAACTGTACCTGTCCGTATGCAAGCGAGCTGCAAAGCATCGTTGCCACAACGTATATCGCTGCAATAAGTCCCATGTTTGTTAAACGACGTGCACTGAAAATTTCCATAAAAAAATCTCCTTGTTTTTATTTGTGAGTGGTTGATCTAGGTTACACTCTATTTAATTGGAAAATAAAATAACATAAAAAGGCTGCCGCCGAAACGACAGCCCGTTTATTTACGTTAATTTAGCTATTGATTAAGCCTTGCCAACAGAACCGAAGAGTTCCATCTTCTCCTTGACCTTAGCCTTGATAGCCTCGAAACCAGGATTGAGAAGCGTTCTTGGGTCAAAGCCCTTGCCCTGAAGATCCTTGCCCTCTTCAATGTACTTTCTTGTAGCTTCCTGGAATGAAAGCTGGCACTCTGTGTTTACGTTGATCTTTGCAACGCCAAGTGAGATTGCCTTCTTGATCATGTCATCAGGAATACCTGTACCGCCGTGAAGTACCAGTGGCATATCGCCAACCTTTTCCTTGATAGCAGCAAGTGTCTCGAATGAAAGACCTGGCCAGTTTGCTGGATACTTACCGTGAATGTTACCGATACCAGCTGCGAGCATTGTAACACCGAGATCAGCGATTGTCTTGCACTCGTCTGGATCTGCGCACTCGCCCATACCTACAACGCCATCTTCCTCGCCGCCGATAGAACCAACTTCGCACTCGATAGAAAGACCAAGCTGATCTGCAACGTGAACAAGTTCAGTTGACTTAGCAAGATTCTCATCAAATGGATAATGTGAACCGTCGAACATGATAGATGAGAAACCAGCCTTTACGCACTTGTAGCAGCCTTCATATGTTCCGTGGTCAAGATGAAGTGCAACAGGTACTGTGATACCAAGCTCTTCGTCCATTGCCTTAACCATAGCGGCAACTGTCTTGAAGCCTGTCATGTACTTGCCTGCGCCCTCAGACACACCAAGAATTACAGGTGACTGCAGTTCCTGAGCAGTGAGAAGGATAGCCTTTGTCCACTCAAGGTTGTTAATATTGAACTGACCTACAGCATACTTGCCTGCAAGTGCCTTTGTCATCATTTCCTTAGCTGAAACTAACATTTTTTAACGACCTCCGTTATTTTAAATTTTCCTTTATTATTATACAACATTACTCCGTCAATTGCAATAGCGTGACATTAATTTAACAATTATGTAACATTTAAACCTCGTACATCTCGATGACCTTCTGAGCCACCTCGATCTTTGTGCATCTCTTATCCATAGCCTGCTTTTCAAGATATTTATGAGCCTGCTGTTCTGTAAAGCCAAGATACTGCATAAGTGAGCACTTTGCTCTGTTTATCGTTCTTATTTCTTCAAGCTTTTTGTGCAGTTTCAGATTTTCAGACCTTATGCCCAGCATTCTTTTTCTTGCGGCACTGACAAATTTCATTGAACGGTAAAAATACTGTCTGCCTAGCGGCTTTGGTATCACCATTACGCCGAAATCTTCAAGTTTATCCGCAAGGATATCCGCATTTTCCGACTTTGCGATAGCCACACAGCTTGCGTCAGTTGAGGTGCAGACTATCTCCGCAAGCTCGTTGCCATATTCGTCTGACAATGGACAGTTTATCACGACACAGTCATAACTGCCTGACCCTACCGCTCGCCTTGTTTCAAGACCCGTTGCGGCTATAGAAGTCTTGCAGGTGGGAAAGGTTTCTTTTAACAGACTCACAAGCATAGCTGTTGCCTTGTCATTGCTTGAAGCCACAAGTATCCTGTCCATTTCCCCACCTCCTTTTTTTAGCTTTCTCTGACATTACAGATGATAAAAATATCTGGCTGTTTCAAACTGCTCCTTATCGGCAGCTCTCTCATATTCTATGATAAGCTCCTTTTCTATTGCGATAAAACGCTCCAACATATGCTCAGGAAGCCTATCCGCAAGAAACTCGCTCTTTTCAGCACGTTCCACTGCCTCTTTCAAAGACTGCGGAAGTGTTTCAAGCTTTGCAAGCTCGCTTTCATCTGCCGAGCCTATATTGAAATTAAAAGGTTTTGGAAGTTCTTCCTTATTTATAACGCCGTCTATGCAGGCATAAATAAGCAGACCCATAGCAAAGTAAGGATTACAGGTGTTGTCTGCTGAACGGAGTATTATACCATTCTCATCTGTATCAGCAAGCGGTGCACGAAGAAGCTGTGCATAATTTTCATGTGACCATGAAATGTACTTAGGTGCAAGCAGACTGCCAAAACGTTTGTATGAATTTGTAGTGGTGTTTAGAAACAGCGTCATATCGCCAACGTTTTTCAGTATTCCTGCTATCATGCGCTCAGCCTCTTTGGAAAGTCCGCCAAGCTGAGGTTTGAAAACATTTTCCGTGCCTTTCATGCACATGAGCATTATATGCAGACCGGAGCCGCAGTTGTCGACGATAGGCTTTGGCATGAAAGTTGCATAAAGTCCATTCCTGTCAGCAACGGATTTTACAACGTTTTTGAATGTCACAAGATTGTCTGCTGCTTTCAGTGCATTTGAATACTGAAAATCTATCTCGTTCTGACCCGGACCGGTTTCGTGTCTTGAGCTTTCTGGGAAAATATCCATTTGCTCAAGTGTCAGGCAGATGTCACGTCTGAGGTTTTCTCCCCTGTCAACAGGCGCAGCGTCACAATAGCCTGCGTAGTCGTGAGGACGCTTTGTAGGCATATCAGTATCGTCCTTTTCAAAGCAGTAAAACTCGCATGAAGTACCTATCTGGAAGTTATATCCCTTACCCTTTGCATATGCGATAGCAGTTTTGAGGAAAAACCTGCCATCCCCCTCGAAAGCCGTTCCGTCAGGATATTTCAGGTGGCAGAAAAATCTTACTACCCTGCCGTGCTGCGGTCGCCATGGAAGAAGCGCCAGTGTATCAGGGTCAGGGAAAAGTCTAAGGTCTGAAGCAGTCACATTCAAAAAGCCACCGAGCTTTGAAGCGTCAAAGATAAGTCCCTCTCTGAATATTTTCGGCAGCTCGCCTGCTATAACAGAGATAGTCTTTAACGAACCAAATATATCGCAGAACATGAGCTTTACGAACTTTACGTCGTTTTCTTCAACGAACTGCAAAACCTCTTTCTCTGTGTATTTCATAATAAATCCTCCGTAATGATACTGTTCAGAAAAGTTTTCCGTTCCTTACTTATAATTATATCTGAACAGCCAATTCTGTAAAACCGAGCAGTTATAAAGATTTTGTTACTTTATTTTTACCTTGCGTTATTTGTCGATATCCTCCAGCCAAAGCTTAGCCACAGCGTCAGACGGCATTCTCCAATCCCCTCTCGGTGACAGGGTAACAGAACCGATCTTTGCGCCGTCAGGCAGGCAGGAGCGCTTGAACTGCTGTGAGAAAAATCTGCGATAGAATGTTTTGAGCCACTTGTCTATGACCTCGTCAGGATAATCCCCCTCAAAGGCATATTTCGCAAGCCTTTTCACCTTTGACGGCTCAAAGCCCCAGCGTATGCCATAGTAAAGGAAGAAGTCATGAAGCTCATATGGACCGACAAGGTCTTCTGTTTTCTGTGTCATCTCAGTGCCACTCTCGTCGGTAGGAAGAAGCTCAGGAGAAACAGGAGTGTCCAAAATATCGTACAGTACATCTCTCAGAGTATCAGATGTGCAGGTATCGCCGTAATACTGAACGATATGTCTTACCAAGGTCTTAGGGATAGAAGCGTTCACACCGTACATGGACATATGGTCGCCGTTGTAGGTCGCCCAGCCGAGAGCAAGTTCGCTCAGGTCGCCTGTTCCGACCACCATTCCGCTCACCTGATTTGCGATATTCATAAGCACCTTTGTGCGCTCTCTCGCCTGACCATTCTCAAACACAACGCTGTGATCGTTATAATCGTGACCGATATCTTCAAAGTGCTGTAAAACTGCTTTTGAGATATCCACCTCTCTGAACGTTACCCCCAAAGCGTCGCAAAGTATCTCCGCATTGGAGCGTGTACGCTTTGTTGTGCCAAAGCATGGCATCGTCACCGCAACAATATCGGTATGAGGACGTTTCAGCAAGTCCATTGCCATTACACACACAAGCAGTGCAAGCGTAGAATCAAGTCCCCCTGAAATGCCAATGACCACAGTCTTGGAATGTGTGTGTGCGATACGCTTCATAAGCCCATGGGATTGCATTTGCAAAATAAGGTGACAGCGCTCGTTTCTCTCCGCCTGATTTGACAGGATAAAAGGCGTTTTGGCAAACTTTCTTGTCAAAGCTGTTTCGCCCATTTCAAGGCTGAATCTTTCACGGGAGATGTTGTCCTTATCCAAGAAACCGCTGTCTTTGGAAGAATAGTCCCACTCTGCGCTTGCAGGATAGGTAGAAATTTTTCTTCGCTCAAACGCAAGCTTTTTAAAATCTATTTCCGATATGGTAATGCCGTTTTCAAAAAGCCTGCTCTCTGCAAGTATAGAGCCGTTTTCCGCAATGATATTGTGACCTGAAAAGACCATATCCTGCGTTGACTCACCGTCACCTGCAGAACAATAGATATACCCTGCCACAAGCCTTGCAGATTGGTTTGAAACAAGCTGTCTGCGATATGAGTCTTTACCGATAACTTCATCGCTTGCAGACAGATTGCATATAAGGGTGGCCCCAGCCTTAGCAAGATAATTTGAAACAGGGTCAGCCACCCACAAGTCCTCGCAAAGTTCAAAGCCCACCACAAGCTCAGGTATCTCTTCACATACGAAAACGGTCTGTTCCATAGGCGGTATAAATTCAAGCTGTCCGTACTCTCTCAGATCAATGGCAGCACATTCGCCTCTGTATGGTGCAAAATGTCTTGCCTCATAAAATTCGTTATAGTTCGGCAGATGCGTTTTAGGTACAAAGGCACGCACCTCGCCGTCTTGTATAACAGCCGCACAGTTATAAAGCTTGCCGTTTGCTCTCACAGGCACGCCCACAGCCACAAGCATATCGCTGTCAGCGGTAGTCTTTGCTATCTTTACAACACCCTCCATTGCCTTATCAAGCAAAGCGTTCTGAAAGAACAAGTCCTGACAGGTATAGCCTGTTATACAAAGTTCAGGGAACACAGCGACCTTTACGCCCTCTTCCCTGCACTTTTCAAGCTGACTGATTATTTTATCCACATTGAAGTCAACGTCTGCCACCTGTATCTCAGGGGTGCAGGCAACGACCTTTATAAAACCGTCTTTCATAAAAATAAGCTCCTTACAAGAAATTATCATTGTTATCATTATACCATTTTTTATAGGTATAAGTCAATGATTTTTACAGTATAGCAAAACTATTTTAGAACGATACTAGACAATCGGCCACTAATGTGTTAAAATTGAGATATCACATCAAAGGGGGAACGCCATATGAACAAGCTGTGGGATAAGTTTCTTTTAGGCCTTAGCTGCTGTGCATTCATGCTTGCAGAGGGAACAGATCCGTCAAACATCACCACATTGCTATTGGCTGTCATATGCTCCGCTATCTTTCAAATAAAACCAAGCTCTTCCGTTGCATACCTTTCAGTTATTGCGTACAGCTCACTTTGCATTTTCAGTAAAGAAGCTTTGATACTCGCCCCTTTGGTGCTTTATGATGCTTTCTGTACAAAATTTTACCCTGCTATGGTCTTAACATTCATAGGCGTACTTGCAAATATATTCACTCTGGGAAAAGACATCTTCCCGCTTGTCGCTCTTTTTTTGGTAAGCTTCACAATTTCAAGCCGCAGCGTTCTGAACGAAAAGCTGACAAAGCTGCTCATAAATACCCGTGACAATTCAAAAGAACTTACCACCCAGCTTGTAGAAAAAAACAAAGCCATGCAGAGAAATCAAGACTACGAGATATATCTTGCCACGCTGAAAGAGCGTAACCGCATTGCAAGGGAAATACACGATAACGTGGGACATATGCTCACAAGGTCTATTTTACAGCTTGGTGCGCTTTCGGTCATAAACAAAGATGAAACTGTCGGTGAAGCCATCAACGACCTGAGCGGCACGCTGAACACCGCCATGACGAGCATACGAAGTAGCGTTCATGATCTTCATGACGATTCTATCGCACTAAAGCCTGCTGTTGAAGACTGCATAAGACCTCTGAAAGACAGATTTGCAGTAAGCTGTGATTATGACTTTTCCGAAAGAATGTCACGAGATGTGAAGCTTTGCTTTATTGGCGTTATAAAAGAAGCACTTTCCAATACTGCAAAGCACAGCGACGGTGACAGCATAAAAATAATCATTCGTGAACACCCTGCTCTTTATCAGCTTAGTTTCGCAGACAACGGAAGCTGTCCCGAAAAGATAGACGAAAGCGGCATGGGGCTTGCCAATATGCGTGAGCGTGCGGCTTCTTTAAATGGAAACATAAACATCACATCGGGCAGCAAGGGATTCCGCATTTTTCTGTCTGTGCCGAAACAAAACCTGACTGAACGGAGGTCTTGACATGAACATTGTTATAATAGATGATGACAAGCTTGTGGCGGTGTCGCTGAAAACCATTTTGGAAAGCACAGGCAGTGTGAACGTTCTTGCCATGGGAAGCTGTGGCGAGGAAGCCCTAGAGCTTTATTCTCTTCTCAAGCCTGATGTTCTGCTTATGGATATCCGCATGAACGGCATGAGCGGCATTGAAGCCGGCGAAAAGATCCTTGCTGGGTACCCTGACGCAAGGATACTTTATCTTACCACATTTTCTGATGATGAATACATTATAAAGGCTGTGCTTATGGGAGCAAAGGGATATATTTTAAAGCAGGATTTTGAAAGCATATGCCCTGCCCTTGAAACCGTCATGAATGGGCAGACAGTTTTCGGCTCAGATGTTGCAAGCAAGCTTCCTGAGCTTCTTACCAATCACAGCAGTTTTGATTTTGACCACTACGGCATAGTCGAAAAAGAGCAGGAGATAATCGAACAGGTGGCAAAAGGGCTTAGTAACAAGGAAATAGCCTCACTGCTTTATCTCAGCGAGGGCACAGTGCGAAATTACATCAGCACTATCCTAGAAAAGCTCTCCCTCCGTGACCGCACACAGCTTGCTATTTTCTACTACACCAACATACAATAGCACTACAATTTCATAAAAAGTAAAGAGGAGACGGCATGACCGCTCCTCTTTTTGTTATTATTACATTTTAGCTCTTTCCTTAGCTCTCTGTGAGTTGCTCAGAATACGCTTTCTTATTCTTATGCTCTTTGGTGTTACTTCAAGAAGCTCATCATCAGCGAGAAACTCAAGTGAATCCTCAAGGCTGAGATTTCTTGGCGGAACAAGTCTGAGCGCGTCGTCAGAACCGCTTGCACGGGTATTTGTAAGGTGCTTCTTCTTGCAGACATTTACAACAAGGTCTTCCTGCTTCGGTGAAGCGCCAACTATCATTCCCTCATATACAGGTGTGCCTGCTGTGATGAACAGCTCGCCTCTCTCCTGTGCGTTGTAAAGACCGTATGTTACAGCCTCGCCTGTTTCAAACGCAACAAGTGAGCCTGTTGCTCTCTTTGGTATCTCGCCCTTGTATGGCTCATAGTCATGGAATACAGAGCTCATGATACCCTCACCCTTTGTGTCTGTAAGGAACTCGCTCTTGTATCCGAAAAGTCCTCTTGCAGGGATAAGAAATTCAAGTCTCATTCTGCTTCCAACAGGTGCCATTTCCTGAAGCTCGCCCTTTCTTGCACCTATCTTCTCCATAACAGAACCTACGCAGTTCTCAGGAACGTCAATAACAAGTCTTTCGATAGGTTCGCAAAGCTTGCCCTCTATCTCCTTGAACAGAACGTGCGGTGTTGAAACGCCAAGCTCATAACCCTCACGACGCATATTCTCAATAAGGATAGAAAGGTGCATTTCGCCACGTCCTGCGACCTTGAAAGCGTCTGTGCTGTCTGTTTCAGAAACTCTCAGTGAAACGTCCTTAAGAAGCTCCTTGAAAAGTCTGTCTCTCAGGTGACGGCTCGTTACGAACTTGCCCTCTCTGCCTGCGAATGGCGAATTATTTACAGAGAAAGTCATTTCAACTGTAGGCTCAGATATCTTTACAAAAGGAACAGCCTCAAAGTTGCCGAAGTCGCAGATAGTGTCACCGATAGTGATGTTCTCGATACCGCTTATACAAACGATATCGCCTGCCTTTGCACTCTGGCATGGAACTCTGTTAAGTCCCTCTATCTGATACATTGTAACTATCTTGCCACGATATTCCTTCTTAGTCTGATGATAATCGCCGATCGTAACGTCCTGATTAACTTTCATTTCGCCACGCTCGATACGGCCGATAGCTATTCTTCCTACATACTCGTTGTAGTCGATAGCGGAAACAAGATACTGCATTGGACCCTCAGTATCTACCTCAGGTGCAGGGATATAGCTGAGTATCTCGTCAAAGAGAGGTATCATATCCTTGCCCTCTTCATCAGGTGAGTGAGTAGCTGTACCTGCTCTGCCTGAGCAATAAAGGATAGGGCTGTCAAGCTGCTCGTCAGTAGCGTCAAGATCCATGAGAAGCTCGAGAACTTCGTCGCCTACCTCATTAAGACGAGCGTCAGGTCTGTCTATCTTGTTGATAACGATGATTATTTTATGACCAAGCTCAAGTGCTTTCTGAAGCACAAATCTTGTCTGTGGCATTGGACCCTCGGCTGCGTCCACAAGCAGTATAACACCGTTTACCATTTTAAGAACACGCTCTACCTCACCACCGAAATCAGCATGGCCTGGGGTGTCGATAACGTTTATCTTAACGTCCTTATACTTGATAGAAGTATTCTTTGCAAGGATAGTGATTCCTCTCTCACGCTCGATATCGTTTGAATCCATGACTCTTTCTTCTACAGCCTGATTTTCTCTGAAAGTACCGCTCTGCTTGAGCATCTGGTCTACAAGGGTAGTCTTACCGTGGTCAACGTGGGCAATAATAGCAACATTTCTTAAATCTTCTCTAATCATACATACTCCTCCGATTTATCAAGACACAGCAAAGCGAATGCTTTCTGTAACGATTTGCTTAATATATTTCGCAAAAATTATAAACAATAAAAATTATAAATATATTTTCTCCCATCAAAGGAAAGAAAATCGTAATTTTTCACAAAAAGCCTATAAAACACAAAAGCACCTTGCGAAATTTTCCGCAAGGTAACTTTCCTAATTGAGAATTATAGCACATTTTTGCCGATTTGTCAAGAAAAAAGTATCATTCACAGGTTACGCCTTGTACGGTGTGCCTTAGATTAAATGATTTATGTTTTTGGCTGTTTTACACAATATTACGCCACTAATATTTTACATAAAAATAATTGAAATCATGGTATAAAAGTTGTATAATATCAATAATCAAAGATATAACTTTGATTGCGAAGATCATATATTTTGAAAGGCGGAATGATAAAATGGCTAACAGAATGATACTTAATGAAACTTCATATTTCGGTGCAGGCTCGATCAGCGAGATAGTTACAGAGGCAAAGAAGAGAGCTTTTAAAAAGGCTCTTGTTGTAACAGACCCTGACCTTATTAAATTTAACGTTGCAAAGAACGTTACAGATCTTTTGGAGGAAGCAGGACTTGCTTATGATATATTCTCTCAGGTAAAGGCTAACCCTACTGTAAAGGTAGTAAAGGCTGGTATCGAAGCTTTCAAGGCAGCAGGCGCTGACTATCTTATCGCTATCGGCGGCGGCTCATCAATGGACACTGCAAAGGCTATCGGTATCATCATAAACAACCCTGAGTATGCTGACGTTACATCTCTTGAGGGCGCTATCGACACAAAGAATCCTAGTGTTCCTATAATCGCAGTTCCTACAACAGCAGGCACAGCCGCAGAGGTAACTATCAACTATGTTATAACAGACGAGGAGAAGAAGAGAAAGTTCGTTTGCGTTGATCCACACGATATCCCGGTTGTTGCAGTTATCGACGCTAAGATGATGTCATCAATGCCAAAGGGACTTACAGCTTCAACAGGTATGGACGCTCTTACACACGCTATCGAGGGCTACACAACACTTGGTGCTTGGGAGCTTACAGACATGATGCACCTTAAAGCAATAGAGATAATCTCACGTTCACTGAGAAAGGCTGTTGAGAACGACCCACAGGGCAGAGAGGACATGGCTCTCGGTCAGTATATCGCAGGCATGGGCTTCTCAAACGTTGGTCTTGGCGTTGTTCACGGCATGGCTCACCCGCT
>ERZ791635.1119-NODE-1119-length-11731-cov-3.60038_pt1 | contig 11731 bp, 10 predicted proteins | sample MGYA00510056_ERZ791635 | MGnify/ENA primary metagenome ERZ791635 (study PRJEB30046, sample SAMN00715187) | human gut metagenome | study: EMG produced TPA metagenomics assembly of the A metagenome-wide association study of gut microbiota in type 2...
CGGTACCGCTGTTGGGCTCATTACAGATCTCATAGAGCACATTGTCGTTGTCAGCAAAAGCTTCCGACATTTCCCGGAAAAAGGCGATCGCCTCATCTTTGTTCTGATTCGGGTCGCAATCACTTAAAATATGCCAGTCTACGATCACGTACATTCCAAGCTCTGTGGCGTAGGATACACCGTCTCTTACCAGCTGCTTCAGCTGTTCCTTATCACCGCCGGCGCAATAACCGCCGTACTCCGCTGTATACATGGCGAGGCGGATACAGTTGGTATTCCAGTCGTCCCGCAGGGTACGGAAGGAATCATAATTGATATACTGGGGGAACCAGGCAATACCGTGGGTGGACATACCGTAGAGTTGGACAATGTTCCCGTCTGCATCGGTCAGCTTCCCGTTCTCCACATGGAGAGCGCCATGCTGTCCGAAGGGGGTGGAAGTCTTATCCGTAGGCCCTGCAGATTGTATTCCGGGAGCATTGGGGGCCGGTGTCTGTTCGGATGCAGCGGTGCTTTCACTGACGGTTTCCGTGATGGCAGCAGATGTTTCGGGGGAAACAGATGTTGTGGCTTCATTTGACGTATCCTGCCTGCCACAGCCGGCGAGAGCACAGGTGCCTAAGGCTGCCAGTACGGCACAGCTGAGCGTTTTTTTAAAAATAGACATAATAACCTCTTTTCTTATTCGAGTTCGAGAATCAACGAATGAAAATACAAACAATGGGTTACCTTTTAAAACTAAAAAACAAGCACTTACAACAAATATTATAATTGTGTCTGTGAAGCTTGGCAAGAAATGATTGCCCGCGGATAGGAGCTGTGATACAGTTAATGGGAACAGAGTTCGGAATAGAGGACAGAGATGGAGGAAATCTATGCTTCCGCAGTCATTTACAGAGAGAATGCAGGGACTTTTGGGATCGGAATATGAAGAGTTCCTGGCAAGCTTTGAGCATGAGAAATATCAGGCATTGCGTCTGAATCCGTTAAAAAGGGATGACATGTCTGTCATAACAGAAAAAGTAAAGCAGACTTTTCAGCTGCAGCCGGTTCCCTGGGCGGAGAACGGATATTACTATACCAAAGAGGACCAGCCGGGAAAGCATCCCTGGCATGAAGCAGGACTTTATTATATCCAGGAGCCCAGTGCCATGGCACCTGTGACACTACTGGCACCACAGCCCGGGGAGCGGATCCTCGATCTATGTGCTGCTCCCGGAGGGAAAAGTACCCAGATCGCATCCGCGATGGAGGGAGAGGGACTGCTTGTCACGAATGAGATCCATCCGGCGAGGGCGAAAATACTGTCAGAGAATGTGGAGCGCATGGGCATCCGCAATGCCTGTGTATTGAATGAGACACCGGAGCACCTAGCGGATATTTTCGAGGAATATTTTGACCGGATCCTGGTGGATGCACCCTGCTCCGGAGAGGGAATGTTCCGGAAGAATGAAGTGGCCTGTGAGGAATGGAGCCCGGAAAATGTGCAGTTATGTGCAGACAGACAGGACGGGATCCTGGAGTGCGCGGCACGGATGTTAGTCCCGGGAGGCAGACTGGTATATTCTACCTGCACCTTTGCGCCTGCGGAAAATGAGGGAAGCATCAGCCGTTTCCTGGCAAAGCATGAGGAATTCGAGATTGTCCCCATCGATAAAAAGGAACTGGGGATCCCGGAAGGCTGCGACGGTATTCCCGCTTGTGTAGAGAACCCGGCACCCGGCATTACGGGAACTTTACGCCTGTGGCCCCATAAGTTACGTGGCGAGGGGCATTATGCCGCAGTATTACAGAAAAAGGGAGAGCTTCCGGAAGGATATCAGCCGGTGAGCGCCACCGGATCAGAGAAGGGAATTCCGGCGAAGAATCTGACAAAAGACTGGGCAGAGTATTTTAACTTCGCAAAAGAGACCTTTTTGGAGGAGCAGACGATCAAAGCAGGACTATGCACTGCCGGAGAAGGATTTCTGGCATTTGGCGATAACCTGTACCGCATGCCGGAGAGAATGCCCGGGGTGAAAGGACTGAAGGTATTGCGCCCGGGACTTCATCTGGGCACATTGAAAAAGAACCGTTTTGAACCGGCGCACGCGTTAGCATTGGCACTGCGCCCAGAGGATGTGAAGCATGTGTGGAAGCTGTCTGTGGAGGAAGCCGCGGCTTATCTGAAGGGACAGACTTTTTCCGCGGAAGGCGAGAAGGGCTGGTATCTGATCTGCGTGGATGACTGTAGCCTTGGCTGGGGGAAGCTGGCTGGAGGCGTCATGAAGAATCATTATCCTAAAGGACTGAGAAAGTGATTAGGCGATAGAGATGCAACGGTATAGATTAACATCCGGAACAACGGTTAGGGGGATGACAGAGGAATAGGTTATGAAAACGGAAATATTATATGAAGATAACAGCATACTGGTCATCCGCAAACCGGCGGGACTGGCGGTGCAGTCTGCCGGAATCGGACAACCGGATGTGGTCAGCGAGTTGAAATCCTATCTTGCAAAGCTTCCCGGCGCGGGGAGACCGGGAAAAGGAGAGCCGTATCTGGGAATAGTCCACAGACTGGATCAGCCGGTGGAAGGACTGCTGGTATTTGCCAAAGACAAAAAGGCAGCCGCGGCATTGTCGAAGCAATTAGCAGAAGGTGCTCTGAATAAACATTATTATGCAGTACTCTGTGGATATCCTGACTGCCCGGAGGGGGATCTTGTGGATTACCTTCGCAAGGAAGGTAATGTGGCGGTGGCAGTGACCGGCAGGGAGCAGGAATTTGCAGATGCGAAGATTGCCGCGCTGCACTATCGCATTTTGGAAGAGATCAACGATCCTTCTCCGCTTGCGCTTGCAGATGTAACGATCGGGACCGGACGGTTTCATCAGATCCGGGTGCAGTTCGCACATGCGGGATTTCCATTGCTGGGAGATACGAAGTATGGAACGGCAGCGCGAAAAGAGGCGATGCCTGCGCAGAAATATCGCGGCGTGGCATTATGCGCGTATTCTCTGGAGCTTGTCCATCCCATTTCCGGGAAAAAGATGGGATTCCGGGTAGTGCCGAAGAATCCGGCATTTGCAGGTTTTGCGATGGAGGAATTGAAAAAACTCACAGAAAATGAAACCGGAATCTCCAAAAGGGGATAAAAAAAGTCTCTCAGAGCACACTAATCCCAAAAAGGGAGTGTGCGGAATGGACTGGGGAGAATTCGGTAAAAACATTATAGGAAAAAAGATGATAGTACTGCTTGCGGTGACGGGAGCAGTCTATTTTTTTCTGCAATATCTGACCCCCCTGCTGGCACCGGTGCTGCTGGCGATGCTGTTCGTCACGATATTCGGACCGATGATGAAACGGATGAACCGCAAACTGCATTTTCCAAGACCCTTAAGTGCCATAGTGCTTCTGATTCTGGCGACACTGCTGTTGGCTGTACTGTTATGGGTACTGAGTTCCTGGGTGTTGGGAAGTCTGCCGGTGTGGATCCGGAGTATGGATGCGATGGAGCAGGAGTGGCTGGAGGCGGTCCGGAACCTATGCCGCAGCGTGGGAGAGATCATTGGTGTGGACGCTTCCTATTTGGAAAATACGGTCAGCGGCAGACTGCAGGAGGGACTGGATTCGCTGGAGGAAAATATTCTGCCGGGGATGCTGTCGCAATCCATGCAGTATGTGCGGTGGTTTGCGGAGCTGGGAGGATTCCTGGTGACGTTTCTCATTGCATCGGTACTGTTGGCGAAGGACTATGACGGCATCATGAACCATCTGCTGGATCAGGAGTCCTGCCATGTGCTGCTGGAGGTAATCTGTGGGATTGTCCGCTATATCGCTACCTTTGTAAAAGCACAGGGGATCATTATGTCGGCGATCGCACTGACGGCAGCGGTTACGTTAGGGATCGCGGGGATACAGCATGGAGTGCTGTGGGGGATCCTGGCGGGAATTCTGGATGCACTGCCTTTTATCGGGACGGGGGTGGTGCTGGTGCCGCTGGGAATCTGGCAGCTATTGGAGGGAAGCTTCGGTAGAGCGCTTATCTGCGGTGTGCTGTATGTGGTATGTATTTTCCTGCGGGAGATACTGGAGCCCCGTCTCATCGGCAGGAAAATAGGAGTGTCTCCCATTGCTGTATTAGTGTCGCTATATGCCGGGATCCAGCTGTTCGGCGTCTGGGGGATCATCAAGGGACCGTTGGGATTTGTGCTGATCTACGAGACGTATCATAGCCTGTCTAAGATGTCTGACAGGCAGAAAAACGGAGAGGATCGCTTCTGAGAAAAGATTGACGAAAGAAGTCCGGAAAGCTATCATGAAAGGGAATAAATTTCTGGTGGTCGGAGAAGGTTCGGAGAGATGAAGCCTATGGCAAAAAATACAAAACACAAGAAAGCAGAATCCGTAGCAGAGACACTTTGCAGCTTTAGCGGATTTTTATGTGATATCGTGATCAGCGTGTATATGATCGTGATTCTGATGGTACTCCCTCTTTACAATAAAGGATATGCCAGGATAGGAACAGAGAAGGAGACCTTTTTTCTCAAGACTATGACCTATGGTGCGAAAGCTTTGCTGCCGGTATTTTTACTGTGGCTGCTTTTCCGGCTGGTTACAGCAGTTCAGAAAAAGGAGTTGCCGAAGTTCACGGAATGGCCGGCGGGATTATGGAAGAATCTGAGTGTGACGGACAGATTTGCCGTATTTTATGGAATTGCGGTTTTAGTATCCTATCTGTTTACGAATTACCGGGAAGAAGCATTGTGGGGGACAGCGTCCTGGCGGATGGGAATGTGGACGCAGCTGGGAGCGGTAATCGTGTATTTTATGATCTCCCGTATGTGGCAGTGGAAGAGCTGGATCCCGGCGCTGGTACTGCCGGTGTCTGCGGTTGTTTTTTCTCTGGGATATGTGAATAAGTTTGGTCTGCTACCGGTGGATCCGGAGTACGTGACCCCTTCCTTTATCTCGACGATCGGAAATATCAACTGGTATTGCGGGTATCTGGTGACGATATTATTCGGGGGAGTCTATCTGCTGTGGCGGATGGAGGAGAAAATGACCTGGAAAAAGCTGTTGCTGATGGCATATGTGACGATCGGATTTGCCTCGTTGGCGACTCAGGGAAGTAGCAGCGGCATTGTAACCTTCGCGGTGGTCATGTTCGTATTATTCGGGATGTCTGTGAAGGACAGTGTCCGGATGGAAGTGTTCTGGCAGGAGATGACGATGTTTTCCGCAGCGTGTTTGATTACCTGTGTTCTCCGCCGGTTGAATATATTTTCCCGGGAACTGATCCTGGAAGGAATTACAGATCTGCTGACGTTTTCGATTGCAGGCATATTTATGACGATTCTGTCGGGAATTATTTTGTATTGGATACACAGAACCCGGGTAAGACGAAGTTATCCGGAGAAAATGTTACATAGAATCTATTGTGGGATCGCTATTGCGGTACCGGTTATGATATTGCTTGTTTTGTTACTGACGCTGATCAATACCTTAGCCGGTGGTGCGTTGACTCCCAACATCACAGACCCGAATGTGACAAAATGGCTGACGTTTAATGTCAGTTGGGGGAGTGCCCGGGGCGGTACCTGGGCAGCAGGCGCCAGATGCTTCTGGGAGGCGGATTTTCTGCATAAAATATTCGGCGTGGGACCGGATTGCCTGTATGCATTTTTATCCAACGAGGGAAGTGTGGGACTGCAGACGATGGTGAATGACCGTTTTGGCGGGAACCGGCTTACGAATGCACACAATGAATGGCTGACGGTTCTGGTGGATATAGGAGTGCTGGGATTGGTAAGCTACGCAGGGATGATGATCACGGCGATCAGAGACTTCCTTCGTGCCGGGGAGAACAAGATGCTGGTGGGAGCCTGCGGGATATGCGTGCTGGCGTATACAGTGAATAATATGTTCAGTTTTCAGCAGGTGATGAATATTTCGACGGTGTTTGTGATTATGGGGATTGGGGAGAATTTGCGGTCTGCGCCCGAACGATGTGTTCGAGCCAGCTAGAGGACGTAAGTTCAATACATTGAGATAGACAAGATTCGAACTTGCGGTCTCCGCTCCGGTCGGTCCAGGCCGAGGCCCCCCGGACCTCGTGGGTCTCCGCTCCGCTCCGGTCGGTCCAGGCCGAGGTCCCCCGGACCTCGTGGACCCTCTGCGCCCGAACGGTGTGTCCGAACCAGTTAGAGGTCGTAAGTTTGAATAGTTGCAAGAACAAAAATACTCCCTCACACATGTGTGAGGGAGTATTTTTAGTCGTCGCGACAAGATTCGAACTTGCGACCTCTGCGTCCCGAACGCAGCGCTCTACCAAACTGAGCCACACCTCGATGTTATCCCTCTTTTTCAAGAGGGAAGAGTATTCAATTAATATTCTACGCCGTAAGTGCTGCGGTACTGCTTCATAGCATCAAGGTACTGCTTGCCCTCTATAACGCCGTTCTCAATGGCACCGATTATATCGTTTATATTAACAATCGAGTAAACCTTTACGCCGAAATCCTTGTCGGCAGACTGTACTGCACTTAAATCGCTGTCAAGTGCTTTTTCCATACGGTCAACTGTTATTACCATTGCCGTTATATTTACATCAGCCGCACCCTTGAGCTTAGGAAGAACTTCTCTTAGAGCCTTGCCCGATGTCATTACATCTTCTATGATAACTACCTTATCGCCGTCGGCAAGCTGCTTTCCTACAAACATACCGCCTTCGCCGTGATCCTTGACCTCTTTTCTGTCAAAGCAGTAGCTTGCATCAACGCCGAACTTGTTGAACAGAGCCACACAAGCACTTACCGAAAGGGGAATGCCCTTATAGGCAGGTCCGAACAGTACATCGGCTTCAATGCCGTTGTCGTGGATGCACTCTGCATAGAACTCACCGAGCTTTGCAAGCTGTGCGCCGGTCTTGTAGTTGCCTGTGTTTATGAAGTAAGGAGCTTTTCTGCCACTCTTGAGTGTGAACTCGCCGAATGTAAGAACTCCGCTGTCAACCATGAATTTAATAAAGCTCTCTTTATACGTCATACTGTTCTCCTTCTTGGCAGTTACTCCAAAACTTAACGCTATATATTATAGCATATCAATTTTGCCTTGTCAAGCCTTTCCGGTAAAATCATCAAAAGTGAGTTTTTTAAGCTCGTCACATACTATATCGGAAATTCTGGCAAACGCTATGCGATAATTGCAGGGAAGACCGTTTTCGGCACGATTGCAGTTATAATGCCCGTCAAGGCAACGGCTGAACATATATGTACCCTCTACCGCCTCGACCACGTCATACAGCGATAATTCAGACGGCGACCTGCCAAGCTCATATCCGCCCTTAGTGCCTTTGTACGAGTTTACTATACCGGCATTTCCCAGCTTCCGCAGAATCTTCATAGCAAATGTCTGCGGCACATAGGTCTTTTCGGAAATCGCTTTTGCATCGAATCTGCCGTCATTCTTTACCATAAAATCAACTATCCTGATAGCATAGTCGGTTTCCAGAGTAATGTGCATTTCTTACTCCTTATCAGTCCAGAAAATCCTTCAGCTTCTTGCTTCTCGAAGGGTGTCTCAGCTTTCTTAAAGCCTTTGCTTCTATCTGTCTGATACGTTCTCTTGTAACGTCAAACTCTTTACCTACTTCTTCAAGAGTTCTCGGTCTGCCGTCTTCAAGACCGAATCTCAGACGAAGAACCTTTTCTTCACGGGGAGTAAGCGTACCGAGAATTTCGCTCAGCTGTTCCTTGAGAAGCGTTCTTGATGCCGCTTCTGCAGGTGCGGGTGCATCCTCATCGGGAATGAAGTCGCCTAAGTGGCTGTCTTCTTCTTCACCGATAGGGGTTTCAAGCGAAACGGGGTCCTGAGATATTCTGAGTATTTCTCTTACTCTGTCAACCGTGATTCCGAGTCTGTCCGCAATTTCCTGAGGTGTAGGCTCGTGACCGTTTTCGTGCAGGAGCTGGCTTGAAACCTTCTTTACCTTTGTTATGGTTTCAACCATATGAACGGGGATTCTGATAGTTCTTGCCTGGTCTGCAATAGAACGGGTGATTGCCTGTCTTATCCACCATGTAGCGTAGGTCGAGAACTTGTATCCCTTTGTATAATCAAACTTTTCAACCGCCTTGATAAGTCCGAGATTACCCTCCTGGATAAGATCTAGAAACTGCATACCTCTGCCGACATATCTTTTTGCGATGCTTACAACAAGTCGCAGGTTTGCTTCGCTCAGACGCTTTCTTGCATACTTGTCGCCCTGTGCCATACGGGTGGCAAGTTCAATTTCTTCTTCCGCTGTCAGCAGAGGCACTCTGCCTATCTCCTTGAGATAGATTTTAACAGGGTCGTCTATAGCGATGCCTTCAGATGAAAGAGAAGACTCGAAATCGTCGCTGTCGGTAAAGTCAAGCGCACTGTCAAGGTCTTCATCCGCAGAGAAGTCATCGACGATCTCGATATTGCTGCTTTCAAAATCGTCATAGAGCTTGTTGATTTCATCGGCATCAAAGTCAAGCTCCTCAAGCACATCGGTTATCTCCTTCGTTGTGAGCTTACCGTTCTGCTTACCGTGATTAATGAGTTCGTTTATTTTGCTGTCTGCCATATTTATCGTTCCTTTCAAAACCTTCCGGTCATGATTTATTGTTTTTTATTTTGTCAGCGAATTGCCTGAGTTCGTCCTCCGACATATCCGCAACACTTTTTGATTGCTTCTTATCTCTGTATTTTATCAGCACATTCAGATAATCGTTCAGCCGTTCAACGCTGAATGGCAAATTATTGTTTTCGTGTATCAGCTTGTATATTGACGCAACTTCCTCCGCAGAATATCTATCGGCAAGCATTGAAACGTCATTTGAAAGTCCGCAGGAAATCATTGCCGTGAGATCGATAAACAGCCGTTTGTTGAACTCCGTAACAAAATCATCGGAGCTTATTTTATCGGTTATTTTTTTCAGAGCGTCGGGCGAGTGGAACAGATATGCTATGATACCCCGTTCTGCCTGTGTTTCAGCAGGATAGCGTGACGCTTCCGGATTAATCTTATCTCTGTTTACCGAGCCGTTAAGTATCGCACGGCGATTATCCTTTTCCCGTGTCTTGTTTCTCTTTGCGATAATCTGATTTACGGCTATGTCTACATTTGCACGGTTTACATCGCATTCCTGTGCTATAGTCGAAATGTACACGGCACGGTCGATGGGGCTGTTTATATTTGCTATAAAGCCTACCGCTTTTTTAAGATATTCCGATTTTCCGCCGGGTGCGGAGAGGTCTGTCTCTGAGCGTATTTTTTTAAGCTCGTAATCCATTCCCGACTGACTGCCGTCAATCAGAAGCTGAAACGCCTCTTTGCCGAACTTTTTGATATATTCATCGGGGTCTTTTGCACCCTGCATTGTCAGCACATTTGCGGAAATTCCTACCTTGTCAAGAATATTCATCGCTCTTGCGGTAGCTTTCTGTCCTGCGGCATCGCTGTCATACGCAAGAATGACCTTCCTGAAGCCGAGATTCGCAATGTTCCTTGCGTGAGAATCCGTTATGGCTGTACCGCAGGTCGCTACGGCGTTTTTAAAGCCCGCCTGATACATTGAAATGACGTCAAGGTTTCCCTCGCACATTATCAGAACGCTCTCGCCCGCATTTTTTGCGTGGTTAAGGCTGTACAGGAATGTACTTTTATTATATACCGCAGTCGCCTTTGTATTAAGGTACTTTCTGTTATCGTCGCCACCGATGACACGGCCGGAAAAACCGACGATATTGCCTCTGACATCAATAAACGGAAACATTACCCTGTACTTGAAAAAGTCAAAGTAATTACCGCTTTTTGATGATTTTGAAAGCAGTGACGCTTCTTCCATCTCGGAATCGCTGTATCCAAGCGAATTCATATGTTTTTTCAGCGAATCCCATGTATCGGGAGCGTAGCCAAGACCGTATGTTCTTATCGTGTGGTCTGTTAGACCTCTGCCGTATAAGTAATCAAGGCCTTCCTTGCCGGCAGGGGAGTACAGATATTTATGAAAGAACCTACCTGCCTCACGGTTCATTTCATAAGCCCTTGTACGCCTTTTTATGCCGTTATCGCCTTCCTCGTCAGGCATAGCTATACCTGCACGCTGAGCTAAAAATTTCACACTCTCCATATAGTCGAGATGCTCATAGAGCCGTATGAAATTTATAACATCGCCTGCCGCTCCGCAGCCGAAGCAGTAAAAACTCTGCGTGGCCATATATATATGACAGGACGGTGTTTTTTCCGAGTGGAAGGGGCAGTTGCAGACATAATCCGTACCTGACTTTTTCTGGGGTACATAAGATGAAATCACATCATATATATCGTTGCTTTCTTTGATATTTAAAAGAAAGTCTTCCGATAAACGCATCGTTCTTCCTTTCTTTGAAAACTGTTAATAAGACCAGCTTTTCGGAATGCAAAGTTCCTTGAAGTAGTCAACTGCAAAGTCATCCGTCATTCCGCTTATGAAGTCGCATACCGCACGTTCAAGCCCGTATTCTTTTGCGAAGCCGACATAAAGCTCCGGCATTTTTTCGGGGGAACCGATGAAATACTTATACAGATATTCAACTATGTGGCAGGCCTTGCCTTTTTCGGCGTTCGTACTCGGTGCAAAATAAACCTTGTCAAACATGAATTTCCGCAGCTCGTCATGCGCCTGTCTTGTAACTTCATCGTATTGTATAAGATCTGTGCTGTTTGCGATTATTGATTTTATCAGAGTGGTTATTCTCTCACTTTTGCTTTTGCCAAGCACCTCTATAGGTCCTTTCGGCAAATCCTCCTGTCTGAGAACACCGCCTCTTATCGCATCCTCAATGTCGTGATTTATGTACGCTATCTTGTCGCTGAATTTTACGACCTGACCTTCAAGCGTTTTAGCGGTAGCGTTGGTGTGGCACAGGATGCCGTCAATCACTTCGCTTGTAAGATTAAGCCCCTGACCGTTCTTTTCAATCACCTCGACTACTCGCTTGCTCTGCTCGTAATGCCTGAAATGGTCGGGAACAAGCTGATCCAGTGTTCTCTCGCCGTCATGTCCGAAGGGAGTATGCCCAAGATCGTGACCAAGCGCTATAGCTTCCGTAAGATCCTCGTTGAGCCTTAACGCTCTTGCTATTGTTCTGGCAATCTGCGATACCTCAAGGGTATGCGTAAGACGTGTTCGGTAGTGGTCTGATTTCGGTATCAGAAAAACCTGCGTCTTGTGCTTGAGCCGTCTGAAAGAATTGCAGTGGATTATTCTGTCACGATCCCTTTGAAATTCCGTACGTATATCACACGGAGGCTCATATACCTTTCTGCCCTTCGTAGCTGTGCTTTTGCAGGCGTAGGGCGAAAGCGTCAGATTTTCGATTTCTTCGGTTACCGTGCGTGGTGATTTACCGTTATTTGAGTCCAAATATCACACGACCTTTCCGTCAACGACAAATCGAAGATGAGCAACCGTCCGGCTGTTCATCTTCCGAAGTAATATACTTTAAAATATGAAAAAAGTCCTTTATTTTTTTATTTTTGTTTAAAATTCGACATATCCGCTTTTCAGCTTCTCAATTTTGACCTTGCCGTTGCACCTGTCGATAAGCTTTGCCGTAAGACTTTCTGTAAGCTCGGTTTTTACGTCGGCATAGATACATACGCTGTCTGTAAATTCTGTGTCACGGATAATCGACTCAAATTCAGGCAACACAGAATTGACTATACCGTACATA
>ERZ791635.1134-NODE-1134-length-11604-cov-5.19422_pt1 | contig 11604 bp, 10 predicted proteins | sample MGYA00510056_ERZ791635 | MGnify/ENA primary metagenome ERZ791635 (study PRJEB30046, sample SAMN00715187) | human gut metagenome | study: EMG produced TPA metagenomics assembly of the A metagenome-wide association study of gut microbiota in type 2...
CTGTAATGCAATATAAAACAGAATCCTTTTTGTCGTATAGGAAAGCACTTTCTGTACGACAAGAAACGGTTGAGATAAGAATACCTCAACCGTTCGCTTGCAATCTTATTTAACACCGTATTTCTTATTGAACTTATCAATACGGCCATCGGTTCTTGCAGACTTCTGCTGGCCAGTGTAGAATGAATGACACTTGGAGCAAACTTCTACGTGAAGCTCAGGCTTGGTGGAGCCGGTTACAAATGTGTTACCACAGTTGCAGGTTACAGTTGCCTGGTAGTAAGCGGGATGGATTCCTTCTTTCATTTCTTTCACCTCTCTATAAAAATGTCGTGTATAAGTTCTTGTTCTCATCCTCACTGCTTATGGAACCACAAACAGCGGTATTATTGTACCATAAGAGGAGATACGGTGCAAGACTTATTTTAACATTTTTTGCGATAATTAAATAAAGTGATTTTTCTTCACCATGTTCACAAATTCCACATTATTTCGTGTATGGGCAAACATATCCAGAATACGGTCGGTTGCCTCATCCGGCTTCAGTCCATTCAGTGCCTTACGCATGATATTGATGGCTTCCAGCTCTTCCGGAGTTAACAGCAGGTCTTCTCTTCTGGTGCCGGACTTTGCAAGGTCGATCGCCGGGAAGATACGCTTCTCGGACAGTTTTCTGTCCAGAACCATTTCCATATTACCGGTACCTTTGAATTCCTCGTATACCACATCATCCATCTTACTTCCGGTCTCTACCAGTGCGGTCGCCAGAATTGTCAGGCTTCCGCCCTCACGCATATTACGGGCTGCACCGAAAAATCTCTTGGGCATATGAAGTGCTGCAGGATCCAGACCACCGGACAGAGTACGTCCACTGGGAGGAACCACCAGGTTGTACGCACGGGTCAGACGGGTGATACTGTCAAGCAGGATCACGACATCCATTTTATGTTCAACGAGACGCTTTGCACGCTCGATCACCATCTCGGATACTCTCTTATGATGCTCAGGAAGTTCATCAAAAGTGGAATAGATCACTTCCACATTATCTCCGTGGATTGCTTCCTTAATATCGGTAACTTCCTCGGGACGCTCATCGATCAGCAGGATCAGCATATGCATCTTGGGATTGCCGCGCAGAATAGATTTTGCCACTTCCTTCAACAGCGTTGTCTTACCTGCCTTGGGCGGGGATACGATCATACCACGCTGTCCCTTACCGACGGGACTCACCAGATCCATAACTCTCATAGCAATGCTACAGCCGGGAGTCTCCATTTTGATCCGCTCATCGGGGAAGATCGGAGTCATATCTTCGAATGCCATTCTCTTGGAGGATTCTTCTACGGTATATCCGTTAATGCTCTTAACAAACAAAAGCGCACTGAACTTCTCCTGCTGGGTCTTGATCCGCTTGTTACCCTTCAGAATATCTCCTGTCTTCAGTCCGAAACGGCGGATCTGACTGGGTGCCACATAGACATCATTCTCACCGGGCATATAATTCTCGCAACGGATAAATCCATAGCCATCCGGCATGACTTCCAGAATACCGCTGGCTTCGATACCGCTGTCCAGTTCCTTGGGATATTGACTCTCATCATATGCCACATTATTGGGACTGAAAGTACGTTCTTTGGTGTAGGCTTCGCTCCGCACGCCTACGTTCTCCGCACTCTCCCCACGATAATTGCGATCCGGTCTGTAATTCCTCTCCTGTCTGACAGGACGTTCCGATCTCTCCTGCTTTTGCGGTTCTTCGCTTCTGACGGTCTCTGTCGCAGACTCCTGCTTCTGCTCTGTTGCTTTAGCCTCTTCCTCTTTTTTCAGCCGCTCATCCTCTGCCAGCATAGCTTCTACCAGCTCTGCCTTTTTCATCGTAGAAGTACCCTTCAGGCCGCGTACTTTTGCCAGTTCTTTTAACTGAACTAACGGCAATGATTCATATTTTTCTCTCATAAATTCCTCCTCTATTTCTTACATTATTGTCCATAAAACTGTTAACTAAGGGGATTTACATCTTGATCTACCTATGATGTGTAATGAATGAAAAAGATATAAAAACAATATCTGCATTTATTATAATATATTTCTCTGCAAATAGGAAGTCCTAAAATTATTTTTTTACAAATCCTTGCTAAGATATCGATTCTATTATATCATTAATGAATAGCTGTCAGGCACAGAAATCCGTATGACAGATCAACAACTAATATAATTAAGAGAGGTATTGTCATGACAACCAACGAAAAAGCATTACTGATGCACGAAAAATGGAACGGCAAACTGGAAACCGTCTCCAAGACTCCCGTCAAGACCCGTGAAGATCTTGCGATCGCTTATACTCCCGGTGTTGCGGAACCCTGCAAAGTAATTGCAAAGGACAAAGAAGCCGCTTACAAATATACCATGAAAGCAAACACCGTTGCTGTCGTCTCCGACGGAAGTGCGGTTCTCGGTCTCGGTAATATCGGTCCCTATGCGGCAATGCCCGTTATGGAAGGCAAGGCAGTCCTCTTCAAGGAATTCGGCAATGTCAATGCAGTTCCCATCTGTCTGGATACCCAGGACACTGAGGAGATCATCAAAGCCGTAACTTATCTGGCACCCGGCTTCGGCGGCATCAATCTGGAAGACATCAGCGCTCCCCGCTGCTTTGAGATTGAGGAACGTCTGAAGGAGATTTTGGATATTCCGGTATTTCATGACGATCAGCACGGTACCGCTATCGTTGTTCTCGCCGGTGTGATCAATGCCCTGAAGGTAGTCGGCAAGAAAAAAGAAGACTGCCGTGTCGTGGTAAACGGTGCCGGCAGCGCCGGTGTAGCGATTACGAAGCTGCTTCTGACCTATGGATTCCCCAATATTATCATGTGCGATAAAGTAGGTATCGTATCCAAAGACACCGAAGGTTTAAACTGGATGCAGAAAAAAATGACAGAAGTAACCAATTTAAACAACGAGACCGGATCTCTGGCAGATGCTCTGAAGGGTGCTGATATTTTCATCGGTGTATCCGCTCCCAACATTGTCACACCGGAAATGGTAGCTTCCATGAACCGCGATTCCATCCTGTTCGCCATGGCCAATCCCGTGCCCGAGATCATGCCGGATGTAGCTAAAGCCGCAGGTGCCCGTGTCGTAGGAACCGGACGCAGTGATTTCCCCAATCAGGTGAACAACGTGGTGGCATTCCCCGGTATTTTCAAGGGTGCTCTGGAAGGTCGCGCTACCCAGATCACCGAGGAAATGAAGCTGGCAGCCGCAGAAGCCATCGCAGGCCTGGTTCCCGCAGACAAGCTGTCTGACGACAATATTATGCCGGAAGCTTTCGATCCTCAGGTAGCCGAAGTTGTGGCTGACGCTGTGAAAAGTCATATTCACTGATGCAACGGACAGACATAGCAAGAGACTGGCACGGTAAACCCTACTACTCTCTGGATTCCTATTGTAAAAATACGTTTCACCATAAATGTTATAAAATAGCCCTGAATGCCCGGATGTCCTGTCCCAATCGGGACGGCACCCTGGACACTCGGGGCTGTATCTTCTGTAGTCGCGGCGGCAGCGGCGATTTTGCCGTAGACATCCTCGGCAAATCGATGGAAGAACAGATTGCGGAAGGCATTTCCAACTTCGGCAATAAATCCATCGGACAGGATCTGATCGCTTATTTTCAGGCATATACCAATACTTACGCACCTCTCCCGTATTTGGAAGAGGTCTATCGTTCTGCCCTGGATCATCCAGACATCTGCGGTATCTCCATCGCCACGAGACCGGACTGCCTGGGACCGGAGGTACTGGCACTGCTCTCTCGCCTGAAGGAAGAATACCATGATAAATTTCTCTGGGTCGAGCTTGGTCTTCAGACCATTCATGAAGAGACCGCTTCCTATATCCGCAGAGGCTACCCTTTATCCTGCTTCGAAAAAGCCTGTGCTGATCTGAGGACGCTACAGATTCCCATCATTGTTCACACGATTTTGGGGCTTCCCGGGGAGTCTGATACACAGGTTCTTCAGACCATAAATTATCTGAACCGTATCTCTCCGTTCGGCATCAAGCTGCAATTACTTCATGTTCTGGCAGACACGGACCTTGCCGAAGATTATGTTGCCGGGAAATTTGAGGTTCTGACATTGGATGCCTACCTGAATCTGGTCATCTCCTGTCTGGCTCATCTGTCACCGGAGATTGTGATCCACCGTGTCACCGGTGATGGTCCGAAGGATCTGCTGATCGCTCCGAAATGGAGCCTGGATAAACGTGGGGTGTTAAATGCTTTGCATCATCGCATGAAAAAACAGGGCATCCGTCAGGGTGACCTGTATCAAATATAAGATCGTAATACAAGATTGTATAAGAAAGGCTGTTATGACATTATGTTACAAGATCCGCTTACCCTATATAAACTCATTGTGCTCTATATGCTGAATCGTGTCACCTTCCCTCTCACGGCCGCACAGGTCAGCGATTTCATTTTAGGAAAAGAATATACCAACTTCCTGACGCTGCAGCAGGTGATCAACGAATTGACCGATGCCGGTATGATCGCCACGCAATCCATTCGTAACCGTACGCATCTGTCCATCACTCCCGAAGGAAAAGAAACTCTGAATTTCTTCGAAAACCGCATCGGCGATACGATCAAGCAGGAAATCGATACCTATTTCCGCGAGAACGAATTCACACTTCGAAATGAAGTATCTGTTCTCGGAGATTATTATAAATCCACTTCCGGCGAATACGAAGCTCACCTCGTGGCAAAAGACAGAGGTATCAACCTGGTAGACATTACTCTCTCCGTACCTGTGGAAGAAACCGCCGCAGCCATCTGCGACAACTGGCAGAAAAAAAACCAGGAAATCTACAAATACCTGATCAAGGAATTATTCTAATTCCTCGAATTATTCTAATTCCTCGATCAGGTATTTCATTTAGGATTCGTTATTTTCAGAAGAAGCCTCTGCGGCTTCTTTTTTAATTCTCGCCATATGCTCGCGGATCTTCACTTCATAGCCGTTGCCGGATGGCTGGTAGAACTCTCTGCCGCTCAGTTCATACGGCAGATACTGCTGTTCCACATAATCATTCGGATAATCGTGTGCATATTTATATCCTGTGCCATGTCCCAATTTTGCTGCTCCTTTATAATGTGCATCCTGCAAGTGTGTCGGAATCGGCAGATCTCCGGTGGCATGTACCTCCTGCATTGCCTGAGATACCGCTTCATAACTGCGGTTGCTCTTAGGCGCTGTGGCAACATAGGTTACTGCCTGAGCCAGAATGATCTGTGCCTCCGGCATACCTACCCGTTCCACCGCCAGAGATGCATTTACCGCTACCACCAGTGCCTGTGGATCTGCATTTCCCACATCCTCCGAAGCACAGATCATGATACGTCTTGCGATAAAAGTCACGCTCTCTCCTGCATTCAACATTCTCGCCAGGTAATATACCGCCGCGTCCGGGTCAGACCCCCGCATACTTTTGATAAATGCGGAAATGGTATCGTAATGGTTGTCACCATTTTTATCATATCGTGCTGCTCTCTTCTGAATACACTGTTGTGCCACATCCAGAGTAATGTGAATCTTCCCATCGGCGGAAGGTTCGGTAGTCATAATTCCCAGTTCGATGGCATTCAGCGCGTGTCTGGCATCTCCACCGGAGATATCCGCCAGAAAATCTAACGCATCTTCATCTATGGTTCCGTTATAGGCACCCATTCCGCGGTCCGTATCGTAGACCGCTTTTTTTAACAGTTCTTTGATCGCTTCCTTTGGAATCGGCTTTAATTCAAAGATCACCGAGCGGGAGATCAGAGCTCCGTTCACTTCAAAATAAGGATTCTCTGTGGTTGCACCAATGAGGATGATCGTACCGTCCTCCACATACGGGAGCAGGTAATCCTGCTGTCCTTTATTAAAACGGTGGATCTCATCGATGAACAGGATCGTACGTTTCCCGTACATTCCCTGCAGTTCCTTAGCCTTTTCCACCACTTCTTCCATGTCCTTTTTACCGGCTACCGTGGCATTGATCTGCCGGAATTCCGCGCTGGTGGTATTGGCAATGACCTTCGCCAGCGTCGTCTTGCCGGTGCCGGGCGGTCCGTAGAAAATAATGGAGCTGATCTTGTCTGCTTTGATGGCGCGGTACAACAGCTTATCCTTACCGATGATGTGTTCCTGCCCTACGACCTCATCCAGTGTCCGGGGACGCATTCTCGCCGCCAGAGGAGCCTCTTTTTCCATATTGGTGCTTCGCATATATTCAAATAAATCCATATGATCACATCCTCTGTTTCTAATTTTGCGTCCAAATCTTCAACCGCCGCTTCAGTACATTTGCCTCCAGCGGGGCTAGCAGCAGATCCTGGATCCCTTCCGTCTCCAACGCACATTTCATCTGTGCAAGATTCCCTTCCTTGCAGATGGCGATCATGGAAAGCGCATGTTCTCTCTGTAATCCTCCAAGCTCCTGCCAGCGTGCCTGTCCTCCGTCCTCTTCTTCCGAGATATCCACGAACAGGCCCAGAAGGTCTTCGCCGATCTTCTCTCCCATGCTCTCTCTGATCTCTTCCACCGAGGATACTTTCTTCAGATGAACAAACTCCGGCAGTGCAAACTCCAGCATGCTGGTAACATTACGGGAGGATGACCACACAAAAGCCTGTAATTTCTGATCCGGGATCTGATTTTCCTCACCGAACACGCTGTAGCGTCCTTTTCCCGACTTCTTGGATACATACAATGCCTGATCTGCTTTTGCCGCAAGATCATAGTAGCAATGATCCTCCGGATCGGAAAATGCTATTCCCACACTGATGGATATATTTTCCGGTATGGATAAGTTCTCTTTATATTTTACGAGGTTGACCAGATTCTCTGCCTTGATCAGTGCGATCTCTTTGGACGGAATGTCTCCCATCAATACTGCGAACTCATCTCCACCCACACGTCCCACATAATCTGTGCTGCGGAACTGTGAAGAAATGACTCCTGCAATGACGCTGATCACATGGTCTCCCATAGTATGACCGTATACATCATTTATGGATTTGAAATTATCGATATCTATCACCATAAGAGCATGCAGACCATCCTCATGTTCTGTCAGAGTCTTCGTGATCAGCTTCTCTACTGTCATCTTGTTGAACAGACTGGTCATCTCGTCGATCTGCGACTTTGTCTTCCAGGCCTTCTGCTCATCTCTGCTATTCTGCAGCCTGCGTTTTACCCCCAGTGTATTGTTGATGCGGGTAAGCGCTATCCGGGTATCTACCGGTTTGATAATGAATTCATCCGCCCCCAGTGCAAATGCTTCCGACTGGGAAGACACCGATTCCGTATTCGTCAGAACGATAACCGGCGTGTCCTTGAAGCCCTCCATATTCTGTCTGCGGCGCAGTACTTCAAAGCCGTCGATCCCCGGCATGACCAGATCCAGCAGCACCAGATCAATGGCATCGCTTTCCTTCTCCATGATCGTAAGACATTCTTCACCGGAAACAGCCTCTGCGAAGTTAAAATGCTCCCCGAGAGACTGTCTGATCACTACTCTTTGAAATTTTGAATCATCAACGATTAATAATGTTTCTTTCTTTTGTAAACTGCTCATGGCTGTCGGATCCTGCTTTCCGTATCACGTCGTTTAAAACGTGATACAGTTATAGTATATCCAACAGCCATGTGCTCGTCAATTTAAAATATATCTACTTTTTACACAATTTTTATGTGGCGTTTCCCTTTAAAGATCAATTTTACTACGTCTGCGGAGAATTCCTCCGAATGTCACCAGACCTGCAGCTACAAGCAGCAGTATCTCGGGCATCCATCCCATCACACCTTCACCGGTCTTAGGCACACTGTCCAACTCCGGCTGTGCAGCTGCGGTGTTTGCTGCTACGGTAAAGGTGGTGCTGGCGGAATCATCGATCCACATGATATCCACGGTATGTTCACCCTCTGGCAGGGATGCCAGGTAGGAAGGCTTCAGGGTCACGATGGTGGAGCCTGATTTTGCCTCATAGTGGGCACTTGGGATCCAGTTGCCGTCTACACGGACACCCGCGAATTTTGCAAAATCGCCATCGCCGCGGATGGTCAGACCCTCGGTGGTGCTGCCGTTCCAGGTGCCCTTGGCGCCTTCAATGATCTTGTAAGGTTCCTCTGAGCTGTCATCGTTTGATGCCGGTGCGCTTGTTTCCGGCACATTCGTCTCTTTCTTCACAGTTTTTGCCTCTACAATGATGATTCCGGATCCGTTATCATCTAACAGATAACTGTGCCACTCTGAATTGAATGCATGATCCGTCAATAGCTGTAAAGGATTGCCATTCCAAGTAACTTTCGGTTCCTCCACAAAAGTATATCCATCTTCAGGATATACACCAAGATAAAGATGAGTCTTCTTGTCATCCAGCTCGTCTGAATAGCCATAGCCACGAGAGATATCACAATGCTCCGCCTTATCCGTATTGATTGTCCATTTTTTCCATGAATCGCTTGTTATTTCTGAATTGGTGTTGCCGGGATTCGTATTATCGGGATTGGATGTCTGTGTGTCACGAGAGGAAAGACTATACGATAAGTTTATGAGGGTACCATCATAAAATTTTATCTGATTATATTTATTTGGCAAAACCTGAATGGTATTCATGTCAAACCTATAGCCCTTTAATGGAAATAATTGCAACATTGCTTCATAATCCGTATCAGCATCCGCTTTCACATCCCCGTTTATCATTTTACCGTCTTTCATCCAGCGCAAGTATAATCTTACTCCTTCTGTTGGACTAGTCCAGTTAGTAGGAAGCACTTCTCCTGCTACCGGTGATATAATCTCTATATTAATTGATTTAATATATGTAATTTGCTGTGGGTTTCCACCTGATATCTTTACTTCATACGCATTTTCTGTATATTCCGATGCCTTGCCTATGTAATACCAATAATAAGTTCCAGCCGACCGTAGATCATCTCCAGAAGGCTGACTTATTGTTCTATTATTATAACAAACTTCCACCTTGGGTGCATTCACAAAATAATAGCCATCTTTTGAATATACATAAAGATAATATGCATCTTCCCCAGACGTGTACTCTATAACTATCTGTGTCTTGTCTTTATCATATGCCTCTAAATCCATAGCACTATCATCGATTGTAAACTTATTTTCGTCTGCCGCTTTCGCTTCCATTCCCTGCCAGCCCCACAGCAGCATCACTGCCGCTGCCAGCAGTCCGATTCTCTGTAATATCTTTTTCATCTGTTTTCTCCAATCCGTATTCTTATAATACCTGGTTTACAGTCCCAGCAGCTGTTTCTTCTTGGCTTCGAATTCCTCTGCCGTGATAACGCCTGCATCCAGCAGTGCCTTATACTTAGGCAGTGCCACGGTAGGATCCTCTGCCTGTACGGGTGCGGCCTGCGGTGCACTCTGCGTACTCTGGGTTGTGGCGTGGGGATCTATTACCTGTTCCTGTACCTGGGGATCGATGATCTGCATCAGGTTCTGTGCCAGTGCATGCAGTCCCTCCGTCTTCTGGGTATAATCATCCAGATAGTCGATGGTGCTGGGCTGATTGGAATTGAACTTCGGTGCTCCCGTCTCCTTATAGAAGCTCTTCCAGTAAGGGTGCTCCAGCGTGATCTCCACAGCGAATTTCTCCACCGGATTCGGAATATTGAAATCCGGCTCGGTCATACGGTCTCTGTAATCCGGATCATCTCTTCTGAAGTTATCGTCTCTTCTGAAGTTATCGTCTCTTCTGCTGTCCTCCATATTACGACGCATTTCCTCCATCATCTCATACTGATGCCGCAGCATTCTGTATTCATCGATTCTGGGCTTTAACTCATTTAAACGCTCCTTAATATTGCTCTTGTAGCTCCGGAAGTTCCCCTTTTCTCCTTCGTACAGTACCTCTCCATCCTCCAGAATACGGAAGGACTTAATGTCAGAGGGCTCCAATGCAAATGCCGTGTCAACGGCTCCCATCCGCAGCAGCTGATGATCCATATCCAGCAGCAGACTGCCCTTGAAAAAGCCGAAGTCATAACGGTAAGTCTCCGTGAAACTGTCACGCAGAGGCTTATTGGCATCATAACACTTGATATATTCCCGAAAATCATCCAGCGTCATGGAATTCAACACACCATCCGGCAGATCGATCTTGGCTGCACACTCCTTGCAGAGATTCTGCCCCTCCACCGCTGAGGCCAGCAGTCTCGGTGTCGGACTTCCGCAGATCGGACATAACTTTTTGTTGTTTGTAAATAATCCCATCGTTTTACCCTCCTTAAGAATGTATATGGATCACATGATCTCAATTAACTTTTTCCGGTGATATCCGCAGATTCCCGCTGCGATACGATCCGGTATTCTGTGAAGCATACAATTATAGTTTTCCACAGAATCGTTATAGATCAGTTCACTGGTCTTCACCATATGTTCATAACTTTTTGTTGCTTTCCAGTATTTCTGATAAGTCTCCTGTGCCTGCAAAAGAGGCATGGTTTCCGAGATCTCTGCAATATTTTTCTGTACTCTTAATAATTCTCTCTGTTGTTCTGCTATCCACTCCGGCATCCCGGTCATTTCGACATTCTGTGCACTCTCCAAAGAAAGTTTCATTTTTCTAAAAGTCTCTGCATCCATGGTATGTCCGAGAAGCTCCGCCAGTCTTTCCAAAGATTCCCGTTCTGCAGAAAGCTGTACCAGAGTCTGATGCATGGCATTCTGAATATTTTCTTCCTGTAGCTCCAGCTTACACCGCACCGATACGAGCCAGACACCAAAAAGGGAGGCAAGCAGCAATACGATAATTATAATTTCCATCGTTACTTCTTCCCTCCCTTTTTCATTTCTTCTACTCTCTCAAAATTTCTGCTTGCATCTTACTGTACAAAATAAAGGCCGTCATAACCATTCATATCAGACATAGCGATCAGTGTTACAGTATCTCCCACCTCAGACAAAAATCCGGCATAGGTAATCTCTGTTCCACCAAAATCAAGTGTCATCTTGATAGCTGTGTTGTCATCGGAATACTCATAAGTACCTTCTGCATTTCCGCCGCCCTGTACCATGGTAACTGCACCGTCTTCACCAAATACAAGCTGTAAGGTACCGCCATAAGTCTCCAGTGTTGCGTTCAGATCCTCTTCTTCCATCTCAACACCATCGATCATACCGCCGGCAAAGTTCCATTCTGTACCACTCAGATCCGGTATCTCCATAACTGCCACCTGCAGCAGGGGACCGCCCTCTGCTTCTGTACCTGTCTCTGCTACAGTCTCTGTGGGAGCCTCTGTTGCTTCCTGAGTCTGTACTTCTACAGACACTTCTTCGTTGGTGTTCTCCACAATTACCTCTTCCTCACCGCAGGCTGTCAGGGACAATGCCAGTACCAGACCCATCACACATGCAAAAGTTTTGTTCTTCATAATATATTTCCTCCTTCTTACAACATTTTTCTGTTGTCTGAACATATTGTACCGTATTTTACCCGTTTCAGACTCTTCATGACACCAATCGACCCAAATATGTAAATCACCACCACCCGTCTAACGGGTGGTTTGCTCTGAGGCTATAAGC